>Ga0209517_10002027_pt1 | contig 29476 bp, 17 predicted proteins | sample PeaSoiMetSII2010_FD_187695 | JGI IMG/M metagenome (GOLD analysis project Ga0209517, IMG submission 187695) | Peat soil microbial communities from Weissenstadt, Germany - SII-2010 (SPAdes) (version 2) | ecosystem: Environmental > Terrestrial > Soil > Wetlands > Peat | place: Germany...
CGAGACGAAGATGGTGCAGTTCCGTGCCGAGTTCTTCAACATCTTCAATACGGCAACGTTTGGAGCGCCCGTTTCGACCGTCGGAAATCCAGGCTTCGGAACTACCGGCTATACCGCCACTGCCGAACGGGAGATTCAGCTCGGGTTGAGATTTGTCTTTTAGTATGTTGTCCGGGCTGATTCCTTGTGATGGGGATGGTGGCGCATACATCGACTTCAATGTATGCGCCACCCCCAGATTACGAGTTATCTTCTAGGATTCGAAGCGGGATTACGGGAATTTGAGGCTAGAGGAACGTAACTCGATGTAGAGACTGCACGCCGGGATGTGCGCGACCCGAAGCCGGGTGTGTGGTACGGCTTCGGCCGCGACGCCGGAGCGTACGCACACATACCCCTCGAGCCTGAATCGAACCCTGGCGCGGTCAGTTACGATTCACGCGTGAGCGGTGCGCGGTAGTGCTTGGAGATCTTGTAACGTGCGCGCAGCTCGCCGGTGGTTTGCCAGAATCGCCAGCAGCGATGCTCGTCCGATTTTTTCGCATTGTACGGAGCAGAGTGAAATGGCGTTGAGGGGACGGACGAAGTCGTGCAGGCGGCGCTGGTACTCTCGAATGACGTTGAGCCCGTCGCCTTTTGAGAGGGCCCACGACCAATCGGTAACCCAGCGCATAACTGTTCCGTGCAAATGCAAGGGGCTGCGTTGGAGCGGATCGCCTGCTCTCAAAAGTTCATTGAGGCAATCCGGAGCTGTTAGAAACACCAAGCGCCCGCTGTGCAAGAACACGTCCGGCCTTAAGCCATTCTCGCTCAGGCCGCGCGCAATATTATTCAGGAAGGTCGGGTCGGCGACGACGACAACCTGTTGTCCGATTTCCAACCCTGGCACTACGAATTGTATGATTTCATGCAGGCCCTTTTCTTTTCGTACTAGTAAACGGCATGTGTCGGCTTGGGCCATGAGCCCCACATGATCGATAGTTGCTGCTCCCATACCCCCTATCTTCATCGAAATGTCACAGGGATGTCAACAAGACAACTTGGCGCAGCGACGAAGTGTCATTTAAGACATTATGTCCTTTCGCCGTCCTTTCGCTCCCCTGCACTTGCTTTCTTCTGTCTTCATTTGACCCCTCGGTTGTCGATGGTGACGTCGTCGTTATGAGCTGTCATGGCGCGGGCGCGGAGGGTCTGGTCCCTTCGAAAGTTGACTGATGGCAGGAAGCAAATGCTGCGCCCGGTGGGGCTTGACGGAGCACAATCCGGCGCCCCAACGGAGGCTAACCCATTGGTAAACACTGTGTGGCGATCGGAGTAACCCTTCCTGTTTTCCCCTTGCAAGCTTTCTTGGCAATCTCCTAATGTTAGTTTTAGGTCTGAGTTTGCAAACGTGCGTAGCGGTCATGGTCTGGCGAGTCCCCGGCCTCAAACGAAGTCAATCGCAATTAACGAACTGGAGTAAGTGCGTCAAGGCGCGGAGCGCGCCATGAGCGAAATAGGTGTGTCGGCTGGTGAAGAAGTGGAATACAAAGAACTAAACGACAGCGGAGAATCGCCGTTGATTTCCTCGCGACCCTCGCCCACATCTGAGGAGGCGCGGAATGCCGAAGCCCTGCTGGCTCTCGACATGGAGGCCGGATCCGACTATCTGCTGGAATTGACTGTGCACAATCTGAGGCAGCTAGGCCAAGCCCCTCACCAGGCCTTCTTGCAGAGACTGCTGAGGGGGCTTACCAGCATCGAGGTCAGTGAGAAGGAGAGCATCGTCCATTGGGAGAGAATCCTGGGACGCCGAAATGAGCTGGCGGAAAAACTCGGCCGCCAGGTCTTCCTCAGGACAGCGGCCGTGGATTACTTTGGTGAATTACACCTCTTGCGGAAGCCCATTCTGCTCGAGTACGAGGAACTCGAAAAGCTGCGCCACAACGCCGCCACGGACCCGTTGACAGGCCTCAAAAACCGCCGCACGTTCGAAGAGCATCTGGGTCGAGAGATTAACCGTGCCGCGCGTTACGGGACTTCGTTTGGGTTGCTCCTGTTGGATCTGCGCAGGTTCAAGCGCGCGAACGACAGGTACGGGCATGCAGTCGGCGACGAGATCCTGCGCAGCGTGGCTCGCGCCAGCGCCGAGACCATCCGTGGCTCTGATGTTTCCTGCCGAATTGGCGGCGATGAGTTTGCCATCCTTCTCCCACAAGCCGATCGGCCGAGCGTCGAAGCCTCTGCCGAGCGGATCGCGCGAAAGTTCGAATCTCATGCCGGGCCTCTGGCCCCCGAAACTCCAGTGGGGGTCGACTACGGCATCGCCATTTTCCCTGAAGACGGCGAAGAGGCGGCCAAGCTGTTCCAAGCCGCGGATAAGAACCTATACCACGGCAAACGGAATGCGGTTCGACCGGTTGAGCAGCCCGCTCCCGCAGCCTCGGGCTCCCCGCCCGAACCCGGCGGGGCGCCGCATCAACCTGACGGCGGACCGCACACCTCCGGTGAAGGCTTAGCAGGCCGCTCCGACCGGCTTCCTGACTACACCGGCGCGGCCGAGAACACTCAGCTTCCCGACGGATTCCAGGACCGCCGCCGGCACGAACGGATCCCGGTGGAAGGAGCCCGGCGGCTAGGCTTGATTCGTCTTCCGAGGCGGACCAAGTTCGTTACGGTCGTCGACGTGAGCCGCGAAGGTGTCGGCTTACTCGTGGATGACTTTGAGGTGCCTGAGACTTTTTCGGCCCTTATACACGTTCCATTCCTGCCTGATTCTGAGCTTACCTTGCATCGAGCCTACAGTTGCCCGGTTCTGAACGGGAAAAAGCGTGTGGGGTGTTCGTTCACACCGCTTTCCGAGCAGGCTGCCGCTTAGTCTTCCGGCGCCAATCGACCGTACGTTCCAGCCCCACTTGAAAACTCACTTTGGGCTCGAAGCGCAAGAAGTGTTGAGCCTTTTCAATCCCGGCCTGAGAATGGCGCACGTCGCCCCTCCGCGGGCTCGCGTAGATCGGCTCTATTGTGTAGCCTACTACGGAGGAAAGACAGCGGAGGAGTTCGTGGAGCGTGAAGCGCCCTCCGGTGCCGATGTTAAATGTCATGCCGCAAACGCCCTCCGCGAAGCAGGCGAGCAGGTTGGCCTCCACCACGTTGTCGACATAAGTAAAGTCGCGCGATTGCTCTCCGTCGCCGTGCACCTCCGGGCGGCTGCCCTCGAGCGCCGCCTCGATAAAGCGCGAGATGACCGCTGAATAGGGGGAGTTGGGATCCTGGCGCGGGCCGAACACATTGAAGTAACGAAGGGAAACAGCAGGCAAGCCGTAAATCCGATGGAAGATCGCGCCGTACTTCTCTCCCGCGAGTTTTGTGACCGCGTAAGGGGAGAGGGGATTCTCCGGCATAGTCTCGAGCTTGGGCAACGTCTCGCTGTCTCCATAGACGGAGGATGAGCTGGCGAATACAAACCGCTTCACCCGGGCATCCCGAGCCGCCACCAGCATGTTCAGCGTGGCTGTGACGTTCGCCCTATGGCTGACGGCCGGGCGTTCCACGGAACGCTGGACTGAGGGGATTGCGGCCTGGTGAAGCACATACTCGACTCCTCGCACGCAGGCTTTCGAGACCGCGAGTTCGGCGAGGTCGCCTTCAATCAGTTCGATGCGCTCGAGGCAGTCTTCGAGATTGTGCCTCGACCCCGTGCTGAAATCATCCACCACCCTGACCGCGTGGCCGTCACTTAGGAGTCGACGGACCAGCGTCGAGCCGATGAACCCTGCGCCGCCGGTCACGAGAAAGCTTGCCATGCGACCTCGATTCACATTTAGTAGAGAGCTTTTGGCGTCGCCTCGGCTGCCAGCTTGCCCAGCGGATCGAGCACCTGCCGCGCGCCGCGGGCCATCAAGTTAAGCTCCGTAGTGGATTGAAAGAAAAGGAAACCCTGTTCCATGTACTTTTGCATGAGGCTCTCATCCATGGCCGGCGCGCCCAGGATCTTGTTGTGAGCCTGCCCGGCGGCGACGACCTTTTTCAATGCTTCTTGCACCTTGGGATGGTCCACCTGGCCGCGGTAGCCCATCGAGAACGACAGGTCGCTGGTGCCTACAAAGATCACATCGACACCCGGCGTGGCGGCAATCGCGTCGATCTCATCCACGGCCCGCGCCTCTTCCACTATCACCACCACCAAAACGTTCTGGTCGGCAAAATCAAAGTAGTTCTCAGCACCCGCCCAACGAAATTTCGCCAGGCCCGCCCCGGAACCGCGCCGGCCCTGCGGCGGATACTTGCACGCCGCCACAGCCTGGCGCGCCAGCTCCGGCGTGCTGGTGAAGGGAAACATGACGCCCAGCACGCCCGCGTCGAGCACGCGCTTGGCGGTCCAGATTTCGTTGACGGGGACTCGCGCGAAGGGAAGAGCCTTCAGCCCGCGCGTGGCCAGGACCATGTTGCGCAAGCTCTCGAGCGTAATGGGGCTGTGCTCCATCTCGATCCACAGGAAGTCAAACCCGAGGCTAGCGGCCTGCGCGGCGATTTCGGCGCTCCCCACCGTGAGGGTAATTCCCACCGCCGGTTTCCCCTCGCGCAGCAGTTTCTTCACAGGGTTTTCCCACCCCTCTTGCGGGCTCGTGTTCTTAGTCGGCATCAAGACTCTCCTTTGTCCGGTCGACACGTATCAAGAGTTCTTAGTCTACCGTATCTTGGTCTTCCCGGCGACCCTGAACCCCTGGCGCCTCCGTATCCTCATGGCGCAGAGGGGCCTGGCGTTGAGACGTAAAGGAGAGGTCGCAAATTCCTCCGCCCCCGGAAACGTCGCGGCCTCGCCCTGCCGCGCATCATGCGCTCCTTGAGGCGGCTACAATTCGCCGAGAATCTCACAAGCTAAATGAATTCCGGGTAAATAGCTAGCGCTTGGTCGTGCTAATAAGTGTAATTATTCTGAGTGCTGGATGGGCGGGGGTCTACAGGCTGCGGAAAAACGCGTTTTGAATGTCATCCTGAGGAGCCTGAGGCGACGAAGGATCCCCGTAGTTCGATGAAACTGCAACTGCCGGGATTCTTCGCTTCGCCCAGAATGACAACGTTCAAGGGTCTTTCCGCAGCCTGTGAAGCCCCGCCCTCCCGGCGCCAAACGAATAAAAACGCTCACTTTTGCAAGTAAGAGCTAGCTGTATAGCCCAAATTGCAACAACCGGGACGGTGTGAGGCCCGTTTTTTCAGTGAGCAACGTCCGGACCTTTGTGGGGCGCTACCTTTTTCATCAGGAACATGAAGGGAATAACGATCAGAATGACCACCCCCATCAGCCAGAAATCATCAAGAAAGGCCAGCATGGTGGAATGGCGCATCAACAATCCATAGGCCAGGCCTTGCGCCTGGTGAGCGGCCATGGCAGGGTCCGATCCCCGCGCGGTCAGCATCTGGCTGGCGCCGCCCAGCATCGCGCGGTAGGCGGTGTCGAGGGGAGTCATATGGCCCACCAGCACGGCTTGATGGTACTGGGCGCGCCGCGCGAGCATGGTGACCACGCCCGCGATGCCCACGCTTCCGCCGATGTTGCGTGCCAGATTGATGATCCCGGTGGCGTTGTTGATCTTCTCTTTGGGAACGAAATAGAAGGCCATAACGTTGATGGGCACGAAGAGGAAGGCCATTCCCGCCGATTGATAAATCCGCGCTGTCATCGCAGTGCGAAAATCCACCTCAAGGTTGAAGGACGCCATGTGAAAGAGCGAGAGCGACAGGACCGCCAGTCCAAAAACCACCAGCCAGCGCGACTCAATGTGAGTCAGCAGCTTTCCCACCACCGGCAGCAGAATGACCACCAGGATTCCTCCCGGGGATAGCACCAGCCCGCTCAGAAGCGCCGTGTACCCCAGCAGAGTCTGGAGGAAAATCGGAAGCAGCGCGGTGCTGCCGTAGAGCACCACCCCCAGCATAAACATGGTCATGGTAGCGATAAGAAAATTGCGCTCCTTGAGAAGGTGGAAATCCACCGCCGGGTCCTTCTGGCTGAGTTCCCAGAGGACGGCGCCCACGAGGCCTACCACCGTCACCACGGCGCACCAGATGATAAAGTTCGAGCCGAACCAATCTTCGCGCTCGCCCTTATCGAGGACTACCTGTAGGAAGCCCAATCCGACACTCAACAGGCCGATGCCAATGTAATCAATCCGGGCCCCCTCGCGAAGGCTTTTCCGCACCAGGTAGGGCGGGTCGAAGACAAGAAAAAGCGTAAGCACGAGCGAGATGATGCCAACCGGAATGTTGATGAGGAAAATCCAGCGCCAACTGTAGCTGTCGGTAATCCAGCCGCCCAGCGTGGGGCCGATGATGGGCGCGAGTACCACCCCCATCCCGAAGACCGCCATGGCCATGCCGCGCTTTTCCTTCGGGAAGCTCTCCAGCAGGATGGCCTGCGAGATGGGCTGCAACGCGCCGCCGCCCGCGCCTTGCAGAATCCGGAAGAACACCAGCAGGGGCAGACTGGGGGCAAGCCCGCAGAGCAGGGAACTCAGCGTAAAGATGACCACGCAAGCCATGTAGAACCGCTTGCGTCCGAAGATCGAGGAGAACCACCCGGTGAGCGGCAACACGATGGCGTTCGAAACCAGGTAGGAGGTGAGAACCCACGTGCTTTCGTCAACCCCAGCCGAAAGATTGCCGGCAATGTGCGGCAACGCTACATTGGCCACGCTGGTGTCCAGGACTTCCATGAAAATCGCCAGCATGACGGTGAAAGCAATCAACCAGGGATGCGTTTCACCGTTTTGCCGCGCTCGAGCTAGAAGAGTTCGCATATGAAGACCATGGGCGGCACAGACCCGATTACGAAGACCTGCAATTCTTTAGATCGGCACAACACCCAGCTAAGGCTACCCTAAAGGCCCGGCGAGTGGTAGAGACGAATTGTCGTTGTATTACTAAGGGGGATTTTCTTCGCGGTCCTCGAAGAAAAGCAGATCCTTCGCTTCGCGAAGGATGACATGTCATTCTGAGCGAAGCGAAGAATCCCCGCAGTGGGCTTTCTGGTCGCTTTAAGCGCCATGAACTGCAGAGATTCTTCGCTCCGATCAGAATGACAGCCATAAGAGGTGCGGTCGATGACTCACGGGCGCGACCGATTGGAACGGAGTTCGTCGTATAATCCTGCTTCACGTTCACGGAGGCCAACTGTGATACAAAGAGGCATGGCCCTGCTTTTTGCTGCGACCCTGTTCACCTCGGGCGCCGCGGCGCAGTCCGCGCCGGATCCGCCCGTCTTCTCTAACGCTGAGATTCGGAAGATTCTCGTTGAGCGCATCGACACCTCGCACCGGGGAGTGGGGATTGTGGTGGGAATTATCGAGCCCAGGGGACGCCGGATTGTGGCTTACGGCGGCGTTAACCAGGGAGACACACGGCCGCTCAACGGAGACACCATCTTCGAAATCGGCTCGGCAACCAAGGTCTTCACATCGCTTTTGCTTGCCGACATGGTTCGGCGCGGTGAGGTCGCCTTATCAGATCCGGTGGCCAAATATCTACCTGCCGAGGTCAAGGTGCCGGAACGCGGCGGGCGCGTTATCACCCTGCTGGACCTCTCCACGCACACGTCGGGCCTGCCGCGCCTACCTACCAATCTCAGGCCCCAGGATTCGGCTAACCCGTACGTGGATTACACGGCGGAGCAACTCTACCGGTTTCTTTCGAGCTACGAATTGCCGCGCGACATAGGCTCCGAGTTCGAGTATTCGAATCTGGGAGCCGGGCTTTTGGGATTTGCCTTGGCCCGGCGCGCGGGCATGGGCTACGAGGAACTGGTGCGTAAGCGCATCACCGGGCCGCTCGGGATGAAGAGCACGGGTATTACCCTGACGCCGGAAATGAAGGCGCGCCTTGCAGCAGGGCACAATTCCGAGCTTAAAGCGGTACCCAATTGGGATTTCGATGCACTCGCCGGTTGCGGCGCCCTGCGGTCGGATGCCAACGACCTGCTCACATTTCTTGCCGCCAACCTGGGCTACATCAAATCGCCCCTGGCGTCCGCCATGGCTTCGATGCGCGCGGTCCGCCGGGCGACAGGGTCTGCCAGTCTGGGCGAGATCGGCCTCGGGTGGTTAATGGTCAAGCCTTCGAGCTACGAGATCGTCTGGCACAATGGCGGGACGGGAGGCTACCGGTCGTTCATCGGATTCGTGCCCAGCACGCGTGTTGGAGTCGTCGTCCTGTCCAACACGTTTACAGCAACCGGCGTCGACGACATCGGAATGCACCTGTTGGACTCGCATGCGCCGCTGATGCCGCCCCCGAAAGAGCACAAAGAGATCGCCGTCGATCCGAAGCTCTTGGACGCCTACGTGGGCCGATATCAACTGGCGCCGAATTTCGTTCTGACCATTACGCGTGAGGGCGATAACCTCTTCGTACAGGCCACCAGCCAGCCCAAGTTGCAGATTTTTCCAGAAAGCGCGCTCGAGTTTTTCCTCAAAGCCGTCGATGCCCAAATCACCTTCGAAACCGACAGCACCGGCCGCGCCTCGAGCCTCGTCCTGCACCAGAACGGCGCGAATATGCCGGGGAAGCGGATTCAGTGACCGTCGGCCTTGGCCTTATTGACTCGACAGCCCTCTCCCTCGGGGAGAGGGTGTCGCGCTGCGGCGCTTTCATCAGCCGGAGCGTGACGGGTGAGGGGTATCGTGTTCGGTTTTATGACTTCTTCCCCGAAGGTCGCCCACTCGAAAGTGCCCCTTCGGGACATCCGAGACCCCACACCGCGGGGGTCTGCGCCATCCGCCGAGGGGGGAGTCAAGCACGCTACGGATGCGGCTTGGGGTTCCAGAAATCGGGTGCGAGGGACGCGATAGCCTCCGGCACGCTGCTCAGTTCCGGCACAACGCGGTAGAGAATGTACTCCACGCCAGCCACTGTGTCGGCGTTTGCCTTTTGGAATTTCTCCAAGCCCTCATCACCCAGCATCGACCCCATGGAAGGCGCGTGATCCAATTCGCCCAAGGAAGTCATCAGCCGGGAGATGTGATAAGTGAAGGGGCTGCCGCCCGCCGCCATCTGTGACACCCAACGCATCCCGGCCATGTTGCTCTTTTGCGCGGCAGCATTGATTTCTTTCAGCTCTGCTTCAAACTCAGCTTCGTGCCCTGGACGCACACGCACGATAACACTCCGAATCCAGTGGGTCTTAGCGATCACCTGCGCGTAAGCAGCCAGGTCGGCAGGCGGGTTATAGGACAGGTCCCAGCGCCGCTGGCGAATTTCGGTACGCGAACTCTCCAGTGTGCCGCCGAATTGTTGAAACAGCGCCTGCGCACCTGCCTCGCCATAGGCTTTGACGATCGCACTCCCGAAAACCGCCGAACTCTTCTCGACATCGCCGAAGGCCGCTCGCGAGCTGCTGAAGATCACTGTGTTCTGCTCGCCATATTCGACCTCGAGGGCGATCCAGATGTCGCCGTTGTTGCGGCGATTCGCCTCGGCGATCTTCCTGCCAACCGCATCGAATTCCGCTCGCTTGTCCGGCTTGACTCTGGCAACGTACACATCCAAGTATCCACCCTGCTGCCCCAAACCCACCGCAGCCGTAACCACGAGGAACAGCAGTACACCACACGCTTTTCGCAACATTCTCCCCTCCAAAATGAACAGTTGTAATTGGATCTCTGAAACTACCCGTCTCTTTTCACTGTACCGGCGAAAGAATCGCATGTCAATGCAGGGAGGCGCACTCCAATCCGTCGATAACCGCCCTGCCGTAGGGGGACGGCTTGCCGTCCCCGCATTTCTGCTGACGCCGACGAGGGCAGGGCAAGCCCCATAGGCGTTTACTTCACCGCCAGTAGCGATGTACGTCCCGACGACCGCTAATACAGGCCCGGAGGGCCGTCAGAGAGTAGCCCACGGCGTGAGCCGTGGGACCGGGGCGCAACCCGTGGTTATCTGAGCCCCGGAGGGGCGGCAGAGACTCCTGCGTTATCTCTGTCGCCCCTTCCGGGGCTGTGAATATCAACGCGCCGTGGGCTACTTTCTGCCGCCGCTCCGCGGCTCTGGAAGTCGCTGCACCTTAAGTGAACGCTTGTGGGGCAGACCCCACCCCTGCACCGCCCGGGTCCAGCCGCATGCGGCGCAAAGGCGAACAAAAAACACTGAGTCATAGCTGAAAATCAGTCAAGAACGCCCGAATTTGCGGTATTGTAGTCCAAAGGACCAAGCGCCGAAAAGGGAAGAACGATGTCCTGGTTTGAATGGCTAATCATCGGGTCAATTGCCTTGCTAGCCGGAGCCGCGATCGGGGCGTGGAAACAGTCGGGAGGTTACTACTGGAGTAAGTACATTCTCAGCGCGTGGAAAAGGAGTTCTACGGAAGCTGCCGTCGCATCCAAGGCGGTCCTCGTGACGCCGCAGCGCGCCCAGCGGTATGCCACGCAGGAATCCGCCGCCCCTCTGGCGGGCGTGACCACCCGAGACCGTTTCTTCGAGTCGCTGGAGAGTGAGTGGCGGCGATCATCCCACACCGGCGGTCATTTCTGCCTGGCGATCTTGGATCTCGACAGGTTCAAACAGCTCAATGACCGCGGAGGGCGGAGGGAACGCGAAAAAGTGCTGGCGAAAGTCGCCGCCCTGCTCAGCGCCCAATCAAGGGATTCCAATATCGTGGCGCGGCACGGAGGCAATGAATTCGCGATCCTGATGCCAGGGACCAACACGCTGCAGGCGGAGATTTTGGGAGAGAGGCTGCGGACGGTACTCGAAACGGATGAACTCTTGCGCCTCTGCGAGGTGACGGTAAGCATTGGCATCGCGGCTTTCCCCGACCACGGGGGCACGGGCGAAGAGATACTCAAGGTGGCGGAGTCCGGTGTGCGCCTGGCTGGAAAATGTGGAGGGAATTGCGTCAAAGTGGCTTGGCCGAGCCCTGAGCCGGAAGAGGCGGAACGAGACAAGCGGCTGCTCGAGACGTGTCTCCAAGCAGCGGAGAAGGGAATCTTGCACGCCCCGAGAGAGCTCAGTAGAGGCACACCGTCAACCCCTCCTGATACGGGAAGGGGCGACTCCCCGGCTTCTCGGACGAGGCCAACGACAGCAGCTTCAACCGCCTCTCAAGGCGAGGCAAAAACGGATTCTCTTCTGAGCACCCTCACTGCCCTCGCTTTCGCTGAGCAAGCAAGAGGGCCGCACAGGAAAGACCATGCTCAGGTGGTCTCGAGACTCGCGGCACAGATGGCCCTTAAGGCGGGGTTGACGGACGCGGAGGTTGAGGAGATTCGGCTGGCGGGCCTGGTTCACGATATCGGGAAGATCTACGTGCCGGAATATGTGCTCAGGAAACCCACCCTGCTCACGGCGCAGGAGTTCGAGATTATGAAGAGCCATGCGGCTTGGGGCGCCAAGATGGTGGAACTTTTACGGGCGAAAGGGATTGAGCGCATCGTGCTTCACCATCACGAGCGCTATGACGGCAAGGGTTATCCGGCCGGGCTGGCCGGAGATCAGATTCCACTGGGAGCACGAATGGTGGCGGTGGTGGAGTCTTTCCACAATATGGTTGCCGACCTGCGCTACAAAAGCGCCCGCACTTTCGAAGATGCACTTGTCGAGTTGCGCCGTTGCTCCGGGACGCAGTTCGATCCTCAGGTCGTTTCGACGTTCCTCGAATGGGTCGAAATGCAGGTGGATTCCGCCTCGCGCAACGCAGACTGATTGGCAGTGGCGGCGACTCAGCCCATGAATGACTACCTGGGGCAGGCATCGGCCCGTTGGCGGGTAGTCTGAACTACTGAGGGTTCCATAATATGGTGACGGATTAACCTCCTCACTCGTCCGTCGGCTGACGCATACCCTGTCCCCGAAGAGGGCGAGGGGCATAAACTCGGGTTATTTCTCCCCTTGCCCCCTTGGGGGAGAGGGGTCGGGGGCATAGGCGCTAGAATAGGCCCGATCGGGTTTTGGAGCCCGCCGAGGCGGGCGCAAGAATGTGGCCCACGGCGACAGCCGTGGGGAGAAAGCAGAGCCGATGCACCTGAAAAGCCCCGGCAGGGGCGACAGAGCTGTCTTGATGACCGCAGATCTTCTGTCGCCACTACGTGGCTCTGCGTGCTTTCTGTGTGCAGTGATCCCACGGCTAGCGCCGTGGGCCACATTCTTGCGCCGCTGATGCGGCTAGGCGCGGGGTGACGGGCTTATTCTAGCGCCTATAGGGGTCGGGGGTGAGGGGGTGATGTCACTTGACGCTGCAATCCTCTGTGGGCAGTGAACCGTGAGCTATCGGGGCTCCGGAACGGCCTGAACATTCCGCGGGCGGTCTATGGCTGCGGAAGACGCCTCAGTCGGTTCTTCTACGATTTCCACTGCAAGTGCGGTTACTCGCAGGACTCTGTACTTGCCGGCGAACAACTCGCCCTCGTGCACAAGAAACACCTGATCCTGAAATGCGACGATTGCCTCTTTCTCTCCCCCTGCCTTTTCCACGTATCCAATAGGAGTGACCGAGGAGCCATTAGCACCCAAATCCGGCGCGGCCGCGGCAAATGCCGGAGCGATGGCAGGCTGGAGGTTCTCAGGTGGTGCGGGGCGGACTTGAGTTCCCGCATAATCAGCCAGCGGCTCCGCTTGGAGCGACGCTTCGGACTGCGATTGCGCATTGTCCGCGGGAGGAGCCTGCGGTTGCTGGAGTTGAGCGACATCGGTCCCATTTTCCGTGGCGGGCGAGGCCGCATCAGGCGCCGAAGCGGCCGCCGAAGGCTGATCCGCCTCGGGCACGGCAGCCTCTGGTGGATTGGATGGCGGCGCCGCCAGGGCCATTTCCAGTTCGGCCGGGGAAGGAGCCGGAATGTGGAAGTTCTTCATAAAATCCTTGGTCTCTTCGATCAGACCAATGTGTTGCCCCTCGGCAACAATGGCCTCGACCTTCCCATCCGCTCTCTCGACGTAGCCCAAATCCGCCGCCCGTGGCGGCGCTGGTGAGTTGATGGCCGAGGCTGAAATGGGGCCGGGTTCGCTGCTGGCTGAACGCGCAGCCTGCGCGGCCCGGTACTTCGCTTTGGCCCACTCTCCAAAGGGAGCAGATACGTCGTTTTGCTCTGCCTGAGCCGCGTTCGACGGCTTGGGATGTTCGGTTGCCTTGCGGGCCGCTTGTGCAGTTTCAGCGCTGACTCGGAACTTGGCTTTGGCCCATCCCGCGCCGGGTTCCGACTGCGCGCCCTGGCTGATTTGTACGGCAGCCTGCTTTTGCGGAGGGCTCGGATGATGCACGAGCTTCGCAACTGAGGGGGAATTATTCGCCTCCTTGCCTGGCGCCTCCAGCACAACTTGCACCTTGCTCATTCGATCGATGTAATCTTCCCCCAGCGTTGCCTTGCCCAGTCCGACCGGGATGGCCTCGGTCTTCCCGGCCAGCTTAGCGCTGGCCTCGGGATTGGTCCTGTCTTCCGCAGATGCCATTGTTGACGCTGAAGGCGACGACGTTGCCGGCGAGGGCGATGGCAACTCGCCCCCGGTCCGCAAGGCGATCAAGTCATTGTTGGTGAACATTCGAGGCTTTTTCGCAGACTTCGCGCGCTGGGCCTTGAGTTGGCGCGCCACATCACCGAGCGGCGCCGAACCCGTCCACTTCTGCTGTTGCGCTAATCCACTTTCCAGACTTAGAGCAATTCCGGCTGTCAATAAACCTGCGGTTAGACCCTTCATCGCTGAATTCTCCCTTGCCGGCGAGCCCGTAGTGTCCTAGTTTCGGCGTAGCGCCCCGACCTGTCGGGGCATCTGCCGACCCTTCGCTCCGCTCAGGGCAGGCTCTAAAGGTCGGCGCCACCAGTCAAATTAGGACATTACCGGCCAGCCACCGGTCTTCCTAATTTACCCTGTTAGACGCACGGAATCAACGTTAGGTTTGAATCTTTTGGGCCGCAGCATCCCACACGGCGATGCTCTGTTGATAGTAGGAGGCATTAGCCATGTGGCAGGCGATGGCCGTATTGTTTCCAAAGACGCAGTCCTCCACCACCGGCTTGCGGCTGCGCACGGCGTCGAAGAAATTCTGCATATGGATTCCCCACGGGTCATGCCCGGCAGGGTTCTTGTAGACCACGGGTTGTGGTTTCTCTTTGGGCAGTTGGGCATCATGCTCGAGGTGCCACTGCTTCTCGTACGCCTCGCGCATGGCCTGCGGATAACCTTGTTGATACCACCCCGGGTCGTGATCCATGCCGTCCTGCGGAGTCAGGGTCAATGATTCTCCTTCCGGACCGCCATTCACCTCCAGCAGGCCGCGCGTGCCGTAGAACTTTGTGCCCTGGTTGAACTCGCAAGTGAGCATGAGTTTGATGATCACCTTGAAGTTCGGGTAGTCGTAGAGCACGTGGTGAACGTCCGGCGCTTCACGCCCGTCTTCCTTGAACACGTAGAGCGCGCCGACGGCAAGGGCCCGTTGGGGCGGCGCTGTAACCCCCGCGGCGAGGTGCATCCCGGTGAGCAGGTGAACCATCAGGTCGCCCGCCACGCCTGTCCCATAAGCCCGGTAACTTCGCCAGCGCGCAAAACGGATGGGGTCGAACGGAAGCTTCGGCGTGTTCCCCAGCCAAGTGTCCCAATCCAGGTTTTCAGGTGAGAGGCCCGGCGGCGGCATCCAACTTGCCCACGCGCCGTTCGGCGTGTTGCGTCCTGTGGAAGCCTCAATGGTGTGAAGGTCCCCGATGGCTCCCTGCGCAATCAGTTCCTTGGCTTTGATGAATGTCCAGGAGCTGGCGGATTGGGCGCCGATCTCGACGATCCGCTTGTTCTCTTCCGCCGCCCGGATCATTTCGAAGCCCTCACTGACTTCGTGGGACATGGGCTTCTCGGAGTAGACGTCTTTGCCGGCCTTGCAGCAGTCCACAAGAATTTGCTTGTGCCAGTGGTCCGGAGTGGCGTTAATGATGCAATCGATCTCTTTATCATCCAGCAGGTCCTGGTAGCGGCGCGTGACCTTGATGGGCTTGCCGACGATCTCCCGCGCCAGCGTATGCCGGCCATCCCACAGATCACACGCCGCCACGCACTCGACGCCTTTGTGGAAAATCGCGTTACGCAGTAAGCCCGCGCCCTCCTCGCCAACTCCGATAATGCCGATGCGTATCCTGTCGCTCGGAGCAGCCGCCGTGTTCTGGGCGTAGCCAGTGGGTGGGTCAACCAGAATGGTTTTGGCCGCGAGCGTGGCGCCCGCTGCGCCTCCGGTTCGCCTCATAAAATCACGCCGGGATATGTATTCCGTCATAGGAAAAGCCTCCAGTTAGATAAATCCGGTGAAATCTCAAGCGCCTAATCGTAGTTTCCAATCTGGTGAAGCGCAAGAGACAATGAAGAGCGCCCGACAGAGTTCATAGGGTACGCCGTGGGATGAGCCCTGAAAGGGCGACCTACCAAAGCCCAGGCCAACGGCCCATGGGCGTTAACCTAATACCTCGACGGACGCCAATGCAGGCCCGGAGGGCCTACAGAGAGCAGCCCACGGCGTAAGCCGTGGGATCGAGGAGCGGCCGCGGGTTGTATGAGCCCCGGAGGGGCGGCAGATCCCCGGCACTGTCTCTGTCGCCCCTCCGGGGCTGCGGATATGATTGCCGTACGGGGGTCCCACGGCTTGCGCCGTGGGCTACTTTCTGGCGCCGCTCCGCGGCTCCCGTAGCCCTCGCGTCTTGAGGTTAACGCATTTGGGCCGTTAGCCTGGGCTGCGGTAGATCGCCCCTTCGGGGCTGACAACTTCAGTCAGCCGCGCCGGCCGCGTTCACCAGTTCCTCGATGGCCGGCGCGATAGCGTTCATCAGTTCATGCGGCGGCTGAGGCGACATCATCGCGACGAGGAGATTCGTGCCGGCTTCGGCGACTTTGCGGTGCCTCGCGACGAGGGCTTTCTGCTTCTCCAACCACGCGGCGCTGGGAGGTTGCTTCGATTCCCACATCGTCAGCGCTTCCAAGCCTGCTTCGGCGAGCTCCCTCAAATCCTGTGAAGCGGGAATAACCTCCTGGAGCATCGCGGAGTCACGGGCGACAGCTTGAAATTGCGAGTCATTGTCGCGCCATCGGACGAGCTGCGAGCGCACTTGGCGGCGCAGTTCTTCCGATTCCCGGCCAGACGCAAGCATCTGGTGCACAGAGGAGCGAAAATTCCAGGCCACCAGGCTCTCCGCCGGAAGCGCATCCACGAAGCGGTGCGTCACGACGGTATTGTCCATGCCCTTCCCGGAAGCCATAGCGGCTTGCAAGCGGGGCTTAAAGCGGGCGAGGTTTTTAAGCGGCTCCACGGTTTCCGCCAGGGTCGAGAGGGGCAGAACGCTGTGGTCGCCCGCCAGCCGTTCGAGCATCAGCGTTTCGTTAGCGTGTTGCCGGAGGCCGAGTCGCTCGAGGTCCGCGTCAAGGGCTGCCATCCGGCGATAAAGCGAATCGGCGTCTTTGACATCACGGGGCGACCAAAGGCGCTCGGCAATGGCCGCAACTCGCGGCCAGACCATGAACTCTTCTTTCTCATCCCACACGAACTCGGACCACATGCAGGCAATCCCGCCTGCGACCAGCTTGTCTTCTTCCGGGGTCAGGGGTGGGCTGTCGGAGGCTACGTTGTCTTCCGACACATAGCCGGCGAAGGGCGTGCCCTTCACCAGCTTCAGCGCTTCCGGAGGGAGTCCGTCTGCGCGAGAGTCGAAAGGATCCACCGCGTAGTAAGCGGCTGCCGTGAGGCCGTGGTCGAGATAATAACCGGCGGAGACCAGGGTGGTGTGCCCCTCGGCTGCTGACCGCTCGACCATCTTGGAGCTCCGCCAAGCCTGAATCACGATGTCCTTGGCAAGGTTCGGCCGCAATACCTCATCCCAGCCGATCATGGTCTTGCCGTGTTGGGCGAGAATCTTGCGCACTCGTTCGGTGAAATAACCCTGCAGTTGGTGCTTGTCTTTGAGTCCCCGCTGCTTCATGAACGCCTGAATCCGGGGATTCCGTGACCACTGCGCGCCATTGACCTCGTCGCCGCCGGCGTGGAAATACGGGTCGGGAAAGAGCGCGCCGATTTCGCCCAGGAGTCGATCGAGGAACTGATAGGTCTCCTCGCGTGTCGGATCGATGGTGGCGTGCGTGTTGTTGCGGTCGGGGCCGAGCGCGTAAGGTCCGGGCATTGCGGCCAGTCGCGGGTAGGCGGCCAGCATGGCTTTCGAGTGTCCCGGCATCTCGATCTCCGGCACGACGCGAATACCGCGATGGCGCGCGTAATCCACCAACTCGCGCATTTCCTTTTGCGTGTAATACTGCCCACCCGATCCCAGCTCCTGAAGCCGCGGGTAGACCTTGCTTTCGAGGCGGAAGCCTTCCGCGTCGCTCAAGTGCAGCTCGAGGACGTTCATCTTAACCAGTTCCATGGCGTCGAGGTTGCGCTCGAGTGTCTCGACACTCAGGAAATGGCGGGCGACGTCCAGCATCAGCCCGCGCCAGGCAAATCGTGGCTGATCCCTTATTTCCACGGCGGGGGCGCGAACGCCGGCGGAATCGACTTGCACAAGTTGGAGAAACGTCGCCATCCCTCGCAGTACGCCGGTCGGGCCGTGGGCGCGCAGTTCCGCGCCTGCGGTGGCGATTCGCAGTGTATAGGACTCATCCGCCTGGGGAGTAAGAAAATGCGGATCGGCGGCATCGCAGAAAATACGCAGACTGGCCGCCTGCCCATCACCCACAGGCTCCAGAGCGAGCTTCAGGCCGGTCTTGGCGCTTAAATTCCTGGCCAGTCGGCCGGCGGCGTTCCGAAGCAGGGGGTCGTCGCGGTTGAGCGCGATGCGGAACGATGGGCCAATAACCAGGAAACCCTGACCGGAGCTGATCTCGGAAGGCATGGGCAGAACGTGCACGGGCCCCTCCGCACTCGCCTGCAGAGCGGCTATGGTCATTGTGCACACAAGCATAATGGACTTGGTTAACATGAGTCTATTCGTGAACATGTCTGATGCGCCACCATTCTCCCCGCAACACTATACACCAAGACGCCCAGGCCCGCGGGTGGCGGATACGTCCCGACGCATTCTGTCGGGATGCATGCGCTCCGAAACGACGAAGCGCAAACATGCCAAAGGACGGTGCGTCTCCGCCACCCGCGAGGGCTACGAAAGCCGCGGAGCGGCGCCAGAAAGTAGCCCACGGCGTAAGCCGTGGGACCCCGTGGGTGTTCATATCTGCAGCCCCGGAGGGGCGACAGAGACGGTGCCACACGATCTGTCGCCCCTCCGGGGCTGAGACAACCCGGGGCCGCCCCTCGATCCCACGGCTTGCGCCATGGGCTACTCTCTGTCGGCCCTCCGGGCCTCTGGAAGCGGCCAGTGAGTGCTACGCAGCGCGAGCTGAGCCATTGGGTTAACGCCTATGGGACGGTGCGGCGTGGTACCAAGACTTCGGTGCTATTGGACGGTTCCGTGGGGCTCTTTATACTGGCTCCGTCATTGGCCCGGTCGGGCCTTGGGCCGGGCAATACAGTTCCGGGTATACGTGAGTTTCCTGAGAGAGTGGCAGCCTGACTGAGGAAAGAATGTTCCTCGCTGGACTAATTCTAGTCGTATCGACGGCGCTGTCTGCCTTCTATTTATTCGTCACTGTCCAGCGTATACTGCGTACTATCATTCGCCGGAAGTAATTTCACTTCACTATCCAATGCCGTAACATCGTGTTGGCGATTTCGCGCCGACCTTCAGTCCGGCAAATGCCCCGCGATCTTGGCCGGGGCCTCATCTAATCATAAGTTTCGTTGTGCCGATGGGAGAAGAAGTGGACAATCGACACAGGTAGGAGGCCCAAATCGGAAATCCCGGGCAGGTACCCTTGTACCATAGACGTGGGCGTGGGACCGTCGTAATCTGCTCACCGGGGCGTTAGTGTGCCTGAATCATCGCAAATGACGCCAGGCACCAAGAAGTCGGACCGCTCATTGAGGTACTCGCCTTCGACCCGGATAAACCCGGGCTCTCCTACTCCCTCAACTTCCCGTGAGCGGCGGATGGCAGGCCAACAACCGTGACCACCGGAGTGAGAGCGGTGATTTCATTTCCGCACGCTTCCGGTCTCCACACGACTTGGATTGAAGCGGGCAAGGAACAGAACCGTCTTATCCAGCGCCCGACGCGGTGCGCTGGTGGTTCCCGTAGTGGCGTGCCAAACAATCTCAAGAGGTTCACTGCCGAACTAGCCTGCTACCTCGCCATAACCCTTCTCAATAGTCTCAGCATATTGGCTTCCACCGCAGCGACACCCGGCGTGGGCCTACCGCCCTTGACGACTGTCAAGCAAATCCTGCAACTGAGCCGATCGGAGGCTGTTAAGAACTACCCCGTCCGGCTCCGCGCCGTAGTGACTTATTACTATGGCGGAGCGCCGCCAGACCTTTTCCTGCACGACTCCACGGGAGGGGTATGGGTGGACCTTCCCGGGGGTATGCCGGCGCTCGACCCCGGCGACGTCATTGAGATGGAGGGGGTAAGCGAGCAGCCTGACTTTGCCCCTCAGATTGGCCAGCCACGCTGGCGCGTGGTGGGGACCAGCGCTCTGCCGGCGGCGCCTCGTGTAGCCTATGGCCAGATGGCCTCAACTCACGAGGACGGGCAATGGGTCGAGGTTCAGGGAATTGTCCGGACAGCCGGCATCGACCCGGAGTCTAAAAACCTGTTTCTCGATGTCGGCATGGAAGGGGGACTGATTACGGCCCAGATCCCCAATTTCAAGCTGCAGGACGCGCAGCGCCTGATTGACTCCGAGGTTCTCCTCCGTGGCAACTGTGGAGCCGTTCGGAACGCCCTGAATCAGCAGATCGGCCTGATGCTTTATGTGCCTAGCCTTGCCCAGGTCCGGGCTCTCGGACCTGCTCCCCCGGAGGCTTTTTCGCTGCCGCCGCGCCCGCTTGCGGAATTGCAGCAATTCGCCCTCGATCAGCCAACCGGCCATCGCGTTCATGTGCGGGGTGTTGTAGCCTTTCACGAGCCGGACGGTACGACGTACCTGGCCGATCCCACGGGCGGATTCAGCATGCAAAGCAAACAGCAGACACCCCTCAATCCCGGTGACCGGATAAATGTGCTGGGCTTCCTCGGCGTGGTGGATCGCCATCCCGTGCTGGAAGACTCTACCTTCCAGGTGGCGAGCACGGGACGCGCTCCCGACCCGGTCACGATTTCGCCGGCGCAGGCGCTACAGGGCCAGTTTGACTCGGAGTTGGTGAAGATGCAGGGAGTCCTGGGGCAGATTGCTCTAACCCCGAATGAAACGGTTCTGGTTCTGCGCCAGGGGACGATCATGTTTACGGCCGTTTCAAAAACCCCGGTACCGTCGGCCGAATTGGAGTTGCTCGGTGAGGGCACGCTCCTTCAGGTGACGGGCGTCTGCGTTGTCGACAGCGATTCGAGCGGAGCACCCACATCGTTCATGATTCGTTTTCATGCTCCCGATGGAGTTGTTGTCCTTCGGAGGCCGTCCTGGTGGACCCTCGAACGCGCCCTCGAAGCGCTCGGAAGCACGATGCTGGTTGTTGTGGCTGCCGCCGCGTGGGTGCTGGTTCTGAGGCGGCGGGTGAAGCGTCAGACGAACATCATTCGCCAGCGGTACGAGCGTCAGGCTGCCCTGGAGGAGCAATACGCCGAGGCGCAGCGGCTCGCTCATGTGGGGAGCTGGGAAGAGGAGGTACAAGGCCAGAAGACGACCTGGTCAGAAGAGACTTTTCGGATTCTTGACTATCAAATGGGCGAGGTTTCGCCGAGCCGGGAAGCGTTCATGGCGAGAGTTCACCCGGATGACCGAGAGTTGGTTCGCAAGATTATCGAGGAAGCGCTCGCAGGGAGCTTTTCGGCGAAGGAGTTTCGTGTTCGACGCCCAGGTGGAGAAGAACGCTTCGTGATCACTGCCGTACGGGTGGTCACTGACACCCACGCCCGCCCCATCCGCATCTTCGGCGCGCTCCAGGATATCACTGAGCGCAAGCGCGTAGAGCGGAGCCTCGAGGAGCGTACCGCCTACCTAAACGCTCTGGTGGAAAACAGCCCGGTCGCCATCGTCGTCGTCGATTCGGACACCCGAGTGCAGATGTGCAATCCGGCCTTCGAGGGCCTGTTTCAATACCGGCGAGAAGAAATTGTCGGCGCTGAGCTGAATCCGCTGATTGCACCTGGGGAACTGCTGCATGAAGCCAGCCGGGTTAGCACTCAGGTCGAGAAAGAAGGGCAACACGTTCAGATTACCACCCGACGCCGCCGCAAAGACGGGTCGCTCGTCGAGGTCGAACTTTATGGAGTCCCGCTCAAAGTGGCGGGGAAGCTGGTTGGGGTTTATGGCCTTTACCTGGATATCACGGACAGGAAGAATGCGGAAGCGGAGTTGCACAAAGCCAAAGAGGCTGCTGAAGCTGCCAACCGCGCCAAAAGCGAGTTTCTGGCCAACATGAGTCACGAGATCCGGACGCCCATGAACGGAGTGCTCGTGGCAACGCAACTTGCGCTGGATACCGACTTGAACCCTGAGCAGCGCGAGTATCTGGGTATGGCTAAAACGTCGGCGGAGACCCTGCTGAGTATCCTTGACGACATTCTGGACTACTCCAAAATCGAAGCGGGCAAGCTCGATCTCGATCCCATCTCCTTCCGATTGCGTGAAAGCTTGGCGCTCGCTACGAAACCCCTGGCGCTGCGCGCCCAACAGAAGAATCTGGAATTCACCTGCGAAGTGCACTCTGACGTGCCGGACGAGATCATCGCTGACCCCACCCGACTCCGGCAAGTGGTTATCAACTTGGTCAGCAATGCCATCAAGTTTACCGATCACGGCAGAGTGGGGCTGGAAGTCGCTGTGGATGCCCGGGAAGGGGATCGACTGCAATTACATTTCGTGGTAAGCGACACGGGAATCGGAATTCCGAAGGACAAACAGGAGATCATCTTTGGGGCCTTTTCGCAAGCCGACGGCTCAACCGTGCGGCGATTTGGAGGGACGGGCCTCGGGCTGACGATTTCGCTTCGACTGGTGAAGATGATGGGTGGACAGATCTGGGTGGAGAGCCAGCCCGGGCGAGGCAGCCGTTTTCACTTCACCGCCCAGGCGCGCGCGGCCAGTGATGCCTTCCTTGTCGACTGCGCCCAGGGCGCTGACTTGATCTCATGCCACTCTCTCCCTGATGGTCAACAGAAGCTCCGCATCCTATTGGCTGAAGATAACGCTGTCAACCAGACGTTGGCAGCGCGGTTGGTTGAGAAGAGGGGGCACGCCGTAACGGTCGTCAACAACGGGCGGGAGGCTCTGACGGCTTTGGAGAAGAATACCTTCGACCTTGTCCTGATGGATATTCAAATGCCGGAGATGGACGGATTCGAAGCGACGGCAGAGATCCGCAATATTGAAAGAGGCACCGGCAAGCACCTACCCATTATCGCCATGACCGCGCATAGCATGACCGGCGACCGCGAGCGCTGCCTCGCCGCCGGCATGGACAGTTACGTTTCCAAGCCGATTCGGTCCAAAGAACTGTTCCGCGAGATTTACGCTTGCACCCAGCTCCTGGGGCCGGCGCAGTCCTCGGGCGTCCTGATTAAAGAGGCGAATTCCGGCCTTCCCGTCGAGGTGAGCGGAGCCGATCCGAGGTGAGTTGAGAACACCTGCCACGGTCCACGACCGCCATCGGGCAGTCTTACGGTAGGGTAGTCTTCGACGTACCCAACGCCGTTACGCCATAGCAGGAACCCGCGCTCGCCTTGAAGCCGGCATGCTCGCCCGCCGGCAGTGTCCTAAATGTGTTGCCCGGTGTCAGAGGCGCTAATCTAGCGCTTAGAAGACCACGAGAGCCCGTCAGCCGACGGGCGGTAGAATGTGGCCCATGGCGACAGCCATGGGATTAGGAAGCAGAGTAAGAAGCAAGCCCCGGGAGGGGCGAAAGAAATGGCTCATACCTATACGAATCTCCTCACCCACGCTCTATTCAGCACCAAGGATCGCCGGCCGGCGATTCGCTCCGAATGGAAGTCCGACCATCACGCGTACCTGGGCGGCATCATCATTAACCTGAGGGGCCAGCCCGTGCTGATCAATGGTCCCAGGGATCATGTGCACCTGCTCTTTGTTCTTCCGGCCGGCCCTGCGCTGTCCGACTTCATGGAAAAGCTCAAGGCGAATTCTTCCACATGGGCGAAAGACCACGCACGGGGATTCGCGTGGCAGACGGGGTACACGGCGTTCAGTGTGAGCCAGTCCAAAATGGCGGACGTCAAGGCGTACATTGCGCAGCAAGACGAGCATCACCGTAGACGGACATATCAGGAAGAGGTTGTGGCGCTGCTCACGAGGCATGGGGTTGATTTTGATCCGCGGTTTGCGGTTTGAGAGGAGGCGTCTTTCGCCCCTGGCGGGGCTCGAAGATCCATCAAAAGAGCCGGGCTCACCCACGGCGGCGCCGTGGGCCACAATCTTTCGGCCCTACGGGCCTGCGAGCACCAGACGACTCTCGCAGGCAGCGGGAGGCTTAGGTTAATGCTTATGGGCCGTTGGCCTGGGCTCTGCTGGGTCGCACTTTCAGGGCTGAGAGATCACAAGCAATGACCAACCTACATTTAGGACACTATCCGCCCGCCTCTACGCGGTGGCTTTTGGCAAACTGACCTCCAATCTTATCTGTCGGGGCTGAGATGGCGGAGTTTGCAAGTCACCGCTGCCGGCGCATTGCCTCTTCCACGGTGGCGAGATCCGCGCTGTCCACCGTGCCGTCCCTGATCACGTCCGCGCGTGGGTCGTATCCAGGCTGGCCGGCAACGGTTCCCATGGCCGCCTTAACAATCTGTACATCGCTGGAATCGACTTTTCCATCACCATTCACGTCGCCGATCAGAGCAACCTTGGAGTTCGGATCGAAAAGAATCTGGTAGAGGTGCCAGGCGTAGCTCGAGGCGAAGGCATCGCTGAACACTCCGTTGCTGACGGGAATCTGGCGCTTCTCGCCAAGCACGATCGCGGTGGCGTGAGCGGGGAAGTCGCGCAAAGTGAACGTCGCCGTGGTGGCGCCTGCGGGTGACATGCTCAAGGCGCCTCCGGCCGCGGCGACGGAATCGGTGCACAAACTGCTTCCTCTGCAAAAGAGGCTGGTTTCCTCGATGGGGTTTGCGGACGGGTTCTGGTTCTGCGGCAGCCCGTCATTGATGGCGAGCAGGAAAGTGCAGCCACCGAAACGCTTGAGCAGCACGTTGATCGCGGCATGGGCGCTCGAAGAGGTGACGGTCACGCCGTTGCCTACTGAGGGCGTATTGAGCACTCGCGCCAGGGCCGCCACTTGAATGTTGGTCGCCGCCACTGCTGCTTTGGCATCGGCGTGCTCAGGATGAAAGATGGAGTCTTCTTCCTGCACCGGGGCAAACTGGTGGACGAAATAGAGAAGGCCGCGCGCGCCGTGAATAATCGTCATCCAGGCCTCCGCTTCAACCTCCGCCGGGGTCAAGGTAACCGAGGGGCTGTTATTGAAGTTTACCAACTCGATATCCTGAAGGACCGGTTTCTGATAATTACTCCAATAGCGCAGACGGTCCGTGGTCCGGCCGACCCACCATAGCGGATGCGCATCATTCTCGGGATAGACGTCACTCGCGAGGATGTCACCGCCTTGAGCGTACAACGGATAATCGTCGAGGCCGCGCGCCGCCGAACAGCACGTCCCACCGCGGCCATCGTAACAAGTGCCGGAGTTATATCCTGTCCCTTGTCCGACCCCAAGGTAGACGGGCCGCTTCGGGTCGGCGGCTTTGAGCGATTTATACTTGCCGATAATGGCAGAGGGAAGAATGCAGTCGCCGTAACCCCCGCCCGACTGCGACTGTGCATTGTCCGGTTCGTCCACTTGTATCCAGCCGTCGATGATCGGGTCGTTCAGGTGCCGCGTGCGGTCCGTTCCGGCCAGACCGCTCTCCTGCTCTCCGAACACCGGCATCTTGTAGTTCCGGAGCAGAGGCAGGATTGGACCCTCCTTCGGACTGGTCTCGACGGTGCCGTCCCAAAGCCCGACGAACTGATTCACGCCCACTGCCTGATAGAATCCGGCTTTGCTCGGGCTCTGCAGCCAGACTGCGCGCATGAAATAGTCCTGGCTGGAAGAAGGGCCTGACGAAAACTGCGCAAAAAATGCGGGGCCGCCTTCCCAGGGAAGGTAGATATCCTGGGCAGGTGTTTGAACCTCGCCTGCGCATAGGGTCACAAGCGCCGTTGCACCCCAGAAGCCAAGCTGGTAGAGTTTTGCACGTTGCATAGTTTCCCTCACCCAATTCCTCGCACGCCGTCACTGCAGTTCGCGAACCGCCGCGACAAAAAGGCTGGCATGCCGTAGGGGCGGTTCGCGAACCGCCCCTACGACAGAGAAGAAAGGAAACCACAGTCTATTGATAGCCGTCTATCATAGCAAGAGAGCGAGAAGCCGACTGGAGGTGGTGACGATGAGACGAATCATGTTGGCATTCTTGCTTACCGCTATAACGGCTGCTGCGCAAACCAATCCTGAGGTGCAAAGCCGGGCGCAGGCGGCAACCCCAAAACCCAAGATCGTAATCCCGGCGGGCACCACGGTTCCTCTGGCTTTAACCGAACCCCTTCTAGCCAGGTCAGCCAAGGCTGGAGACAGCATATACGCGGAGACGGCCTTTCCAGTAGTGGTGAACAACCAAATGGCGATTCCGGTCGGTACCTATGTGCAGGGCCAGATCGACACCCTGACTCGGTCCGGCTGGCTTTCATCTCACGCCCAATTACAAATCCACTTTACGAAGCTCATCTTCACGACGGGTTACACAGTCGAGCTCACCGTTTTGCAGGACACCGACCAAGAGATGCCAAGTGCTTCGCCGGAGTCCACCGCGGCCGCAACGCCACCCCCTGCCGCGGGCGATGTTATTCCCGCAGTAGCCACACCCTATGTCGAGGTCAGCTCTCGAAGCGAAGTCCTTCTCGACAACGGGTCGCAGATTGAAATGGTTCTGCAAGTTCCTCTGCGCTTGAACGCCGCGAAGGTGGCTGCGGCAGTGCGACAATCCAGTCCGAGGCCGCTGACTCAGTTCAAATCTGCAACGCGCCGCCGACCGATTCCCACCACGTCCGGGACGTCTGACACGGCCATTCCCGGCACGCCCGGCACGCCACCGACGGTTATCCCGGGAGGTCCGGGCATGCCCGACACTGTCATACCGGGTACGCCGGGCACGCCGCCTGCAGTCATCCCCGGTTCTCCGGGCACGGCGGCGGTGCCCTGTCCCGGTCCGCCTGTCGTGGGCTCCAACCCCAAGCCTCAGAGCTACAGGAAATCGTTCCAGATCGCCTCGCCGCTTCGCATTTCCGGAATCCCACTGGTTTCGGGGAGCTATGAAGTTGCTTGGAATGGATCGAGCCCCTCGGCTCAGGTGGAGATCCTTGAGAACGGCAACAGCGTGGCTCGTGTGCCGGCGCGTGTAGTCTTATTGAGAGGGGAATCGCCTGCGGATACGCTCGGCACGCGCGCCGATGCTGACGGATCGCTATCATTGCAGTCGCTGCGTTTCGCTGGAGAGAAGCTGGCGCTGTACCTCGATCAAGGCACGGAATGAGAGAAGCGCCTTGGAGTGCGGCTGCGAAGCTGCCGCCGTGAAATTCCGGCAAAACGGCGGCAGTTGGCGCTACCGCACTCCACGGCGCGCCGCTCAAGAAAGCACCGGCTGGAGTGCCGGTGCTACAAAATGCGGAATCGAACCTACGGACGTTCAAGAGGAGAGGTTTCTATGCGAATACCTGCTTTTGTTTTAATTCTTGCGGCCTCGACACTCTGTGCACAAGAACCTGCTTCGCCCCCGGAGGTACCTCCGCCTTTAATCCACTCTGCCAACCCAAGTGCCCCTCAGACAGGGATGATCACTATTCCGGCCGGCACTCGAATACCGCTTGCGCTGTCTAGCCCCATTAGCTCCAAATCGCGGCCTGGAGATCCCGTTCGCGCGGTTACCGGATTCCCTGTGACCGTCGGCAAACAGTTGGCGATCCCGGTCGGCACCTACGTCGCCGGCATGCTGGATAAAGTAACGAAGGGGGGCCGCTCTGGTCCGAGCTTGAAGATGCACTTCACCCGCCTCGACTATGTCAACGGCTACAGCGTGGATATAGACGGCGCGAACGTGCAAGCGAGCGCCGCGAGCCCCAGGCAGGGTTCTACCCAGGCCGCCGGGCTAGCCGGCCCGAGCGGATCTTACAATTCTTTCGCTGCGACAACGTTCCCTCAACCAACATTTCCAGCCCCGGCTTCACATATTGGAACGGCCATAGGGATTGGAATCGCCGCCACGGCGGCCGGGATCGCCATCCCCTTGATCCTCATTCACCGCGGCGGTGGCGGGAGCGGAGGAGTGCTTTTCGATTCCGGATGGCAGTTCGAGATGGTGCTGGAGAGCCCTGTCACGGTGGACTCTGCGAATGTTGCCGAAGCCGCCGCCCACGCGCCGTAGTGTCGTGTAACGCAAGTTAATTAAGTCAGATCACGCACTTCAGCCCCGAAGGGGCGAAATAGAGTAGCCCAGGGCGTGAGAAGGTGTGAGGAAACTCGGAAGTGTCATCCTGAGCGCAGCGAAGGATCTCTGCAGTTGTTCGTAAATCGCTGAACCACAAGAAACTGCCGGGATCCTTCGCTTCGCTCAGGATGACAGGCATCGATTTTTTCACAGGTTCAAAGCCCTGGGGAAAGCGAGCTCCCTCTTTCTCCCCCTCTCCTGCCCGGCGGGAGAGGGGGAAGGGGGTGAGGGAAGCACCTACGAACCCACGGCTAACGCCGTGGGCTACTCGCTTAGGCCCGTCGGCTGACGGGCTGACCTATCTAACGAACTTGGGTTATACGAAACTAGCACTGGGCGTATAGTGTATACTTCACCGAGAAGAATCAGACGGGCATTCGACAAGGGAGGATATCGGTGCGAAAAGTCTGGTTGATTATCAAGCGTGAGTACACCACCCGCATCAAAACCAAGGGCTTTGTGATCGGCACGATCGCGGGGCCTGCTTTCGCCGTCGGTATCCTGGCCTTTTCCATTTTCATTGCCACGCGATTGACCGACCAGACAATACGGCTCGCCGTCATCGACAACGTGGGAGGGCTCTCGGCAACCGTGGCCTCAGCCCTTGACGTCAAGCTGCCCAGCGGCAAACCGGAATTCGAGGTGGTGAGAACCGTCACCCAGCCTCCCTCGGAAGAGGCTGTGCGCAAGGAATTGCGGGCCGCCATTCGAGGCGGTCTCCTGGACGCTTATCTGGTGATCGGAGCGGGGGGCAAAGCGGAGTTTCATACTAAGAATCCCAGCGACTTCACGCTGATCGAACCGATCAGTCGCGCCGTGCATGAGGCCGTCCTGTCCTCGCGTCTCCAGGCGCGCGGAGTGCACGTCAGCGAGATCGGCGATGTGACGCGGGGTATCGATGTCAAGATTATCAAAATCACCAAATACGGCGAGGCGGAAGATTCCGGCCAGACGTTCTTTGTTGCGGTCTCGTTGACGATGCTCCTGTACATCTCGCTGGCGACATACGGCATCATCACGATGCGGTCGGTCCTGGAGGAAAAGACTTCGCGCATCGTCGAAATTCTCGTTTCGGCTGTGCGCCCCTTCCAACTCTTGAGCGGCAAGGTCCTGGGTGTGGCGGGCGTCGCCTTCACCCAATATCTGATCTGGATGACCTCCGCTGCCTTGCTTGGAACCTACGGCGCTGCCGTTGCCAAGACCGTACGCCCCACCGCGGACTTTCCCCAAATCCACCTGTCGGCGGGCCTGCTGATTTATCCGATCATATACTTTGTGCTGGGGTATCTGCTCTATGCGTCACTCTTCGCCACGGTCGGCGCGGTCGTTTCGAACGAGCAGGACGCGCAGCAACTCCAGATGCTCGTTTTGATGCCCCTCATCTTCAGTTTTGTAATGTACATCATGGCGGTGCGTGAGCCGAACTCCCCTACCGTGGTGCTGCTCTCCGAGATCCCTTTCTTCAGTCCCCTCCTCATGGTTTGCCGCATGGCTGCCGAGCCGCCTCCGTTCTGGCAGGTGGGCCTTTCAATTGTCCTGCTGGGTCTGACGACGGTCGGCGTGGCTTACATTTCGGCGCGTATCTACCGCGTGGGCATCCTGATGTATGGTAAGCGGCCTTCGTTGGTAGAGGTTATACGGTGGCTAAAGTACACCTAGCAGGTCAAGGATGTAGCGGCGGCTTTACGAGTCTGTGTGAAAACTCGATTTTGCTGTCATTCCGAGGAGCCGCAGGCGACGAGGAATCTCGCTCTGCCATTGAAGAGATTCAGAGCGAGACTCCTCGCGGAGTTTACCCAGAGCACCCTGGGCGAGATCCCTTCACTTCGTTCAGGCCAGGCTCTTCGCTTCGCTCAGAGGTTGTGATTTTTTTGGATTTTTGGCCATTTTCGAGCACTTAACTCTTTTGTTATCAATGGCACTTTTTCGCAATATCCAAAAAAATCACGCTCTCTCAGGATGACAGCGAAGGG
>Ga0209517_10002028_pt1 | contig 29471 bp, 31 predicted proteins | sample PeaSoiMetSII2010_FD_187695 | JGI IMG/M metagenome (GOLD analysis project Ga0209517, IMG submission 187695) | Peat soil microbial communities from Weissenstadt, Germany - SII-2010 (SPAdes) (version 2) | ecosystem: Environmental > Terrestrial > Soil > Wetlands > Peat | place: Germany...
GATTTTCATGAAGGCATACGGCGCTCGGTGGATGCGAAGGTGAGTGAAGCCATGGCGAACGCGATTCCGAAACCGGGTGCGGGCGCAGGCGCGAGTTCCTACGCGCAAAACTCCGTTAAGATCGACGCGATCTTCTCCGGCGCGGACCGGCGCATCGATTCTCAGGATTTCGCGGGCGGGGACATTCTGGCCCTGTTCGGCGGCGTCCAACTGGACCTGAGCCGCGCCGCCATGACCAAAGACGAGATCCGCATTGAAACCAACGCGATTTTCGGCGGCATCGAAATCCGCGTGCCGGATTCCTGGCTGGTGATCATGCGCGGCAGTGGGATCTTCGGCGGTTTCAATGATGAAACCCACCCGCCTCCGCGGACCGATGCGAAACAACCCGTTTTGATCGTCACGGGCGCGGCGGTCTTCGGTGGCGTTAACGTAAAGAACTAGCTCCGATGCATCCGATTTTTGCGAAGAAAACACGCTTTGCGGCCTATATCGGCATGTGGCTTTTCATCGCCGTGATGCTCGCCGCCCTGCTGCGCACTCCGGGAACGCTCGCCTGGCGCGATGCCTTCATCATCGCGATCCCGCTTTGCCTGTTCTACGCGTTCGTGTGCCTCACGCCGTGGTACGTATGCCGGCAACTGCCGTTGCGGTCGGGCGACAAGCTGAAGCTAGCGCTGAATCACATCGGAGCTCCGCTGCTGGCCAGCGCGATCTGGGTCGAAATGGCGCGGCTGATCGCTTATCTCCTGGACGCAAGCGCCCAGCTCCGCCCGGAGATTCCGCACCTGATCGTCGTCGGTCTGCTGCTCTATTCGTTGTCGGTCGCCTTGCACTACATGCTGCTGGCGGTGGAACAATCGCGCGAATCCGCGCTTCAGGCCCGCGAAGCCGAACTGAGAGCGCTCAAAGCGCAGATCAATCCTCATTTCCTGTTCAACAGCTTGAATTCGATCACGGCGCTGACCACCGTCGATCCGGCGCGCGCCCGCGAAATGTGCATTCGGCTATCGGATTTTCTGCGCAACACGCTCGGCTTGGGTGAGCGTGAAAGCATTTCCTGGCGCGAAGAGCTGCAACTCGCGCGCATTTATCTCGACGTTGAGCAGGTCCGCTTCGGCGCCCGTTTACGCGTCGAGATGAACGTGGACGACGATTGTTCGGAGTGCCTGGTGCCGCCGCTGGTGCTTCAGCCGTTGATCGAGAACGCAGTCAAGCACGGCATTGCGACCCTGGTGGATGGAGGCACAATCAAGGTGGAGGGCCACGTGGTCGACGGGATTCTCGAGATCAGCGTGGAAAACGGATTCGACCCCGATTCGCCGGCCCCGCGCCGCCACGGCCTGGGATTGAGGAACGTCCGCAGCCGCCTGGAAACGCGTTTCGGTCCCGCCGCTCGTCTCACGGCATATGCCAATCAGAATCATTTCCGTGCCGAGCTAGTGGTCCCATGCCGGAGGCCCGCTTGAGCCTGAGCGTTCAGCCCGGCTCGAACGTCGCGCACTATCGCGTGGTTTCCAAGCTTGGCGCAGGCGGCATGGGCGAAGTGTTTCTGGCCGAGGACACGCGCCTGCTTCGAAAAGTCGCCTTGAAGGTGCTTCTGCCCGAAGTCGCCGCCGATTCCGAACGCTTGGCTCGCTTTCTTCTGGAAGCGCGAGCCGCATCCGCGTTGAGCCATCCGAACGCGGCGCACATCTACGAAATTGGCGAATCCGGCGGCCTGCATTTCCTGGCGATGGAATACATCGAAGGCGAGACGCTGGAATCCCGCCTCACCGGCGATCCGCTGCCGCTTGCCGAAATCGTCTCGATCGGATCGCAAGTGGCCGGCGCACTGGAAGCGGCGCACGCGCGCAGCATCGTGCATCGCGATATCAAGCCTGCGAACCTGATGATCGGACCACGCGGGCATGTCACCGTGCTCGATTTTGGTCTGGCGAAGTTCATCGCCGATGATAATGCCCCGGACTCCTCCAGCCGTATCGCCACGCAGTTCATGACCAGCGGCGGAGTCGTGCTCGGCACGGTTTCCTACATGAGCCCGGAGCAAGCGCTAGGCCGCAACGTGGATCACCGCACCGACCTGTTCAGCCTGGGCGTAGTGCTGTATCGCATGGCCACCGGACGGCTTCCGTTCACCGCAGCGACCCCGCAGGAAACCTTGGCGCGCGTCTTGGAAGCCCAGCCGGAGGCGATGGCTCGTCTGAATTATGAGCTGCCCGCCGAATTCGAGCGGCTGGTCCGAAAATGCCTGGAGAAAGATCGCGACCGCCGCTATCAATCCGCGCGCGAATTACAGATCGACCTGAACAATCTGGAACGCCCAGCCGAAGTTCGGCCTCGCTCGGGCGCGATTCGGGCAGCTATCGTCGACGATGAAGAGCTGGCCCGGCATCTGTTGCGCGAATATTTAATACAATCGGGTGGCGTCGAGATCGTAGCCGAATGCGCCAATGGATTTGAAGCCGTCAAATCCATTGCTGACCACAAGCCAGATCTGGTTTTTCTCGACGTCCAGATGCCGAAGCTCGACGGCTTCGAGGTTCTGGAGCTGATCGACCCCTCGGTCGCCGTAATTTTCGTCACGGCGTACGATCAGTACGCGATGCGCGCCTTCGACGCCAACGCTGTAGATTACCTGCTGAAGCCCTTCAGCCAGGACCGTTTTCGCAAAGCTCTGGATCGTGTGCGCCAGCGGCTAGGGAACCCCGCGCCGCAGCAAAAAATCTCAGCGACGGAGCTTTCGGCTGCAGCGCGTCCGCCGGAGCAAAAACTCGAACGCATCGTGGTGAAGGACGGCGCGAAAGTACATATCATTCCGCTCGACAAGCTGGATTACGTAGAGGCCCAGGACGATTACATCGCTCTGCGCAGCGAAAAGAAGAACTATCTGAAACAGCAGACCATTTCGAGCATCGAAGCTCAGCTCGACCCGAAACGCTTCGTCCGCATTCACCGTTCTTACATCGTGAACCTGGAACGAATCGCGCGTATCGAGCCCTACACGAAGGACAGCCGGGTCGCGGTTCTAGCCGACGGCACGCAGTTGCCGGTCAGCCGTTCCGGTCACGCTAAGTTGAAGACTCTGCTGGGCGAAGTCGGTTGATCGCGGTCTGCTAAAAAATTAATACTTTCAGGCCAACACTTCGAGTGCTGCCGCGTCTTTACGTCCATGCAGACCCTTTTGCATGACCTGCGTTTCGCCTGCCGGATGCTCGCCCGCCGGCCCGGGTTCACGATCGTCGCGGTCCTGGCGCTGGCCTTGGGCATCGGCGCGAACACGGCGGTCTTCAGCATCATCCGAGGCGTGCTGCTGCGCCCGCTGCCGTATGCCGATCCAGACCGCCTGATGACGCTGTGGGAATCGAACTTCAAGGCCAACGCTCCGCGAGAACCCGCGTCGCCGCCGAATTTCCAGGATTGGTCCCAGCAAGGTCAAGCGTTCGAAGGCATGGCCGCGCGCTCCGGTGTTTCAGCGGCGCTATCCGGCGAGGGCGAGCCCGAGCTGCTGTTCGGCGCGAGCGTTACGCCCAATTACTTCGATCTTCTCGGCGCGAACGCCCTGATCGGCCGCAGTTTCGTGCCTGAGGATGCCGAGCGCGACGTCATCCTCATCAGCGACGCTTTGTGGCAGCGCCGTTTCGGCCGGGATCCTCACGTTTTGGGACGCCAGCTTCGGCTTGGCTCGTCGACGGAAACCATCATCGGCATCATGCCGGCTTCCTTTCGCGACCCCGATTACGATGGACGCCGGCCCTCTGAATTTTGGTCCACTCTTCATAAAGCCGATCTTCCTCCGCAGCGTCGCGCCGATTTCCTGCGTGTATTTGCGAGGCGCAAACCCGGCGTCTCGGTCGGCCAGGCGCGAGCCGAGATGACGACCATCGCGCAGCGCCTTGCGAAACAGTATCTCAACTTCAACGCCGCCTGGACGCTCGAAACCGTTCCACTCGCGGACGCGATTTCGGGTAATGTTCGCCAGCCCTTGTGGCTGCTCCTCGGGTCGGCCGCGCTGCTGCTGTTGATCGCCTGCGCAAACGTCGCGAACCTCGCCCTCGCCCGCGCGATGGAACGTCGCAAAGAATTCGCAATCCGAACCGCGCTTGGCGGAGGGCGATCGCGGCTGTTCCGTCAATTGCTTACAGAAAGTCTCACGCTCGGGCTGCTGGGCGGAATCGCCGGACTATTTGTCGGAATCTGGACAATGCGCGGCATACTGGCGATTGGATCGGCTTTCATTCCGCGATCTGCCGACGTGCGGCTGGATCCCTGGGTGATGCTATTCGCGTTCGTGGCCGCGTGCGCGACCGGTGTTCTGTTCGGCGTACTGCCCGCGCGCCAAGCCGCCAGAACGGATCTGAACCAATCCCTGAGAGCGGCCGGACGCGGCGCCGTCGGGCTGGGACATGGCCGGTCGCGAGCGCTGCTGGTGATCTCGGAAGTCGGCTTGACGCTGGTGTTGCTGGTGGCCGCCGGGCTGCTGCTGCGAAGCTTCTGGACCATGCAGGCCGTGCCTCTCGGATTCGAACCGTCGCGCATTCTCACGGCGGATGTGCGCCTGCCCGTAGCGCCTAACGATCCCACGCGCGCGATCTCCTTCCTCTCAGAATTCGTGAATCGCATCGCACGCCTGCCCGGCGTCACGGGAGCTGCCGCCATCAACGCCGCTCCCATGAGCGGACGCGGCAACGAGCTTTCTTTTACCATCGAAGGCCGTCCGGCGGTGGCGTCCAGCGAAGTCCAGGACGCGTTCGTCAATGCCGCAACCCCTGGTTATTTCAATCTGATGGGGATTCATCTGCTGCGAGGCCGATGGATCGAGCCCGCGGATTCCCGCGAAGCGCCCAAGATTGTCGTGGTCAGCGACGCCATGGCGCGCCGTTTCTTTCCTTCCGAGGATCCGTTGGGGCATCGCGTAACCTTCGACGGCACAACCTACTACACCATCGCGGGAATCGTCGCCGACGTTCATCATGAAGGCTTCACGACCGCTCCCAAAGCGCACGTGTACGTCCCCTATCCGCAATTCCCGTTCCCGCGCATGACCGTGATGGTCCGCGCGAGCCTGGACCCGACTACGCTCGTCTCCGCCGTCCGCGGCGAACTGCGTTCGATGGATCCCAACCGCCCTCTGCTCGGCGTCGCGACTGAAGAATCCCTGATGGCCGAATCCGTCGCCCCGCGCCGCTTCGCGCTGACGTTGCTAGGCGTGTTCGCGGGCTTGGCTCTGCTGGTCGCTTCCATCGGGATTTACGGAGTGATCTCCTATTCGGTAACCGAATCGTCGCAGGAGTTCGGAGTCCGAATGGCGCTCGGCGCGATGCGCGGCGATGTTCTTGGAATGGTACTACGGCGCGGTTTGAACATGGCCGCCATCGGGATCGCGCTGGGAGCCCTAGTTTCATTGGGAGTAGCGCGCCTGTTGGCCGGTTATCTCTTCGGAATTACAGCGCACGACCCGGTAACGTTCACCGCTGTAGCCGGTATCTTTGTCATCGTCGTGGTGGCCGCGTGTCTGGTTCCGGCATGGCGCGCGACCCGAGTCGATCCGCTGGTCGCCTTGAGGTACGAATGATCAGAACCGTCAGCTCACGGACATCGGACTTGGAACGTGCGCTTCGCGGTCTGCTCGCGATTGGGCGACAGGATCACCAGTTGCACCCACCCGGAATAAGACTTGCCCAATTGCCAATCGAACGAGATGGGTTTGGCTTCCGGCCGCGGAAACTCCAGCGTATGTTCGGGACTGTTGGCCCCATCGCTGCGAACGAATTTGTAAACCACCGGGCCCGGCGCATATGGATGGATCCGGCCAGCGAAATGAACTCTGGCCGGGCATCCGCCACTAATGGTCGGGTTTTCGAGCAGAATGTCGATCCGCTCATTGGCGCGAAGCGGCCCAAACACGAAAAACACCGTAGCTGCGGCCAGCGGATAGAAGGTCGGTCTGAAGATCATACCTAGCAAACGCCCGGATGTGGCTAGAAAAGGCTCACATGAACAATTTGCGTTACGCGTTTCGCCCGCTCGGCAGGCGCCCGGCCTTTACCCGCGCGATGTTGATCGTCGGCGCCGGAATCCTGGCTGGAGCGGCCGGCGCTTACGCGCTATCCCGCTATTTGGAAATGCTGCTGTTCGAAAATCAAGCCAGGCGATCCGCTCACTTACGTGAGTCTCGCGCTACTGCTTTCGATGGTCGCGTTTGCAGCGTGCTATATTCCCGCGCGCCGGGCGACGAAAGTTGACCCGATGGTCGCTCTTAGATACGAGTGACTACTGCGGGAACAGCGATTTCAGAAATTCTTTATCGTCGAGAATCGATTTATAGTCCGGCCTGTTCGCAATCTGGTCGAACCGGTGCTTGAAGTTTGTCGCATCCGAAGACTGCGCCTTCCGCAAATCCTCCAACGCCGCAGATTTATTCCCCATTCGATACTCGAGCATCCCCAGCGTCATGCGAGCCTGGTTATTCTGTGGCATGTACCGGACCACGGTCTGCGCGGCGTCGCGCGCTCCACGAGAATCATTCGCGCTCAGTAGTTTGCCGACTTTTTCCTGATACAGCAGGCCGAGATTGATGTCCAGCAGACGCCGCAGCTCCGGAAACGGATCCGGCGCGTCGTCGACGTTGATGTAAATATAGCGATCGTTGTTGATGTTGCGCCCGCCGCCCTTGCGGACCACCAGCATCGAAGCCGACTGTTTCCCGCGCGAATCGCCGCCCGCCGCATCGCCTGCCTTGAGTGCGGCCCACAGCTTTTCCGCCAGTTCGCCGTGGGTCGCCTCGAACGCCCTCCCCATCGCCTCCGGCACCTGCGGCCCAACCAGAATATTCCCCTGCGCCGACCAGTTTTTCCCCTGCCTGTCGCCGGCCCAATTCGGCGCGTTCGGCCCCGTGTACGCGGCAATATTGCCCTTGGAATCGATGATCGCCACCTGCCGTCCGTCCTTCCCTTCGAATGTGTCTTCGGCGAGCAGCCGGTCGAGCACCTGTTTCGCGGTCAGTCCCTGCTTCAAAAGCTCGATTCCCTTCGGTCCATAGCCGACATTGACATTGGCCTGCGTGGCAACGGCTCCAACACCCGCCTCTGCCCACGGCACGACGGAACCCACGGAAAAGTACCGGGACGCAACCGCGACTCCCCAATCCCCGGCAGCAGCATCGTAGGCGACAATCGAAAAGGTGGAGACATTCTCCGCGCCGAAGGCCAACGGCACTACCAGCAGAAGTGTAAAAAGCGGTTTCATCGCTTGAAGATACCATGGTTCGACTTGACATCAGGCCGTAACTCTCATAAACTTAACGGCGTTAACTCATGGGTGTACAAGAACGGCGAGCCAGGGAAAAGATGGAACTGCGGCAGGAGATCCTGGATGCCGCGCGCGATCTGTTTGTGCGAGAGGGCTTTGAGAATGTCTCCATGCGCAAGATCGCTGAAAAAATCGAGTATTCTCCCACTACTATCTACCTGTATTTTCAGGATAAATCGGATCTGCTGGATTGCATCTGCGAAGAAACCTTCTCGCGGCTGGTGCGCAAGCAGAATGCGCTGGATCAAGGTGTTTCCGATCCGGTTGAGCGCCTCCGCCGGGGGTTGCGCGCGTATATCGAATTTGGGTTGAAACATCCGAATCATTACAAAGTCGCCTTCATGATGCCGGAGCCCTTCGACGACATCGAAGCGTGCCATCGCTCGCACGATATGGGGCAGAAGGCGTTCGATCATCTGCGGCGTACGTTGGCGCAGTGCGTGGAAGAACGCCACTTCGAAGTCACGGACCTGGAAGCGACGGCGCAAGCCGTGTGGGCCACGATTCACGGGCTTACGTCGCTGCTGATTGCGCACCCGCGTTTTCCCTGGGTGGACCGCAACCACTTGATCGACACGCTGGTCGAGCAGACCATGAGCGGTATCCGTTCTGGCGCGCCCTTGCTTGCCGTCGATCAGAGTTCGCGGTAGCTGGTCAGTTCGACGCCGGCATCGATCAGTGCCGCGCGCACTTCGGGCGACGTCAACGCGCGGAGTTCCTGCTCGCGGCTCTCTTTTAATCGCGTGCGCTGCGCGCGCAGCTCATCCGTGCAGCGGCCGGGGTGGCACATGAATTCGGTCGACCCGTCCGGCAGCGTGCGAATCAGCGAGATCAGGCTCGCGGAGTCGTAATTGCCGGTGATCTGAAAGCCCGCGAAGTGGTCTGTCGAACGGCAGCCGTGCCGCGTCAATATCTTTTCGAAGCGCCCGCGTACCAAGCCGAATCCCGCGTTGACCGCGCGCTTCGTTAAGCCGATGCCGCCCGGTTGCAATGGGAAATCGAACGGCCGGCGCACCCATGGAATCCTGAATTCCTCCGAGAGGCGGGCCACCGCATCCAGGACCGTCGGTAGCAGGTGGGTATGTTTATGCGTATCCAGATGGGTGGGCCGCAGCCCGGCGTCGACCACCTTGCGCACCTGCTCTTTCAGTTGGTCGTAAACGCGAATTTCTCGAATCGATAAAATCAGCTTCGTGACCGTGTCGGGAAATCCAGGGGAGCCGACCAGCACCAGGTGGCACCCCACATCGAGCGACGGATTCTCCTTCGCGATCTTCACCGCTTCATCGAATGCGGAGCCGGTTGCCATCAGCGTGGTCGCGGTGAGGATGCCGTCGCGATGCGCTTCGAGGATCCCTTGATTGACGTCGTGCGTGAAGCCGAAATCATCGGCGTTCACCACCAGTTTGCGTACCCGCGTGGGGACCACTCTAGAATATGCTCAGCTTGATGTGCAGGAACTTCTTCGGATTGGAGCGGAAGTCCTTCATCAACCCGTGCATCTCCCGCGTGGTTCCGTCGAGCGATTCATACAGCGACGGATTGTTCAGCAGTTGCGAGATAGTTCCCTGCCCGTTGTTGATCTTGTCGAGCAGACTGTCCAGCCGAGCCATGGTGTTCTTGATCTCGTCGTGCAGCTCTTCGGTCTTGAAGAATTTGCCGACATCGCCCTTGCCGGAGTTCACCTGTGCCAGCATATCGTTTGCCTGGCCGAGGATCTTTCTAAAATCGGCGACCGTGCTGCGGAAGTCGTTATATAACGCCTCATCCTTCAGCAGCTTACCCAGAGTTCCCTCGCCGTGTTCCAGTCCATCCATCAGGCGATTCAGGCGCGCAATGGAGTCCTGGGCGCTGTTCAGCAGCGTGTCGTCGTTAATCAGCTTGCCGATGGTGCCCTTGTTCGAATTCAGCGCCACGATCAGCTTGTTCGATTCATCCAGCAGCGATTGCGCTTTCTTGTACAGAGTTTCGTCGTACAGGAATTTGCCGATGTTTCCATTGCCGGATTGAACCTGACCGACGATGGCGTCCATCTTGGTCACGATGCTTTGCAACGCGGTCAACGCCGTGTTGCCCTGTTTCACGAAATTGTCGATGGTGGTGAGTTCTTCGCTGCGGATTTCGGCGCCGTTCTTCACCGTTTCCGGACTTTGCCCCTTAGTGACGTTGATAAATTTGGTTCCCAGCAGATTGCCGGCGGAGAGCTGAGCGACGGAGTCCACGGGGATCGCCGACATATACCGGTCTTCGATCTCCATGTCGATCTTGATGACCCGCCTCGCCTCGCTGGATCCCGACAGGCCGACCTTGCGGACCTTCCCCACTGCGAAGCCGTTGAGGCGCACCGGCGCGCCCTCGGCGAGGTCCGAGGAGTCGTCCATAAAGGTGAAAATATTCGACTTGCTCCGAAACAAACCGCCCGTGCCGGAAATGAGGAAGATAAGGTACCCGAGAATCGACAGGGCGATGATCGCCATCACTCCCACACGCAACTCGGCCCATTTGGCTCTGCTTTGTTGCGCCATAGTTATGTCTGTCTACCCCTTCTCCGATCTATTTCGCGAATTTCTTTACGTAGGAATCTTGCGAAGCTTTCAACTCCCGCTGCGGACCGGCGAATACCAGGCGCCCCTCTTTCATGACGAAAAATTCTGTCTTCACCGGCTGCTCCCCGTTCTGCGGAGCCGCTTCAATTTGTCCACTGCTGGGATTGTAGCGAAAATTCGCCATCAGATGCCCGTCCTGAGGGCGATGCGTCACCAGAATCGATGCCGCATTCCGCAGATCGCGCTCCTTCAAAATCAGATTCACAATCGTGTTGGCGGTGATCGGGTCCAGGCCGGCAGTGGGCGAATCGTACAGCAGCAGGGGCGGCTCAGTCACGATCGCGCGTGCAATCCCGACGCGGCGGCGCATGCCTCCGCTCAGCTCGCTAGGATATTTATCCAGCGTCTGCTCCAGTTCGACGAAGCGCAACGCCTCGCGCACTTTGTAGTCGACGTTACCGTCCTGATTCTGAAGCGAACGGCTGAGGACGCGCTGGTTGAGCAGCGGATAGGCAACATTCTCGGCAATGGTCATCGAATCGAAGAGGCCGCCTTCCTGAAACAGGACGCCCATTTTGGCGCGGATGTCAAACCAGCCGCTCTCTTTCAGGTTCGTCACGTCCTCACCGAACACATAGAGCCGCCCGGAATCGGCCTTCACCAGTCCCAGAGCGGTTTTTAGCAAAGTCGTCTTGCCGCTGCCGGAGGCTCCCAGGATCACGCGCGAATCGCCGGCACGCATCTCGAAAGAAACGTGATCGAGCGCTTTGGTGTCGCCAAACGACACGCTCACATCTTCGAAGCGGACGACAGTGGAATCCTCAGCCATCTCAGAGATTGATGAAAATCTGACCGATGAAGAACGTGACCACGAAGATCCAGATGGAGGAAACCACCACCGCTTTGGTTACGGAACGTCCCACTCCTTCCGTGCCGCCGGTGGTGCGCATTCCATAGAAGCAGCCGACCAGAGCGACGATGATCGCGAAGGAAAACGGCTTCACCAGTCCCTGCACCACGTCGTTGTATTCCAGGATCTGCCAGGCCGGAGTGAAGTACTGCGAAAAGCGAATGTCGAATTTCAGGTTTGCGACCATATATCCGCCGATGAGGCCGATGAAGTCGGCGATGATGGTCAGCAGCGGCAGCGTCACCGCGGTCGCGATCAGCCGCGGCGTCACCAGCTTTTGAATCGGATCGGTGCCCAGCGCGCGCATGGCGTCGATCTGTTCGGTCACCTTCATGGATCCCAACTCGCTGGCGATTCCGCTGGCGTTGCGTCCAGCCACCAGCAGCGCCACCAGCACCGGACCCAGTTCGCGAATCAGCGTGATGGAAACGATCGGTCCGATCTGCCCCTGCGCGCCGTACGTGGCCAACGCGCGTGCCATCTGGGAGCCCATGATTAGTCCGCTGAACAGCCCGATGAACATCACGATCAGCAACGATCCCACGCCGATGGTGTCCATCTGGATGAGAATGTCGTCGACATAGTGCGGGCTCCGGAAGACGTTGCCCAACGCGCGTCCGCTCAGGATGATGAAATCCTGAAAGACCTGTACCGGCCCTTTTAGAAAGTCGAACAAACGGCATCTCCCGTTCTCGTTTTCGACAACATCGCGCGCGATGCTAACCTGTGAGTACCGTGAAGGGTCTTACCGATATTCCAGGGATCCTGGTGGGTCACGCTTCCGATTATGACGGATTGACGGGGTGCACCGTGGTCCTGTGTGAGACCGGCGCAGTGGCGGGCGGCGACATTCGCGGCTCGGCCACCGGAACCGAAGAGTGGGACGTGTTGAACCCGATGCATGTGACCGATCGGATTCACGGCGTAGTGTTTGCGGGACGCAGCGTGTTCGGCCTGGAAGCCGCCAGCGGAGTGCGCCGGTTTCTGGAACACAAGGGCGTCGGATTCCCGTTCGGCGGCCTGCATGTTCCCATCGTTCCCTGCGCGATTCTGTTCGATTTTGGCGTCGGGAAACCCGCGGTTCGGCCCACGCGCGAGATGGGTGAAAGCGCGGCTGCCGCAGCCACTGCCAACGCCGTGCAGGAAGGCGCGATCGGCGCCGGCACCGGGGCCAGCGTCGGCAAGTACTTCGGAATGAAGCAGGCGATGAAATCCGGCATCGGCTCCTTCACCGTGGAGCTGGAAGGCCAATACAAAGGCGTGATGGTATCCGCGATGGCCGCGGTGAATGCGGTCGGCGATGTTCGCGATCCTGCCACGCGAGCCATCGTCGCCGGCGCGCGGCGATCCCCGACCAGCATGGAGTTCGCTGACACTGCGCGTGCGATGAAATCAGGTGTTCGCACTGCGCCATCGCGGCAGAACACATCGCTTGTTGTCGTCGCGACCAACGCATCGCTCAGCAAAGTGGAGGCGACCAAGCTCGCTCAACTGGCGTCGCTCGGCATGGCGCGCGCGATCGACCCGGTGAATACAATGTCGGACGGCGATCTGGTGATCGCATTATCGCTCGGTGAGGCGAAGGCTCCCATCGATTCGTTGGGTGTCGCGGGGGCCGAAGCGGTTTCGGAATCGATACTGCGGGCGGTGAGACTCGCGCCGTCGCTAGGCGGGCTGCCGGGCTTAAGAAAATAGTCCGCTACATTCCCTTTTGGACTAGAAACGCGGCGAATAGCGTCCCGTTGTATCCGACGTGGACCAGCGCGGCCGCCGCGGTCGAGCCGGTTTTGCAGCGTGTGTATCCGAACAGCACTCCGGCCAATCCGACGATCAGGATGATCTGCCAGGACCAGTTGTATTGCGGTCCATGCAGCAGTGCGAAGGGAAGAGCAGTCAGCAGAATTCCCGGCCACTCGCCCATCGATTTGGCGAGCAGCGGCAGGACGAATCCCCGGAACGTCAGTTCCTCGAATACCGGACCGATCAGCGCCCCGAATATGATGAAGGCGACCCTGGACGCGCGATCCGTCATCAGGTCCTGAATCACCGGCTCGGGTGGCGCATGCAGCGCGACGCCCAGCGAGGAAAGGCCGATTGCCAGTAGCGGGCCTGCCAATATCAGTGCCCATGCCCAACGGAACGCGAACGTCCAACCTAAAGATCGCCAGAATCCTTCGCCGTAACGCCACGAGATCAGCAGATACATCGCCCCCAGCAACAACGCGTAGAACAAACACTCGAACGCGACCGTGCGGATTCCCGCGCTGGTGAACTTGAAAATTCGCATCAGTAAGGACGCCACAGCCAGGCTGGGGATCACCGCGCCGAGCAGCAGCGCGAGATCCTCGTAACCCCAGAACGGGATGCGCCGCGGCTCTTCGATCCTGCTCAATGAATCGGAAGGCGTCATGTGCCGCTTTCCACCAAAGCCGCCGCCAGTAGCGGGATCATCAGTTCATGATGCCCGGTAATCGAGTAGCCGTGCCCGCCGCTTTGCGCATGCGGGCGCTCGACGACGTTCACGCGCGGGCGGTAGTGCTGCAAGAAATCGAAATTCACCGTCGTAAAATCGGCCAGCGGATGCCCCAGATTGCGCACCGCCGAAACGCTTTTCAGGAAAACTTCGGGCAGAATCACGGCCGAGCCAAGATTGAGATACACCCCGCCGCGATCAAGCCCGCGTACCAACGAACACAGCAGCCGAAAATCGCGATGCGTGGTGGCCCCGATCGCAGCCGCATCCGCCGCCGGATGCATGTGGGGAGTATCGGTGCCGATCGCGACGTGGACCGTCACCGGGGTCGCGGCCTGATAAGCGCCATAGAGAATGCTCGACGGAGCAAACTCGGCCTTCGCGAGCGAAACTATGCGCTTCCCCAGAGCCTCGCCCATCCCCAGCTCTTCGCGATTCCCCTCAGCGATCGCGAGGTTCATTTCGCGTCCGGTCTCTTCAGCCGCGCCGAAACGGCCGTCGGGCAGAACTGCTTCCACATCTTCACTGGTCTGCCCGGCGATGGCGATTTCGAAATCGTGAATCGATGCAGCGCCGTTCATGACGAATCCGGTCACCCATCCGCGGCTCATCAGGTCTAGCAGGATCGCGCCAAGGCCGCATTTCACGACATGCCCGCCCAATCCCCACAGTAATGCTCGCTTTTGTTTGCGCGCGTGCTGGATCGCATCAATTATGTCGCGAAACGCGTTTCCGGCCAGGATCTTTGGCAGCGAATCGACCCACGCCGTGACACCTCCGCCTTGATACGGCCGTCCGAAATCTGCCGCGTTGACTTTGCCTCCGCGCGCATCGATGGGCACAGTCTTCAGCCCATCGAATGACATCGGCTTCTCGCGATAGCGGCTCATTTCAATAAGTAAAAGACATCCGTGCGAAGTTCGGAGCAATCTTCTTAAACGCGGTACGCTGCCGCGCCACCACCGGGCGCTCTATCGCAGCGTCGACAGTGACTTCGTACGTCAAGCCGCGAACACCGCCTTCAGTGCCTGAGCGGTGTAACTCTTGGGATGATTCAGCATCTCCTCCGGGGTCCCCGCCGCGACTATCATTCCTCCACGCTCGCCGCCTTCCGGGCCCAGGTCAATAATCCAGTCGGCGGTCTTGATCACGTCCAGTTGATGCTCGATGACGACCACTGTATTGCCAAGCTCCACCAGGCTGCGCAGGACGTCGAGCAGCTTGCGAATGTCCTCGAAATGCAGCCCTGTAGTGGGCTCGTCGAGAATATACAACGTCTTTCCGGTCTGCCGCCGGCTTAGCTCGCGTGCGAGTTTGATGCGCTGCGCCTCGCCTCCCGACAGCGTGGTCGAGGATTGCCCCAGATGCAGGTATCCAAGTCCCACGTTCACCAGCGTTTCGAGCTTGGCCTTGATCTGTGGAATATTTTCGAGCAGCTTCAACGCATCCTCCACCGGCGATTCGAGAAGGTCCGCGATGGACTGGCCTTTGTATTTCACCTGCAAGGTTTCGTGATTATAACGCCGGCCGCGGCACACGTCGCAGGTGACGTACACGTCGGGGAGAAAGTTCATCTCGATGCGCTTCAAGCCGTCGCCTTGGCAGGCTTCGCATCGCCCGCCTTTCACGTTAAAGCTGAACCTGCCCGGCTTATAGCCGCGCTCGCGGGATTCGGGAAGCTTCGCGTATAGGTCGCGAATCAAGGTGAACACCTGCGTATACGTCGCGGGATTCGAGCGCGGCGTGCGCCCGATCGGGGATTGGTCAATCTCGATCACTTTATCGATCAGATCCAATCCGGTGATCGATTCGTACGCACCCGGTTCGGTGCGCGATCCGTACACTTCTTTCGAGGCCGCGCGATACAGAATGTCGTTGACCAGGGTCGATTTTCCACTGCCGGACACGCCGGTGACCGCGATGAACAGACCCAGTGGAAACTCCACGTCGATTTTTTTGAGATTGTGCTCCGCCGCGCCGCGGATCACGATCTTTCGGTCTGATGCCGCGTGGCGCTCGAAGGGAATCTCGATTTTTCGCGCGCCGCTCAAATACTGCCCGGTGAGCGACTTCTTGTCGCCTTCGATGTCGTGGGGAGTTCCCTGAGCCACCAGTTCTCCACCCAAGCGGCCCGCGCCGGGGCCCAGATCGATCACATAATCTGCCCGTTCGATGGTTTCTGCGTCGTGCTCCACCACCAGCACCGTATTGCCCAGATCGCGCAGCCGCGCCAGTGAATCCAGCAGCCGGTGATTATCACGCGAATGGAGGCCGATGGACGGCTCATCGAGCACATACAACACGCCGCGCAGCTTCGATCCGATTTGCGTAGCCAGGCGAATACGCTGCGCTTCGCCGCCCGATAAAGTCGCCGCCGATCTCTCGAGGCTCAGATAGTCGAGTCCTACCGCGATCAGAAATTCGAGCCGGTTGCGGATCTCCTCCACCGCACGTCCGCCGATCTGCCGCTCGCGATCGGTCAGGGTCCAGCTTTTCACCGTTTCGAGCGCGCGAGTGAGCGAAGTCTTGGTCAGCTCCGCTATGGTCAACCCATTCACTCGCACCGCCAGGCTCGACGGTTTCAAGCGTCTTCCGTGGCAATCCGGACAGGTCGACGGCGACATGTATTGCATGTACCATTCGCGATAAGTGTCGCTCGCGTTGGGGTCCAGCACGTAGGATTCAAGAATCGCCAGCACACCCTTTTGCCCGTTCGCGCCTTCGAGCAGAATGGCTTGCGACTTCGCGGGCAGCTCGGCGAACGGCTTGGTGAGCGGGATCTTGTGCTTCGCCGCCAGCGTCGTAATCGCGTGCGACATGTAACTGGAACTTCCGCCTGGTCCCAGGCCCCCATCCAGCAGCGGCCGCGACGGGTCGACAATGATTTTCGCGGGATCGAAATTCCACTTGCTGCCGAGTCCGCTACACGTTTCACAGGCTCCGAACGGGCTGTTAAAGGAAAATGATCGCGGTTCGAGCTGGGGCACGCTCGCGCCGCAATCCGGGCACGCCAGTTTCTGGGAATACAGCTTTTCGGGGCCATTCACCACGGCGACCGTTACCAGGCCGTCGGCAAGCTTGGTCGCGGTTTTGATCGACGCCTCCAGCCGTTTCTCAATGTCGGGTTTCATCAGAAGACGGTCGACCACAACTTCAATGGTGTGATTCTTGCGCCGGTCGAGTGTGACCTCTTCATCGAGCGAACGCAGCACGCCGTCAATGCGCGCGCGAACGAATCCCTGGCGGGCGAGTTTTTCCAGCTCTTTCTTATATTCGCCCTTGCGACCGCGCACGATCGGCGCCAGAATCATCACGCGGTCCTGCGACTTGAGCGCCAGCACCTGCTCTACGATTTGATCCGTCGTCTGGCGCGAGATTTCCGTTCCGCAGTTGGGGCAATGCGGCACGCCGATCGCCGCATAGAGCACACGAAGATAGTCGTAGATCTCAGTAATCGTCCCCACGGTCGAACGCGGGCTGCGATTCGTGGTTTTTTGTTCTATCGAAATGGCCGGGCTCAAGCCGTCGATCGAATCGACTTCCGGCCGCTCCATTTGATCCAGAAATTGGCGCGCGTAGGGCGATAACGTTTCGACATAGCGCCGCTGGCCCTCGGCGTAGATCGTGTCGAAGGCAAGCGACGACTTCCCCGATCCGCTCAACCCCGTAATCACCGTAAGGGTATTGCGCGGAATCTGGACGTCGATATTCTTCAGGTTGTGTTGCCGTGCGCCGTGCACGGTAATACGGTCTAGCAAGAACTCTATTTTCCCATACTCACAAAATCCGGCCCCGGCGAACCCGCTTTGGATTCAAATCGATGCAGGTTCGCTTCAGGGCGCGTGGCGCGGCTTGCCCGGCACAATCGGGCCATGCAAAGAGAACGGCTGACCACTATCTGGTCACTCGCCCGTCACGAGGAAGTGCCGGTGCGCATCTATTACCGGATTTCCAAGTTCGGGAACTGCCGGATTTTTACTTTAGAACGCGTGGAGGATTTGACCAAATAGTAATTTCGTACCATGACCGCAGGTGTTCCACTTAGGGCTATACCCTCTTGACCTTAGACGATTCAAGCTTTAGAGTCGAAATACTGTGATCGAACAACGAAAGAATCAGCGCTTTGACTTGCACCTTCCGTTCGAGCTCATTCGCGCCGGGGGGAACGGCAAACCCGCCGGCGAGACCAGGAACGTCAGTTCTTCCGGGGTCCTGTTCACGACTCCTGCGCCGGTCGAAGTCGGTGAGCCCATCGAATATATGATCACGTTTCCCACCACGCCAGGGTCGCGTTCCGAGGTCCGCCTGCGCTGCGTAGGAAAGGTCCTCCGCAACGATCCGGAGGAGACCTTCGCAGCCACCCTGGAGCGCTACGAATTCATCCGCGGACGCGGCTAAGCCGCTTCCGGTGTTGTAAAAACGTCGTATCCTAACGTGAATGAGCGCGCCGTTCTCCGAAGCCCAAGGCCGCCTGTTTGGACAAATGGACGCGAAAGCGCGCGAGGTGATCGAAAGACGATTCGGGGTCCGGCTCGATTCGGCTCAATCCAGCGAAAAGCATCAAACTGCCTGGGATATCTATCAGAACGCCACGGTTAAGATTATCAAGGCGATCTCCGGCGGCTCCCGCATCGACGATCCCGCTGGTTACGCCGCTACCATCGCGCGCAACAGTTGCCGCGATTATTGGCGCGTTCATAATCCGGGCTGGGCGGATTTAAAGGGCCGGCTGAGCCGTTTTTTCAAAAAGCAGCCAGGCTGGGCGATGTGGCAGATCGATGAGCAGCTTGGTTGGATCTGCGGGCCGGCCGCCTGGAAAGAATACATCATGGCGCAGGGGAGCCGTGTGAGCGAGCTGCTGGAGAAACCCCGCCGGATCGGCGCTGGCTCGCTACCCAAACTCGAAATGGTGGATCAGTTGGATGCGTCGGCCTGGGATCGCCTGCTACATGGCTTTTTCGAATATTTGAAGGGCCCGATTCGGCTCGACGAGCTGGTTTCCATCGCAGGCGTGCTGTTCGGTGTCAAAGGCTCCCGCGAAATGGCGTTTCCCGAGGGGGAAGACGGCCGGATTTGGGACCCGCCTGCCGCCGAGCCTCGCCCCGACGTTCGGCTGGCGATACGGGAACAGCTCGTCAAGCTTTGGAACGAACTGAAAACAATGCCCAAACGGTGGGTGCTTCCATTTCTGCTGAATCCACCGGTCATGAAGGGATCGCAAGGCAAGAGACCTCGCGCCGAATCGTCGGAGGACGGGCCAGATCGTGGCGAGGTGGCGGTTTTCGTAGCCAACGGAATTGCAACTGTCGCGCAAATTGAAGCAATCATTGGATTTACTGACGAACACTACGCGGTTTTGTGGCGTATTCTAGCCCTTGAATCGATTCCTGACCCTCGGCTTCGATTTCCTGTCATTTGGAACCTGCTGCCGCTCGACGATAGCTTGATCGCCCAGGTGATGGGGCTTGAATCCGCGCAAAAGGTCATTAATTTGAGGATGGTAGCGAAAAATCATCTGGCCAAGGCCCTCACCGGAAAAAAAGATCTACAAAAAGGCGAGATCCGCTAATCTTCCTGCTCAACGCCCGCCGTCAGTGTGTGGAAGGAGAAAAAAGAAGATGGAAAAACATCTCAGCCGCGAACAGCTTCTTAAGTATCGCGACCGCGCACTCCTTCCGGCCGAACTGATCGAGGTCGACGGGCATCTGGCTTCTTGCGATTCGTGCCTAACCCAACTGACGGAATTGGGTTCTTCCGGGATTTCGACATTATCTTCAATCTTCGAAGCCCGCGATGAACACCTGACCTATGAGCAGATGGACGCCTGGGTGGAAGGCACTATGGATTCGGACGAGCGCGAACTGGTAATGTCTCATATCGGCTTGTGCGAATTCTGCGCAGAGCAGTTAAAGGGGTACGAGAAATATGCGCCGGTGATGAGTGCAGTCATCACGCCCCCGGCGCAGCCCGCTCCAACATTAGGCGAACGGATCCGGGGATTTTTTCGGACCCCGCAGTTCGCACTGATCACCGCGGGACTGGCGGTACTGCTGATCCTGAGCCCGCTGGCGTTTCGAAGGTCCCCGCAGTCGGGTGTGCCGGCGGCTTTGCAGCCGGAGGCGATTCGCGACCTGCCGCAGACTCGCGATAAGGGCCTGATTTATCCGGTGTCCGAAGTCGTCGAGGAGCGGCAGCCAATTCTTCAATGGAAAGCAACTACCGGGGAAACTACGGTTTATTTATACGATTCGGCGCATCGCGAAATCATTCATAGTCCCGCGATGGCCGAAAATCACTGGCTGGTGCCAGTCGTTCTCGACCGCGGCGCGGTTTATAACTGGGAGGTCCGCACCGCGGTCGAGACAAAGCAAGCTTCGTTCCGGGTTCTGAGCGAATCGAGCGAGAAGGAGCTGGCGGAGGCCAGGTCCTCCAATGCGGGTCCGAGGGCAGTCGGCCAATTGGAACAGGGCATGGGGCTCCTCTCGCTCGCCGAGCAGGACTTTGCGAAATTAGTCAAAGAAGATCCCGGTTCGAAAGACGCAAGGGATCTTCTGGATCAGGTGAAGCGGCTAAGAGACCGCTAGCCCGTACTATAATTCAGCGGTGCTGACACCGCTGGACCGTAAAGATACTTCCCGCCTGGACGCTTTCAGCGATGGAGTTTTCGCCATCGCGATCACTCTGCTCGCCTTGGATTTGAAGATCCCGCACATGAATGATCTCTCCTCGCCCGCCTCAGCATCGCTGTGGGCCAGCCTGGAGCATGAATGGCCGGATTATTTTGCCGTGATCACCAGCTTTTTTTCGGTCCTGATCATGTGGGTGCATCACCATACGGTGTTTCGCTGGGTGCGCCGCACGGACCCGCTGCTGTTGTTCGCCAATGGGCTGCTACTGTTCTTCGTCACCGTGGTGCCGTTTCCCACCGCCATGGTGGCCGAATATCTGAATACGCCGGTCGCTCCGGCTGCGTGCGCGCTATACGCGGGCATATTTTTGGGAATCAGCATCGCTTTTCTTCTGATGCTTCTGGCGGCGCTCCGGCCGTCGATTGTCGATCCGGATGCGCCAGCTACTACGATTCGCCGCCTGCGGCGGAGTTATTGGGCCGGACCGCCGCTGTATCTGCTGGCGGCGATCGTGGCTCCCTTCAGCCCCTGGCTAGCGATGGGAATTTGCACCGCGCTGTGGATCGTGTGGGCAGCGACGACGCGCGATTAAATGCTATTCTGAAGGTCCCCGATGCGAAGGGGACCAAGAAGTCACGATCCCAGAGTTAAACCTGAACGACGCGACGAAGGGGAACGGCAACGTTCCCCTTCTCGTTTTGTAGGAGCTTGTTGAAAAAGGGGACAGACCGTTGGTCCGCGGCCACGCTCCGGCGCGAAATCAGCGGTTTGCGACTCGGGACCGAGTAGTCTGTCCCCTTTTTCAACGAGCTCTCAGGGATCGCGTAACGGTATCGAGCGTTTTCGGTATTGAAGAGCATGGATCTGAAATTCGCTCTGCGAAACCTGCGCAAGACGCCTGGATTTACGCTGCTGGCCGTTATGGTGATGGCGCTCGGCATCGGCGCCAATACAGCCGTGTTCAGCGTGGTCAACGCCGTGCTGCTGAAGCCCCTGGCGTATCGCGATCCGGACCGTATCGTTACGCTACAGAATCGCTGGAAGCAGAGCGGATCGGCCAGCAACTTCATTTCGGCGCCGGATTATCACGACTGGCACGATCAGAACACCGGGTTCGACGCGATGGCTTACTACGCGGGCGAGCAGACCGCTGTCATCGTCGGAGCGGCTGCCGATTATGCGCGTGTGACCAGCGTGACCCCTGAGTTTTTTCAGGTCTTCGGCGTGGCGCCGCTGGCTGGCCGTTTTTTCAGCGATCCGGAGCAGAAACCGGGGGGCGGCGGGGCGGCCGTCATCAGCTCCGGCTACTGGCAGCGTGTTTTCGGCGGCAATCAGAACGCCGTCGGCAGGACGCTGCGGGTTTACGATAAGACGCTGACGATCGTTGGCATCCTGCCGGCGGAATTTCAATTTCCCGACAAAACCGACATCTGGTATCCCGCCAACACTATCTTTGCGGAGAACACGCATCGCGGCGCGCACAACTATTTTGTGATCGGACGCTTGAAGCCGGGCGTAAGTATCGAAAATGCGCAGGCGCAGATGAGCTCCATCGCCTCGCGGCTGGAGCAGGCGTATCCGCAAAGCAACGAAGGAAAAGGCGTGGTGGTGCAGCGGATGCTCGACACGCTGGTCAGCAACGTCAAGCTCACGCTGTACATGCTGCTGGGCGCGGTCGGTGTGGTCCTATTGATCGCGTGCGCGAATATGGCGAATCTGCTGCTGGCCAAGTCTACGTCACGAACGCGCGAGATGGCGATCCGCGCGGCGGTGGGCGCCAGCCGCGGCCGCATCGTGCGCCAGTTAATCGTCGAAAGCATGGTGCTAGCGCTGGCGGGCGGCGCTGCGGGATTGATCCTGGCGATTTGGGGAGCCCAAGCGCTGGTGGCGCTGGCGCCGTCGAATGTTCCCAGGCTCGCCGAAACCGGCACCGATGGTTGGGTGCTGTTGTTCACTCTGCTGACTTCGGTGGGGTCGAGTGTTCTGTTCGGCCTCGCGCCGGCGTTGCAAGCGTCCAAGGTGGACTTGAATGTTTCGCTGAAGCAGGGCGGCGCGCGGTCCGTGACGGGCGGCGGCGCGGGCAGGCTTCGCGATGCGCTGGTGGTGGCGGAAATTGCACTTTCGGTTGTTCTGCTTGCGGGAGCGGGTCTTTTGGTGCGCAGTTTTCAGGCGCTTCTGAACGTCGATAACGGGTTCAAGCCGGAAAGAATCCTGGTGGCGGAAACCAGCTTTCCCGCTTCGGGCGAGGAAGGCCGCCTCCGGGCTGTGCGTTTTTACAACGACCTGGTCCCCGATGTTCGCACCATCGCGGGCGTTTCGGCGGTAGGGACGGAGGTTGCAACACCCGGCTCGGTTCACTCCAATGGCGGCTACTGGATCGATCATCTGCCGCCTCCGAGCGAGCTCACCGTGCATGCCCCTCAGGCTGTTTTCTCGGTGGTTGGACCCGGCGCATTCAACGCCCTGGGGATTCCGTTAAAAGCGGGCCGTGACTTGGGCGATCGAGACACCTCCGAGGCTCCGTTTGCGGCGGTGATCAATGAGGAATTGGCGAGAAAATCTTTTCCAGGTCAGAATCCTGTCGGACGTTCGATCTTCTGCGGGCTGGATTCGATGAAACCGATGACGATTGTAGGGATCGTCGGTGACGTTCGCCAATACGGCCCCGCGTCCAAGTCCGAACCGGAGATTTATATGCCCTACCAGCAGCATCCCGGTGGGCGACGGCGCTTAACGTGATCGTGCGCACGTCGTCGGAACCGCTGGCGCTGTCGGAAACGCTGCGCCGTACGATTCACGATCATTCGGCCGATGTTCCGGTAAAGTTCACCACCATGGAGGCGTCGCTTGCGAGGAACGTCTCCGCGCCGCGATTTCGCACGTTGCTGCTGGGCATCCTGGCGGGGCTCGCCGTGTGCCTGGCGATGGCGGGGGTTTATGGCGTGATGGCGTACGTGGTCAGCCAGAGATCCAACGAAATCGGTTTGCGGATGGCGCTCGGCGCGAGCGCGGGCGACGTGGTCGCGCTGGTGTTGCACCACGCAATGACATTGGCTGCGATCGGACTTGCGATCGGCTTGGCCGGAGCCGTGGCCGCGACGCGTCTGCTGAGCAGCCTGCTGTTCGAGGTGAAGCCGACGGATCCGCTGACGTATGCGGTGGTCGCGGCGCTGCTGGGGACGGTCGCGCTGGCGGCGAGTTATGGACCTGCCCGCCGCGCCTCCCGCGTCGATCCCGCGATCGCGTTGCGGCAGGAGTGATCTTCCATGGCAAACTGGAGAAGCCGTGCATACTCGACGGATCGCAGCCTTCATCCTGGGCGCCTGGCTCGCGGGCTGCATCTTCATGATGTTTGTCTCGATCGAAAACCTGCGCACTCCAAGTCTGGTGATGGCCTTGCCCCTGCCACCCGTCGATTCGATGACCCGGCAACTGGGATGGGACCGCATGTACGCTCTGCTGCATCACGCCGCGTCTGAACAGACGCGTCACGAATCGCGTTTATGGCTGGAAGCGCAGCTTTTGCTGGGAGCAATCCTGGGGTTATGCCTGCTGCTGGCGACCCAGAAGCGCGTCGCCCCGCTGGTGCTGTGCGGCGTGATGCTGGTGATGGCGGTGTTCCAGCTCCGCTTGAGTGCGGAACTGACCTACCAGGGCCGCGAAACGGATTTTCTGCCGGGAAGCGCCACGCAGAGCACCATGATCCGGTATCTGGCGCTTCAACAAATCCATTACGGGGTCGAGATCATGAAGCTGCTGGCGGGCGGCGCGCTGGCCAGCTATCTATTCGTCTTTCGAGCCCGCCGGAGCCGCAAGGATGTCCACGTGGTCGATCACGCCGACCACAGCCATGTCGATGGGTGATTCTGGCCGGCCCACGGAAGTCATCGCGCTGAATCCTTCCGTCACCAGCAGGACGCGATCGCCTACGCCTGCGTCGACCGCGTCCAAGGCCACTACCGCCACGCCCCGATCGCTGCCGTCCAGATTCAACGGCTGAACCAACAGCGCTTTCTGCCCGTGATGGCTCGCGTGCTTATGCGTAGCCACCACGTCGCCGATCACGCGCGCGATCAACATCGCCGAACCTGGTCAATGATCCCGACGATGGTCGCTTCGGTGGGTACTTCGGCGGGAAGAAACGGGAAACTGGCTTCTTTACCGCGGCACCAGTAAATCAGCTCGCCCGCGCCGGCGCCGGTCGCATCGGCGCAGATCAACTGCTTGCCGGTATCCTGAAGCTCCGGCGTCAGCGGTTGGACGATCAAAAGTCGCTGCCCCTCGAGCGACGGGTTCTTCACTGTCGCCCACACGCAGCCGACCACTTTGCCGATTTGCATCCGATCACCTTTCGTCCAACCGGACCGAATCGACGATGCCGACGATTGAGGCGTCCACGGGCTTGTCCTTGCAACCGTCGGCCATGCGGGCCGAGCTTCCGGAAACGACGATCACCAGCTCGCGATTGCCGGCCTGCACCGTGTCGACGGCGATTACGTAGCCGGATTCTTCTTTCCCGTCGGGAGCTACCGGTTTCACCACCAGCAGCTTAAAGCCTTCCAGGCGCGGATCTTTGCGCGTGGCCACAATGTTGCCGACGACCCGCCCGAGAATCATGAGGATCTACTTCGACGCTGCTTTGCCGATGGGCAGAACGTCTTCGAGACTCGGATGCGGGCGCGGGATGACGTGCACGGAGATCAGCTCGCCCACGCGGCGCGCGGCAGCGGCTCCGGCATCGGTGGCGGCGCGAACGGCCGCGACGTCGCCTCTGACCAGCGCCGTCACGTAACCGGACCCGATCTTTTCCCAGCCGACCAGATGCACGTTTGCCGCCTTGACCATGGCGTCGGAAGCCTCGATCATGGCTACCAGTCCGCGGGTCTCGATCATGCCCAGTGCTTCACCCATTCACCCTCCGGTTCAGAATGCTCCGCGAACTTTCAACGCCTCGTCGATGATCGACAGAAGCTGCTCGCGCGTAACTTCGATTTTCTCGCTGGCATCGGGCATATCTTCCGCAGTCATCGGCGATCCCGGCTCGAAATGGTTGCGCGACTTCACGCGATAGCGAGCGCGCGAATCGAACAGCTTCTGCACTTCTACGCGCGGCAGTACTTTCGGACCACCGAGCAGCTCCGCCACTAACGTGATGCGCGCGAAATGCTCCACGGTTTCCATTTTGAAGAACGCCTGGAACACATCTTCGCCGTAGGCCACGGCTCCATGATTCGCCATCAGCAGCGCGTCGTATTTGGGGATGTACGGACGCATGCCTTCGCTCAGCGCGGGCGTGCCGGGCAATCCATATTCGGCCAGCGGCACGGAACCGAGTCCGATCACGACTTCGGGCAGCAGCGCCAGGTTGAGCGCGCGCCCGGCCACCGCGAATCCGGTGGCTACCGGAGGATGCGCATGAACGATACTTCGGATGTCAGGGCGCATCCCGTAAATGGTCAGGTGCATGCCCATTTCCGAGGTGCGCTCGCGTTCGCCGCAGATTTTCTCGCCGTCCAGATCGCAGACGATCAGGTCGTCCGGCTGCATCAGACCCTTGCAGATCCCGGTCGGGGTCGCCAGAATGCGGCGCTCATCCAGACGAACAGTGATGTTGCCGTCGTTGGCCGCTACCCATCCTTTGTCGAAGATGAAGCGCCCCACCCGTACCACGTCCTCGCGAAGCTGTTGCTCGGTCATCGCCATCGCGCACCGCGCTCTTGATTGTAGCAGCACTTCGAATGTGGGTGAGGGGCTGGCGGGCGGCTACAATTGAGTGAGTGGAAAAGCGCCGCATGTGCCCGCAATGCCGGGCGTTCATTACAACCGACGATAAGATCTGCCCGTATTGCAATACGGCAGTCGGTCCGAAGCCGTATGTTTCACGCGCGCCCTCGGACGCGCTGGGCGGCCTGATCCCTCATGCGCGCTTTATCACCGTGCTGATTGTGCTGGTCAATACCGGCCTGTACATCGCCACCGTTTTGTACAGCATGCGCAGCGGCGGCACCGCGCTCGATCTGGATGGACGAACCTTGGTCGAATTCGGCGCCAAGTATGGTCCAGCGATCGCAGCCGGCCAATGGTGGCGACTGATCACGGCGGGATTCCTTCATGGCGGCGTGCTGCACATTCTGATGAATATGTGGGTCCTGTTCGATATCGGCGGGCAGGTGGAAGAAAGTTACGGCGGAGCCCGCTATCTGGTGATCTATTCTCTTTCCAATGTCACCGGGTTCTTGACCAGCCTCTATCTGCTGCCGGCTCTTTCTGTAGGAGCCTCCGCGGCGATTTTTGGACTGATTGGCGCGATGATCGCCATGGGGGTGCGCGAACGATCGTCGTATGGGGCAGCGGTGCGCAAAGTCTATATGCGATGGGCGATCTACGGTCTGGTGCTGAGCGTCATTCCCGGCACAGACTGGGCGGCCCATGTCGGCGGACTCGCCGGCGGATTCGTGATGGGGTTCCTCGCCGGTATGCCGACTCAATCTTCCGTCATGGAGCGCTTCTGGCAGGTCGCCGCGGGAATCACGCTGGCGGTGACGGGACTCGCGTTTTTCGATATGATCTCGGGACTGGTGTTGGTGAAGTAACGATTCACGCCGCGCTGTCCATGCTCACCAGCAGGCGTTTCCCCAGAAATTCAAGCACCTTCTGAATCCGCCCGAGCCGCGTGGCGTGACGCGGGTCCAGCATGCGGCGAATTTCGCGCTCGTCCACTTTCAGCCGCCGCGCGAGCTCGCTATTGGACAGCGACGCATCCTTAATCGCCAGATACAGCGCCGCCTTCGCGGCCATGGGCGCCGTTAGCGGCACCAGGATCTGCTTCCGCCGCGGCGCGGACGGCGGGGGAATGTCCAACTGATCGGCGATGCGTCCTGCAACTGCTTCCTCCAGGCAGTCGTATGCCTGGGCCAGCGCGTCAGGGCGGTCTTTACCGCTGGTGATTGCCTCCGGCAGATCCGGAAATCGGACCGTGAAGGCTCCCTTTGGGTCGGGAGTCAACATCGCCGGATAAACGAAATTTCGCATCGCCGTTCCCCCTAATCAAGATCCTTGGGCGTCAGGCCGAGCTGCCGCAACATCGCGCGGCAAGTTCCATCCGGAAGTTCCCGCTTGAGATCCTGAAGCACCGTCCGCGCGCCTCCGAAATACAGTAACGCGTGACTGCCTTTGCCGCGTTTCGCTTCCAACCGAACCGAAATGCCCCTTCTCGCCCCGAGTGCCTGGATCTTTCTCAGAAACTCGGCGCCCCTCACGAAGGCAATTATCGGACATTTGTGACCGAACCGCAACGACAGAAACGTCGCGTTGGTTTCTGCCCGATTCACGTGACGTGATAACATTTGTTTAAATGTGGCGTATTTGCGCCTTGATCGGTGCCTTCGCGGCGCTCGGGGTCGCCGCCGACGACAATCGGCCGTTGGGAGATCGTACGAGGCAGTACCTGATCGACTTGGTTCGCCTGGATACTTCCAACCCCCCCGGCAATGAGAATCGTGTCGCCGAATATTTGAAACAAGTCGCCGACTCCCACGGCATTCCCTGCGAACTGACCGGCAGCGATCCCCGGCGGCAGAACTTCGTGGCGCGTTTGAAGGGCAACGGCAAGCTACGCCCACTGCTCCTGATGGCGCATAGCGACGTCGTTCCCGCGGACCGCAGCCAGTGGACGGTCGATCCCTTCAGCGCCGAAAATCGCAATGGCTATATTTATGGCCGCGGCACGCAAGACGACAAGTCCCTGCTTGCCGCCGAGCTCGCCGTGATGATCGAGATCAAGCGGCGCAATATCAAGCTGAGCCGGGACCTGATTCTTCTGGCCGAAGCCGACGGCGAAGCCGGTTCGACCGGGATCGAGTGGATGTTGCAGCCGCAACACCGCATCGACGCCGAGTTCGCTATCAACGAGGGCGGATTCATCCTCGAAACCAAGGACGGCCCCAAGCTATTCGAGGTGACCACCACCGAAAAGATTCCGACGCGAATCATTCTGACCGCGAAAGGCGCAGCCGCCAACGGGTCCATGCCGCGCGCCGACAATGCCGTGCTGCATCTGGTGGAGGCAGTAGACAAGCTGGCTCGCGCGGATCAGCCGGTCCGGCTGAACCCGACTACGCGGCGTTATTTTCGTGAATTGGCGAGGCTGCCGGAATACGCGTGGCTCGATCCCATCCGCCGCAAGCTGGACGATCCTGCCACCGCGCAAGCCGCCGCAACACAGATTCGCGCACGCGATCCCGAGCTGGACGCCATGCTGCATACGACCGTGGTTCCAACCATGCTGCGTGCTGGAAATAAAATCAACGTGATCCCCAACTCGGCCGAGGCGCAGCTGGATGTTCGCCGGATGCCGACCGAAACCCGGGAAGAGGTCATCGCGCGGTTCAAGCAGGTGATCAACGATCCCGCGGTCGACATCGCGCTCGCGCCCGGCCAGCAGATGCCCGCGGCCGAGCCAAGCTCCATGACCACTCCGCTCTACCACGCCATGGAGCGTGCCGTGGCGCGCGTCTATCCCCATGATGTGGTGGTGCCCTACATGGCGCGCGAATCCACAGACGGGAGTTTTCTGCGTTCCCACGGAATGGCCGTGTATGGCGTACCGGTTTTCGTACGGGAAGGCGCCGATAGCCGCGAGCACGGCAACGACGAGCGCATCTCTCCGCGAAATTTGGAGGACGGAGTCGAATTGCTATGGCAGATGGTGCTGGAAATCGGGGGCGGGGGCTAACGGCGTCCGGTCAATCGATAAAACCCGTCGTTAATCTATGAAACCCTTCCAGGTGTTGCCCTTTTCGTCGCGCAGAATCACGACCATATTCTCGGAAACGCCGGTCAGAGTCCGACCTTTGCCGTCGTGAAAGCGGTACATGATGGAGCTATCGTGGGACGCCCGTTCCGCGGACCCGCGCCATATGTTCCCGTATTCATCTTTCAACTTGATCTGATCGCCGTGGCCATAACCCGAGACGCGAGTCTTGGTTTTTTCTTCTTCCAGGTGGAAGTAGCCGCCGGGTATGGTTCTACGCTTGCGCTGATGATTAAAAATCATGTTGGGCTAATGCCATTATGCTGTCGATAGCGCCGGTGTTTCGATAGGGCAACCACCTTAGAAAAAATTCCAATAAACAGGAGACGAGGATTACGACATGCGGGCAGTGGTACAGCGAGTGACGGCGGCCCGGGTGGAAGTAGATAAGGCTGTCGTGGGAGAGATTGGTCCTGGATTGCTGGTTCTGCTGGGTGTCACTAAGACCGATACCGCTGCCGATGCCGACCTGCTCGCCGAAAAAATCGTAAACCTCCGCATTTTTTCCGACGTCGCCGGAAAGATGAATCTCAGCCTGCTTGATACCGGTGGAGCTTTGCTGGTGGTTTCGCAATTCACTCTATATGGCGATTGCCGCAAAGGCCGGCGTCCCGGCTTCGATCAAGCCGCTCCCGCCGAACAGGCTCGTGCATTATATGAGCATTTTGTGGACGTCGCGCGACGCACGGTGACTCGCGTCGAGACCGGAGTGTTTCAAGCCGACATGGCCGTGTCGCTCACCAATGACGGTCCGGTTACTTTCGTGTTAGAAACACCCGCGTCGTAAACG
>Ga0209517_10002029_pt1 | contig 29465 bp, 19 predicted proteins | sample PeaSoiMetSII2010_FD_187695 | JGI IMG/M metagenome (GOLD analysis project Ga0209517, IMG submission 187695) | Peat soil microbial communities from Weissenstadt, Germany - SII-2010 (SPAdes) (version 2) | ecosystem: Environmental > Terrestrial > Soil > Wetlands > Peat | place: Germany...
GATCCCCGACGCGACCCAAAAGATCGACGTTGCCCAGGAAGAAACGCGCGACAAGGCCCGCCGCCGGCTGAAGAAGAAGCTCGCCGGTGATCTCGACATGATCGTCTTAATGGCGCTGCGCAAGGAGCCCGTGCGCCGCTACGCCTCGGTCGAGCAGTTTTCCGAGGACATCCGCCGGTATCTGGAAGGGCGCCCGGTGATCGCCCGTAGTGATACGTTCGGATACCGGGCGGCGCGATTTCTCCGTCGCAATGCCGTGGCGGTCGCAGCGGCCGCTGTAGCCGCTTTGACCCTGTTCGGCGCGACCATTTTCGAGCTGAGGTCCGCCGAACGCGCCGCGCAGGAAGACTCGGTCGCGGAAGCGCGCCTAAAAGTGGTCGAAGCCGAAACCCTTCGCCAACAGCGCGAGCTCGCGGACGCGTATTTCAAGCTGGCTGAGTCGCAAAGCCCGGCCGCTGCGCTCGAGACCTATCGAGCAGCGCTGGCTTCGGCCCGAGCGTTCGAGCGGACCCACCCAGGCCTCCGGGATGCGGCTCTGTTTGTCGCCCGCGCCGCCATGAGAGTAGGGGATGGCGCTCCAGGTGAGGCGATGGACCGCTTCAGCGAGGCGCGATCACGGATCGAACCTATGGCCAAGGAGCTTCCAGACGACTATTTTGCTGCGCTAGTCGGACTCGGCCGCGCGCAGCTCAAGAAACGGGATGTTCTGGGAGCCTTGGCCAGTTTCAGCCGGGCGCTGCAAGTCGCCGACGCCCAAGGAAACCGGCGCAACATGGCATCCTCCAACTTCTGGGTAGGAACGGTCCTGGCATACAACGGTGAAACGGAGGCCGGTGCGGCTAAACTGCGCAAGGCGTTCGAGCTCTATCGCGACTTGGCGGGCGTTCGCGTGAACGCGACAGAGGACTCCCCCGCCGGATATCGCCGAGCTCTGGCGGATTTGGCCGCGCAGGCCCCTCCCGATCTTCGGCAGGTCATTGAGGCCCACCTGCGCGAGTCGGCTTCAGGTTGATGTCGGTGGACGACCGAAGCCGCGCGCCTTAGTGGCCGGCAACTACAGCAATTTCAGAAGTTGACAGAGCCCGGCCATAAATCTGCACCTCGTCGAGGCTGCCGTTGAAGTAGTTCCCTAACGGCGTGTACCCGGCCTGACCGACCAGCAGCCAGGCGTTGTTGCTGCCCGCTCCGGTCACCTTGAGCGGAAAGGCCGAGCTCAAGACGCCGTCGACGTAGAACGAAACACTGTCGTTCAGACTGATCGCCACCGCCACGTGGTGCCACTGGCCGTCATTAATCTTAACTGTATCGGTGGCGATTTTACTGCCGTACACGGCCGCGTTATAGGTGCCCACTTCCAGCTCCACGGTGCCGGCAGCGGTTGTCCTCAGGACATAGCCATAGCCAACGGCTGTCTCATATTTCGCAATGAAGGCTTCGTTACGAGTGGAATTGGTCGTTTTGATCCACGCTGCCAGAGTCAGACTCTTGTTCAGTTCGGTCTGGAAAGCGTAGGACATGTTGATCGACCCGTTGTTCGCGAACGTAAAGGCGTCTCCGACGCGTCCGGTGGTCCGCGTAACCGAGCCCGAGATTGTGCCTGTGTATCCATTGCCGGATCTATCAAAAGCCTGCGTGCTGCTGGTATCCGCGGCATCGAACGTCCAGCGCCCGATTAAGCCGCTTGGCAACGATCCCGATGTTGGCGTCGGACTGGGAGCGGGCGCTGGAGCCGGTGCTGGCGCAGGCGCGGGATCCGGAGTACTGGGCGGCGGTGGAACCGGCGCGGGCGTGGGCGCCGCAGCAGGTGCGGATGGAGTGACCGTTCCGTTCAAAGAATAGAGGCCATTGATTTCGGCCGCCGACAATGCGCGGCCGTAGATCTGCACATCGTCGATGCTGCCGTTGAAGTAGTTGCCTAACGGTGTGTATCCGGCCTCGCCGACCAGCAGCCAGGCGTTGTTGCTGCCCGCTCCGGTCACCTTGAGCGGAGAAACCGAGCTCACGGATCCATCTACGTAAAAGGAAACGCTATTGTTTAGGCTGATCGCAACCGCGATGTGGTGCCACTGGCCATCGTTGATCTTCACCGTATCGGTGGCGATCTTGTTTCCGTAAACGGCCGCATTGTAGGTGCCTACTTCCAACTCCAAGGTGCCGGCGGCCGTTGTCCGCAAAACATAGCCATAGCCGATGGCTGTCTCGTACTTGGAGATGAACGCTTCATTCCGGGTGGAATTAGTCGTCTTGATCCAGGCAGCCAGGGTCAAGCTCTTATTGAGTTCTGTCTGGCTCGCGTAGGACATATTGATCGAGCCATTGTTCGAGAAGGCGTAGGCGTCTCCCACGCGCCCGCTGGTTCGAGTGACCGACCCCGACAGCGTTCCTGTATATCCATTGCCGGATTGGTCGAAAGCCTGTGTACTGCTGGTATCGGCCGCATCGAGCGTCCAGTGCCCGATTAAGCCGGCTGGCAGCGAACCCGGTGTTGGCGTGGGACTCGGAGTAGGCGCCGGTGCCGGCGTGGGTGCCGGTGTTGGAGTTGGAGTTGGAGTTGGAGTGGTGGTCGGAGTCGGGGTCGGCGTGGGAACAACCGGCGTTATGCGAGGATCGTTCGCCAGCGCGACCAGATCGAGCTTGGTATTCGGATCGCGGCCTGCCAACAGGAATGTGTGGGTGCCCGCGGTGAGTGTAAACAAGCGCGGGCTGATCGCGCCGGGCGCAGTTCCGGCAGGACCCCGGCCGACGGCCAATCGCCACTGCCAGTTCGGACTCCAGACACCTTCGGCCACGTCCCAAATGTCGGTAGCGCCGTTGTCCACGGATAATATAAACGAATCCGAATTCGAGTCCGCCGCGAGAACGCGCCCCCACAGCCCGTAGGTTCCAGCCACAGGCACATTGAAGGTGAACGCGACCGATCCGGCATTGCTGGTGGGAGTGGCCACATAGATGCCGCCGCTCGAATTAGGGTCGACTCCAGCCGCCATGGGTGCGGTGCGTGTGCCCGCTTCCGCTTCCTGGTACAGCGTGACGGATTGCGACGGGTTCGGCCAGCTTGACACGGGTGGCGCCGGCGGATTGAGAGTGATGCTCGCCTGTGCGGACTTCGACGGGTCGGCCACGCTGGTGGCGGTAATCGTGGCGCTCTGCTGCGAAGAAACACTCGCAGGGGCCGTGTAAAGACCATTCACCAGAGTGCCGGCCCCGCTGAGCGACCAGGTGACGCTTTGGTTCGCGTTCCCGCTCACGATCGCGGTCAACTGCTGTTGCCCGCCGCCGGACAGCGCAGCGCTGGATGGCGAGACGGAGACAGAAATACATCCTCCAGAAGGACTGGCGGGCGGACTTGCGACGCCGTTCGAACTCATCACCACAAACGTTCCGAATAGAGGCGCCGTATGCGCCGGAGCCGCAAACCCGACGGGAACAGCTTTCGTCAGCCCCATCATGGGCACGGAAATGGAGCCGCCGCCGTAGGTTCCACTGGCGACCGGAGGGCCGAAGAAGTTTTGCGCATCCTGAATGACGAAAGGATCGCCCACAGCCAGTACGCCGGAAAGATCGACCGCCACGGTGCCGGAAAGATCCCAGTTATAGATGACGATATTGGCGCGCTTGGATTCGTACTGGTTCGGGCGGATGTAGATCCACTTTCCTGTTGGCGCACTGGTGTTCATCGTGCTGTGCGCATCAAAGCCCCGGGAAAGTTGCCAGGAAACAAAATCGACCATCGATGTGTCGTTATAAAAGTTAGTTTTGCCGAAGTACTGGTTGTTGTCCCAGGTCCAGCCGGCGGTGGTTTGCCCGGGACACAGTTCCATCCGCATCTGGTCCAGCCCGCCCGGCTGGACGTAGCTTTTGTTGCCGGTGAAGACGATGGGGCCGCCCTGACAGTTCACCTCGGGGCCTCCATAGCCTCCGACGAAAACATTGTTGGTGATGGTCATGTCATCGCCCGGCGTGTACTGGCCGAAAGAATTAAATCCGTAGTTCTGGCTGGGTGTCAGGAACGAGTGATTCTGGTCGAGCTGAATATCTTTCCTCTGCGCACCCCCAGCGATGATGTAGTTGTATTGGAAGTGCGGGTACGGCCATGAGGAGTTGTTGAAGCTCACATTGCCGAACAACCGGAATCCGATGACGCTGGCGCTTCCGCTTCCATACACCTGAAAGCCTTCATCCGCGTTGTCTCCGGCGATGTTGTCCACCAGAACTTTGGTCCCGATGATGTTCTGCATGTAGAAGCCGTGCCCATGATTCCGGTCCGGCCCGACGTACCCGTTGTAGTACGAAAGATTGCCGGAATAAATCGAATCGTTGGAGGCGTTGTAGGCGGAGAAGCCTTCCGCCGTATCGTGCACGACGTTGTTGATCATCCGGACGCCGGGAGCGTAGACTACGACGCCGAATGCATTCGGGTGAGCGCCATTGGTCAAGCTCGTGACCCGCTGGGTATTGGAGTCCATGATCTCCAAGCCCCAAAACCAAACGTAGCCATTGCTCACGGCCAGCACGTTCTCGCAGTTTTTGCCGTCTAGAGTCGCTCGCTCACGCTGGTAGTTGCGAACGACGATCGGCGCCGCGATCGTGCCTGTCAGGGTGCTATTGAATCCGTTGGAATTCGGTGGCTGGTATATGCCTCCGCGCAACCAGAGGGAATCGCCCGGCTGAATGCGTCCTCCCCCGCCCGCCAGCGCCGTCGAAAGATCCCAGGGAGACGAGATGGATCCGCTTCCGGAACTTTGGCCGGTGGGGGCGGCATAGAAGTCTGCTGCATCGATCGCGCCCGAAAAGCACGCCATTAAAACGATCGCGATGTGATACAGGTTGCGTCTGGTACTCGCGGGGGTGGTGGTCATGGCACTTAGCATTCAGAGGTACTGATCGACGTAATCGTGCGGGTTGTAAGTGTTCTGACGTCAAATATTTTGTCTTACTTCCGCTTACCACCTTGGTCTTACGTAGTCATATCCGCCGTACCTGCACTTGCCTCCCTCTCCGCGCAGGACCTCACGATTACGAACGCGCGTGTTATCGCGGGCAAGGGCAACTTGATAGAGCACTGATCGATCGTGGTGCGCGCGGGAAGGATCGTCGCGGGTTAAAGATGGGGAGTCCGATTAGCCCCGCTTCTTGAGTTCGTTCTGCGCGATCCGCGCCTTCACCAGCTTTTTCACAAGGGCGGCCGGCGGCGGCTTGTCCACCGGGAAACGGATCGTGCCCTTGGATGTTTGGAAGCCCTTGAGGTGATCCTTGAACGCCTGCAGCACAGACGAACCCATGGGGAACAAACTGCGATGGTGCGAAAATGCGGCGAAGGCGAATAGCGGCCCTTTGTACCTGAACGTCGGAATCCCATAGCTGATGGTTTCCGTTGTCTCGGGCGGCACGACGGATCGAATCATCGCGCGGATCTTGATTAAGGTGCTGCGGGCAGGTTCCGGAACGCCCTCCATATATTCATCGACATTCTTCGGGGCAGGATTGCGCTCTATCGCTTTTTTCATTCGTCAAAGCCCACCAGTGAGTTTTCTTCAGATCAGTCTATCCCGCAACCGGTCACGTTAGAGCGATCGAGCATATATGATGGATTCTGCATCATCATCTACGGCTAGAGGAAGATTCAAATGAAACACACCTTCACGATTCTCGCTTGCATGATGTTGGGGTCGCTCGCCGCGCTCCCGGCGCAGGACCTTACGATTACTAATGCGCGCATCATCGCAGCCAATGGCAACGTGATAGAGCGCGGATCGATCGTGGTGCGGGCGGGAAAACTTGTTTCCGTGGCGCCTGGCGCGCCCTCCGCAGTGAGCGGCAAGACGATCGACGCCAAAGGCATGACCGCGATGCCCGGGTTCATCGATGGACACCGGCACATCAATACCGGACCTAACGAGAAGGCGCAGATGCAGGCACTTCTCGAAGCCGGTTACACCACTGTGCTGTCTGGAGGCGGCCCTGCCGAGGGCAACATCACGCTCCGGGATCACATCGATAAGGGCGTCATCAATGGACCGCGCATCATTCCTTCCGGCTCCATCAGGCTGGCTAATAACACTCCGGAAATGGCTCGCGCCGAGGTACGGAAGATGGCCGACATGGGGATCAAGTTCACGGGCGAGATAGCCCTGACTCCCATCCCCGGGCCGAGCGAAAAGGAGCTGGAAGTTCTCAGGGCCGTGGTGGACGAGGCGAAGAAAGTCGGCGTGATGGTCCAGGTGCATGCCGTAAGCTCCAAGGCGATGGTGGCCGCCGTCGACGCCGGTGTGCCGCGGCTGGTTCACCTTCCCAACAAGGATTGGGTGAGCAAAGAGGACGCGAAGAAAGTGGCTGCCGCGGGCACCAAGGTATTGGGGACGGTTAGCTTCGGCTCACCTGTGTTCGGGGTGTTTGCGGATGACAACAAAGCGCGTTTCCGGGATGGGAAGGCGTGGCCCGAAGGAATCGTCGACGGGGTCCGCCTGGGCGAGGAAGCCGGATACATGCCGGTGAATGCCCGTACAATCTGGGATGCAGGCGTCGTGCTCGGCTACTGCACCGACACAACCTATGATCCCAAGGCCGGACTGGATCACGAGCTGAAAATGCTCAATGTGATGTTCTCGATGAAGGATCTCATCAAGATGATGGGGCCGAATACGGCGTCCTACATTCAGATGGGCGATCAGCTCGGAACGCTGGAAGCGGGCAAGCTGGCCGACATCATTCTGATCGACGGCGATCCCTTGGAGGGCTATTGGAACTGGCTGAAGACGAAAGTGGTGGTCAAGGGCGGCGTTGTCGTAGTCGATAAACGCTAGCTCCGCTGGATCCGTCAGTTGACCATGCCGGCCCGGGGAGGTCAGCCGGCCCCGGCCCATGCCACAGAGTGCTTTTAGCGAATCGATTGCTCTTCTCCGCACCCGGCGCTTTGGCACGTTCTTTTTTGCCAGCCTGCTCTCGAACATCGGAACGTGGACGCAGCAGGTGGCTCAACCGTGGCTTTTGCTCAGCCTGGGTGCGTCGCCATTTTTGGTGGGGCTCGATGCGTTCGCCATAACCGCGCCGGCGTTGTTGTTAACCCTGGTGGGAGGGGTTTTAGCGGATCGCGCGGATCGCCGCCGGGTGATTGCGACCTTTCAGTCGATTCAGATGCTGTGTCCCGTACTGCTGGCTGTGCTGCTCTTGACCGGAACGGTCCGGCCTTGGATGGTGATCGTCATCTCGCTAGTGGTCGGGACTACGGACGCGCTCTCGATGCCTTCGTTTCAGTCCATCCTGCCGTCCATAGTCGATCGCAAACATATCGCCGCGGGCCTCGCATTGAATTCGACCCAGTTTAATCTCTCCCGTATTTTGGGGCCGACCCTGGCCGGTATTTTGATGGCCAGCGTAGGCGCGGTGGGATGCTTTCTGGTGAACGCGGCGTCTTACATTCCGTTTATCTCCGTCGCGTTGTGGATTCTTCCGCGGGGGAAAACAGCACATGCTACCAGCGAGACGTTCGATCGCCGTCACGTATTCGCCGGAGTGCGTGACATCGCTCGCGAACCTTACCTGCGCTGTGCTCTTCTTACGGTGCTTGCGACGAGTATGCTGTGCGCGCCACTGGTTACCTTCAGCCCCGTAGTCGTGAGAAACGTCTTCCATAAGGAAGCTAGTCTCTTTAGCTTGGCAGTGGGCTCCTTTGGCTTCGGCGCGCTGCTGGGCGCCATCTGGCTCCTCTCGGTTGACTCCACCCGCGACCGGCGGCGATTGATCTCGGGGTTCGCGCTGGCCTATGGCGCGATCCTGGTTTTGGTTGCCCTGAACCCATGGTTTCGGGGGTTGCCTGTGTTATTGGGCTTCGCCGGCTTCTCGATGAGCATCAGCAACACGTCGGCCAATTCACTCCTGCAGACCACGGCGTCTTCGCGGCTACGGGGTCAAATCATTAGCTTGTATATGCTCGCCATGAGCAGCGGCATCTCACTCGGGAATTTGCTGACCGGCGTCTCGGTGAATCTGCTGGGCGTAAGCCACGCATTGTTGATCAATGGATCTCTCGCCGTATTGGCGCATGCCTTCATCGGACGAACATGGTTTCGTTCGCCGCAACCGAACTACTTGGGTTCGTGAGATCGCGAGACGATGTAAGCTTCAATCGCCTTCACCTGCCCGGCGTTGAGGATGTTCTTGAACGACGGCATGCCGGCCGATGCGCGGCTCCCGCCCAGCACGATGTTCTCGAAGTCCTGGTGGATCTCTTTACTCGCATAGCGCAGGTCGGGCGTGGGACCCGCCACCGCATTGATGCCGTGGCAGGGCGCGCAGTTCGAGTTGAAAAGCAGGTTTCCTTGATGCACTACTTGCGGCGATGCGTTCGAAGCGACGGCCGGCGTGGGCGGATCCTTGTGTCCATAGGGCAGAGCCTTCAAGATCGCGGTGCCATTGAGATTGAAGGTGAGAATCCGTCCATAGCCATACTTGACTGGACCCTCTCCAGGGGCGTTGAACAATCCCGGAGCTCCGCCTAAGCCCACCATCACCGAAATGTACTGCGTGCCATCCACCGTGTAAGTTACCGGCGGGGCCATGATTCCCGTGCCGGCATCGAACGTCCAGAGTTCCTTGCCGTCGGTGGCGCGATACGCGGCCAACACGCCGTCCCCGCGGCCTTGAAACACCAGGTTGCCTCCCGTCGCCAGAACGCCGCCGTCTTCGACTGTCGGATTCTTCACGCGCCAGGCCGCCTTCTGCGCTACCGGGTCCCACGCCACCAGTTCTCCGGTCGCCGGCGGCATGGAAATCAGCTTGGCGTTGAGCGGACCTTCGTACATCGCATCCAGAGCCAGATTGCTGCGCTCGGGATCGTACTTCCATTTCGGATCGGGCGCATGCAGGAACTGTGTGCCCACTTTCGCCGGCAGGTAGACCAGCCCGGTCGCGGGACTGAACGCCATTGGGTTCCAGTTGTGCGCGCCGTCCGGGCTGGGCGAGACGATCACCGGTTTGATCTCCGCCACACCGGGCGATTCGATGGGACGCCCAGTCTTTGGATCGAGTCCGGTGGCCCATGTGACGCCGTTCACGAACGGCGCGCCCGAAATGAACTCTCCTGTCTCCCGATCGAGAACATAGAAGAACCCGTTCTTGTTCGCCTGCATGATCACCTTGCGCGCGCGGCCGCCGATGGTCAGATCGGCCTGCATCAGCGGCTGCGTGGCGTCGTAGTCCCAATTTTCCCCGGGCGTGGTTTGGAAATACCACGCTAATTCGCCGTTGTTCGCGTGCACCGCCAGGATCGACGCTGTGTACAGGCTATCGCCGCCGCCGCGGATCGCCCGATACCAGGCCGTCGCATTGCCCGTGCCGAAGTACAGCAGGTCCAGCGCGGGATCGTAGACGATGCCTTCCCAGGGCGTGCCGCCCGCGCCCGTCTTCCAGTATTCGCCCGACCAGGATTTCGCGGCAGTTTCCATGGCCTTCGATTCGAACCCCTTTGAAGGGTCGCCGGGAACAGTGTACGTGCGCCAGGACATCTTGCCCGTTTCGGCGTCGTATGCCGAGACGTACCCACGCACGCCATTCTCGGCGCCCGCATTGCCGATGATCACCAGTCCCTTAGCGATGCGGGGAGAGCCGGTGATCGAGTATTGCTTGGCGTTATCGGTGGTGGCTGCGGTCCACACGGGCATGCCGGACTTCTCATCCAGCGCGATCAGGCGGCCGTCCAGCGTTCCCACATACACTTTCCCCCGGTACAGCGCGACACCACGATTGACCACGTCGCAGCAGATGAAGTAAGCGTTTTCACGAGGGACCTTGGGATCGTAGGTCCAGCGAATCTCTCCACTCTTGGCGTCGACGGCGTACACCACGCTCCAGGTGCCGGTGGTGTAGATAATGCCGTCCTCGACTAGCGGCGTTGCTTCCAGGCCTCGCGTGCTGCCCAGTTCCCGGCTCCACGCCAGGCCCAGTTTGGCAACGGTTTGCTCGTTGATCTGGTTCAGCGGGCTGAACCGATGGTCGTCGTACGTCCGCCCGTACATGAGCCAATTGCTGGTCTCTTGATCCGTGCTTCGCAGTCTCGCGTCATCCAGCGGCTTAGGCCCGCTGCTGCAGGAGCCAAAGATCAACAAGACAGGCAAAAATGCCGAGGCAGCTACGCGGTGCTTCAACATCAAAGGAATCTCCTCGTTCTCCGGACTTTACTTGCCGAGCTTGAGTTGCGAATACACCATGCTAACGAACCGGTCGGCGCTGGTTCCCGCCGCGCCCGCAGGCAGCAGTCCGCCTGGAACCTTCGCGTCATAGGGAGCGGTCACCTTCGCGGCCAGGACTTCCTTCTCGCTCTTGCCCTCATTGATCATCTGCTGCACTTTCGCCTGCACACCGAGGATCATGTCGCGGTAAGGAAGAATGTCCGTGCGGTTAATAACGGTGCCGTGGCCGGGGACGAGCCTCGTGTTCGGACCGGCCACCTTCATCGTCACGTCGAGCGCTTCCAGTGCGCCCTTCAGCGTTCCGCCGTTGTTGGTGTCGATGAAAGGATACCCGTAATTCCGGTAGAAGTCGCCGATCATGATCACGTCCGCATTCTCAAACCTGATCATGGTATCACCGCCGGTATGGGCTGCCCGAACCGGAATCAGGTCGACGATCTCGCCGTTCAGCCGAAGTTTCACCGGATCGCCCATCCCGTAGGTCACCACGGGAAGCCGCGCCGGATCTCCAGCGGGAGCTGGGTTTTTGCCAGGCGCGGGCCGCGCCGACGGACGTAACATCTCCTCGCGCAGCTCTTCCCGCGCAAACAGCAGCGCGCCCATCTTTACGAAGTTCGCATTGCCAGCCGTGTGGTCGGGATGCACGTGCGTGTTGACCAGAAAACGAATCGGCTCGGAGCTGATTTTGCGGATCGCCGCGACAACCTTGTCCGTGATCTGCGCGTACTGCGAATCCACCATGAAGATGCCATCCGGACCGGCCAGCACACCGATCCTGCCACCGGCCGCATCCTCATGACCGGGATCGGCTCCCGCCGAACCGGAGAGCATGTAAAGGTTCGGGCCAATTTTTTCGGTCAGGATTTCGATCTTGGCGTAGTCGATTCCCTGCCCCTGCGCCCAGACGCCCAAAGAAACGGCGATTACAGCTAGTTTCATCGGTCTTGCTCCTCTTCCAGTTTGTCCGCCCTATGCCTCAGCAATCCTCAGCTCACTTCGCGCTCAGGTGCTGAGCGTCGCGGTTATTTTCGCTGCAAACGTATTCGCCGATCTCCTCGCCGGGAGCAAGGTTCCAAACGCTGTGGATGGTCCAGGGCTTCGTGAACGCTCCAGGATCTTCGATGATGATATCCATCTGGAGGTGCGCGAAATCCGTTCGGCGGTAGTGCTCGATCAGGTGCAATTGCTCCGTGTGCGGGTAGATGTTCAGCCAGCTTTTGTCGTTCATTCCCACCGTATCGATCACCAGCGTGTCGCCCTCCCAGTGGCCGATGGAGTGGCCCATCCAGGTTGGATTTATATCCTTCGGGTGGCCGCGGCCGTCCAAAAACGCTTGTCGGACGGGCGCCACATCTTCCCAGAGCGTCAGGAAAAGCGTCGGCGTCTGGACGATCCTATACAACAGCGGCCCAGTGATCAACGGTCCGCCTGGCAGGCAAAATCCACTCGGGGTGTCGCGGAGTTTGTCCTCCACCCATTTCTTGGACAACGCCGCCGCCCAGGGCAACATCGAAGGCTCCTCGGGATTGGGATCGTCATTGCTGTTCCATACGCCCGAGAGTTCCGGTTTGCCGTCCACGGTCCTGGGGACGGGTCCAGACTGACCAGCGTACTTGTTGCGGAGAAACAGCGACGGATCGTCGCCGGGTGTCCCCAGGTTCGGGCCCCATGGCATTTTGATGTCGGCGCGGAGCGTCTGGCCCGCGCGTACAACCAGTACTTTCTGTTCGAATTTGTCGAGTGTGAATCCGACGGCCGGGATTAAGAGCTCATAAGTTCCCGGCGGCAATTGGGTGAACGTATACGCGCCGGAGGCGGAGGCAGACATGTTTAGAATGGCGCCCGTTTGCGAGTTCTTTGCCTGGACGGGGATATTCGGAACCGCTGCGCCGTCCGGATCGGTAATGACGCCGGAGATCGCGCCGAGACTGTTGGACTGCGCGAGTGCGGGAGTCGCCAAAATGCCCGCGCTGAAGGCGATAACCAGGCGGATCATCCGTTCAGTATAGCGGGGACGATGCTACACGGCCACGGTGACAGCCGATAGGATCGCGTCAGATAACTACCGGATACGAGAAAACCGATTGAGTAGGTGCAGTGGAAGGTCCTTAGGGCTTTGCGGACAGCGGCTGCCAGAGCTCAATCTTATTCCCATCCGAGTCATAGATCCAGGCAAAGCGACCATAGGTTTCATTCATTCGTTTGGCGTCAATCTTTACTCCCTCTTGTTTTAAGTGGTCGAGCAAAGCATCCAGATCGTCCACGATGTAGTTGACCATGAACGGTTGCGTGGCTGGGATATAGTCAGTGGAGGTGGGAAAAACAGTCCAAACTGTAACGTGTTCCTTTTGCGGGTCGTCCTGTTCGCGCCACGGAAGCATCACGCCTTGGCCTTTGTCAGCGAGTCCAAGATGCTTCGAATACCAGTCGCGCATCTGATCACGATTAGCGGATTTGAAAAAGACACCGCCGATTCCAAGGATGCGCCCGCGCTGCTCCATTTTGACAGGCGGCTTCGACTTTTCAGGTTGCGTGGATTGCACTTCCTGTCCTCCTTTTGAACAGACCGAGATGAGCAACAGCGAGCCGAGCGCAATTGTGCTCCAGGGCATTCTTTGCATGTGTGGATTATATACAAGTTTCGATTCGAATGAGGAAACAGTTCGCTCAGGGTTCGCCGCGATTCACCCCTTCTAGATCGCGCATGAGGTCTCGAACTGCTTGGCATCGCCCGTAGAGAACCAGGCTTGCGGGATCGCAAAGTATCCCAGATTGCGTGTTCATCGGCACGAGGCGCGGATGACTCCTGCAAAACGGCGCTCCTCCAAGCCCGAATCGCGGTGGTATGCTTCCAACATGCTCCGTCGAACTATGAATCTGGTCCTCGCCGCCGCCACGCTGATCGGCCTGGCAGCCTGGCCCTCCGCCCAAACCCAAGCCCAAGCGCAAACCCGTAAGCCGACGCCACCCAAGTCGCTGCGGCTCTATGTGCTCGATTGCGGGAGGATCACGGTGGCCAACGGCGACTCCATGGGATTCAAGCCGGGCGAGCTGGCCACGTCCAATATGGTCACTCCGTGCTTCCTGATCGTCCACCCGCGCGGCACACTGATGTGGGACACCGGCGAGATCCCCGACAGCGCCTTCAAGAACGGCGTCACACCGCAGACGGCGGGCGCGTTCACCGTGGATCGTCCGTTGCTGCCCCAGCTCGCCGCCATCGGCTACACGCCGGCGGACATCACCTATCTGGCGCTTTCGCACTATCACGGCGATCACGTGGCCAACGCCAACCTGTTCGCGGGCTCCACCTGGATCGTGCAGCAGGGCGATCGCGACGCGATCTTCGCGCCTCGCGCCGACACGAAGGGGAAATTGGGAGCCGTCGGCGACCCGGCCTACTTCACCGATCTGGCCAAGAGCAAAACGCTGCTGCTCAAGGGCGAGGATCACGACGTGTTCGGCGACGGCACCGTGGTGATCAAGTTCACCCCCGGCCACACGCCCGGCCATCAATCGCTATTCTTGAAACTCGCCAAGACCGGGCCGGTGTTGCTGTCGGGCGATCTGTATCACTATCCCGAAGAGATCACCTACAAGCGCATCCCATCCTTCGATTCCGACAAGGAACAGACCGCCAAGAGCCGGGCCATGATCGAGGACTTCGTCAAGAAGAACAACGCCCAGTTATGGATCCAGCACGATTACACCGCTGGCATGAAACGCAAGATCGCGCCGGAGTTTTACGAGTAGGCCTGCTAGGCGCGCATGGCCAACGTATTTCGCGGAGAACGGCTGATCCGTAACATCGATTCCCTCCGCGCCGACGCCGTCTTCGGCTGGCGTCAGCTCAACAAACACAAGGTGACCTCCGCGGCCGCGATCCTATCGCTCGGCTTGGCCATCGGAGCCTGCACCGCGGCGTTCCGGCTGATGGACGCGTTGTTCCTGCGGCCGCTCCCTATTTCCGATCCGCAGCGTCTCTACGTGATCTCCAGGCTGGGAGCCGGAGACGGCTGGGAGCACATGCGCTTTCGGAAGATGCGCGCGGCCATGAAGGATCAAGCCGATCTGATTGCCGTCTCTTTCCCCGAACAGACGGATTTGACATACGCGTCCGATCCGCGGCCCGATCAAGAGATGGAGAAAGCCTACGTGCAATACGTCTCAGGAGGGATGTTCCGCTCCTTCGGACTCCGGCCCGCGTTGGGGCGTTTGCTCACTGAAGACGACGATCTCGAGCCGGGTGCAAACCCGGTTGCCGTCCTCTCCTACGATTACTGGACGCGCCGCTTCGGGCGAGATCCGACAGTCCTCGGGAACACGGTCTCCATTGCACGCAAGTACGGGGTAGGCAGCGATCTTTTCGACATCGTCGGCGTTGTGGGCGAGGCTTTCACGGGGACCGATCCTGGCACGGAAACAGAAGTCTTTGTCCCGGCTATGATGCATCCGCTGGTCAACCTCTCCGTAGCGTCTTTGTTCCACATCTTCGTACGCTTACCGGCGGGTGTTGCACCCGAACCGGTCCACGACCGTCTGGACGCGCTTCTTCACGCGCTCAATCAGCAAGATGGAAAAATATTTTCGTACCGGCAGGATCAGGTGCTCTTGATGGAGCCCGCCGCCTCGGGCGTCTCCGGAATGCAGAAGTACTACGGCCAGGCCCTCACTGCGCTTGGAGTCCTGGTCATGTTAGTGCTGTTGATCGCGTGCGCCAATGTTGCGAACCTGCTGTCGGCGCAAGCGGCGGCGCGTGCGCGCGAGATGGCGCTGCGCGTCTCCATCGGCGCGGGCCGGGCGCGGTTGATGCAGTTGGTTTTGGTCGAAAGCGCGATGCTTGCGTTCATGGCTGCCGCGGTCGGGTTGATTGTCGCGTGGCAGTCCGCCCCATTCGTTGTTGCCCGGATCAATCCTCCGGACAATCCCGCTCGTTTGTCTCTGGCGGCCGATTGGCGCGTTCTGGGATTCGGTTTGGCTTTGACGTTCGCCGTGACGCTTCTCTTCGGCCTGGCGCCTGCTCTGCGCGCTTCCGCCGTCCGGCCGGCCAGCGCGCTCCGTGGGGGAGAGAATCCACGCTCACGCGGCCGTTTGATGCACGTCCTGATCGCCGTGCAGGCCGGCTTCTGTTTTCTTGTACTCTTTGTCTCCGGACTCTTCGTCGCCACTTTCGACCGTCTTACTCATCAGCCCGTCGGCTTTCCCGTGGATGGACTTCTTGCTCTGTATACCGTCACGCCGCAAGACCAGCCGCCGTCCGCGTGGGAGCAAGTGGCCGAACATCTACAATCCGTGCCGGGCGTCGAAAGCGCTGCTGTATCCGACTGGCCCCTGCTCGACGGGAACGGCTATCGGCTTAACAGTGTTTCCATCCAAGGCGGTCCTCCCACAGACGAAGCGGTCAGGTTCTTAATCGTCTCTCCCGGATGGATCGAGACGATGAAGATTCCCCTGATGGAGGGCAGAGACTTACGCGTAAATGAGACGGAAGCGGCGATCGTCAATCGGGAATTCGTCCGGGAATACTTCCATGGAGAGGACCCCATCGGCAAATCGTTCGAGGCAGAGCCTGGTGGGCAGTGGGGACACCGTTTTCAAATCGTTGGGGTGGCCGGCGACACGCGTTACCGGACGGTCCGCGACCCGATTCTTCCGTTGGCCTTTATTCCGTATCAACTCCCGTGGCACGTGGAGAGTCTTATCGTGCGCGTGTCACCTTCTAACAAGTCCGATAGCGTGTTGGCGCTCGCGTCTATGCTGAAACAGGAAGTTTCGCGAGCGAGACCAGGTTTCCGTGTCACCGCAGTTCGCTCGCAAGAAGGAATGCTTCAGGCGCAAACCGTGCGCGAGCGGCTGCTTGCCACGCTAGGCCTGTTCTTCGCGGTCGTCGCGCTGCTGCTCGCCGGAGTCGGCTTGTACGGGGTGCTCGACTATTCCGTGGTCCAACGGCGCCGGGAAATCGGCATCCGCATGGCGATCGGAGCCCAAGCCGGAGATATTGCCCGGCGAGTCACGTTCGACATCTTCGTCTGGGTCTTCGCCGGATCGCTCGCTGGCCTCGCCCTCGTTGTTGGACTCGCGCGCTATATCGAATCGTTACTTTATCAAGTGAAGGCGACCGACTTGAGCGCCCTCGCGGCTCCGGCGTTCGCCTTTATCGCCGCGGCCATCCTCGCGGCTTTGCCGCCTGTGATCCGCGCCATTCACATCGACCCGGCAAGAGTGTTGCGATCCCAATAGGGAAGGCAGCTTACTTTCCCGTCATGTGCGGCACGTCTTTTTCGTTTTCCTGACACACGAACTCGATCAACTCCGTGTTGAGCATGATTTTGTGATTCACCTTCACAGTCCAGGGCTTGGTATAAGCTTTCGGATCGTCGACAGTGACTTCGATTTCCATGTTCCCGTAGTTGATCCGCCGGAACCGCTCCGTCATTTTTCCTGATTCCGTAAGCGGGCTGCCCTCGACGTCCAGCCATACATCGTCGCGGAAGCCGTTGGTCTCCACGACCAGCGTCTCTCCGTCCCACTTTCCAACGGAATAGCCGTACCACCACGGTTCGGCATCGTTCCGCGGCAAGGGCCGGCCGTCTGTGAAGATCTGCCGGATACCCGCGTTCGCTTCGTATAGGATCACGATCAATCCTGGACTCTGGATGATCTTCCTGGGCTGCGGATGAGTGTGCAATTGCATCAAGCCGATCGGCAGGCAGTGGGCGTCGGGATTATCTTTGTTGTCTTGCGCGACGCGCTGTTTTCGCAACTCCCGCGCCCACGGTTGGAACGGCAGACCATCCTTGAGCGTCGAGCCGATATCGAAGAACTGATACAGTCCGGGAACGGGCGAGCCGATCCCCAGGGAACCCACCCCAGGCGGTAGCGACGGCTCGGGCCGGGCATCCGGGCTATCGACAAACCGCCAGATTCCGGAAAAATCCGGATGGCCATCCGGTGTCTTCGGAGCGCGCCCAGTCAAGTCCGGCTTTCCGTCCGCGGTTTTCGGAACTCCTGCCGCCGGATAATCCGGCCACTGGGCAAAAAGTGCTGGAGCCGCCGAAGCCAGAAACACCGCTACTCGAACCATCGAAGGCACGCCCCAAAATACTCCTGGGCCACATCCCCAGTCAATCGCTATCGGCCTGCTATTTCTTGAGGTGTGCGCGATCCTTCTCGTTCTCGGAGCAGAAGCTTTCAAAGATGTCGGAATCGGCCAGTAGATCGTGCGGGACCTTGATGGTGAATGGCTTGGTGTACATCTTGGGGTCGTCGAAGGTCATTTCGTAATCCAAGTGGCCGAAGTCGCGGCGGCGGAAGCGTTCGGTGACGCGCAGCCCGTCGCTATGCGGATGGCCCAGCGCATCGAGCGGAGTTTTATCGTTGAAGCCCGCTGTTTCCACTACAAACACATCGCCCTCCCATCGCCCCACCGAGTAGCCCATGTACGCCGGAAGATCGAATTCTTTCGGCAATACACGGCCGTCCGTGTAGATCTGCCGATGCAGATTGTCGACTTCATAAAAGATAACGGTCATGCGCGGCGCCTGAAGGATCTTAATCGGTTCGGAAAGGAGATCGGCAAGAGGGAAGCCGGGGACTCCCACGCAAACCTCCGCCGGATCGCGCTTCAACGCGCGCTCGAGGATGTCCTCCGTTTCCGGCCGGATCGGCGATTCTTCGGGCGTGAAGTCCACAAGGATATCGAATCCGTACTTGTGTTGAGTGCCGATCTCCATTCCTGGCACGTCCACTTTAATGGCGGCATCGACGCGGGCGCCATACAGGCGCCTCATCTCCGAGACGGGAGTGAGCTCGTGCATCCAAACGCCGGAGAGGTCCGGCTTGCCGTCGGCGGCGCGCGGTGCGGGAGCGCTGAGGTTGACCTTGCCATCACGAGTGCGCGGCGTTCCCGGATCGCGATAGTTCAACCATTGCGCGCCGACGCCCGCCGAAAGGAGCGTCAACAAAACCACAAGCCTCTGATATCGCATCTTCGAATCTCCCGTTTGAGCCTGCAAATACTTTGACGAATCATAGCATCCCGGCCAGCGTCGGGAACAGATCTGCGCGTCGATCGGCTAAACTGAACTGATCCCTGAAATGTCCCTTTCCGCTGGCGATAAGTTCGGCCCATACGAAATCCTCGCAGCCATTGGCGCGGGTGGAATGGGCGAAGTGTGGAAGGCGCGCGACACGCGCCTCAACCGGATCGTCGCCATCAAGCAGCTCAAAGGCCAGCATACGGCGCGATTCGAGCAGGAGGCTCGCGCGATCGCCGCACTAAACCATCAGAATATCTGCCAGATCTATGACGTCGGTCCGGATTATCTGGTGATGGAATACGTCGAGGGGAAGCCCGTAAACGGGCCTCTGCAGGTGGAAGAAGCCGTAAAGCTGGCTCTTCAAATCGCGGCCGCGCTCGAAGAAGCGCATGCCAGAGGGGTTCTGCATCGCGATCTGAAACCCGGCAACATTCTGGTTACCAAGAAGGGCGCCATCAAACTTCTCGATTTTGGATTGGCGAAGCTCACGGCGAGCGCCGAGGGAGACGAGACGCTAACCGTGGAGGGCACGGTGATGGGCACGGCGGCATATATGTCGCCGGAGCAAGCCCAAGGGAAGCCGCTCGACGCGCGTTCCGATATATTTAGCTTCGGCGCTGTGCTGTACGAAATACTTTCGGGAGTGCGCGCATTTAGCGGGGACTCGATGTTGGATACGTTGAACGCGGTGGTGCGGAATGAGCCCCCTGCCCTGCAATCGCCCGTCGCCGCGCCCATCTCGACGATTGTCAAGCGGTGCCTGGCAAAACAGCCCGCGCAACGCTTTCAAAGTATGGCCGAGGTAACCGCGGCTCTTCAACTGGTATCCTCGAAGCCAGCCGACGCTCAGCCCTCCATCGCCGTGCTCCCGTTCGCCAATATGAGCCGCGACGCCGACGATGAATACTTCAGCGACGGCCTGGCCGAGGAGATCATCAATGCGCTGGTGAAGGTGCCCGGCCTGAAGGTGATCGCCCGCACGTCGGCGTTCGCCTTCAAGGGACAAAACACCGACATCCGCAAGATCGCCGAGACTCTCGGAGTCACTACGGTGCTGGAAGGCAGCGTTCGGCGCGCCGGCAATCGCATCCGCGTCACCGCGCAGTTGATCACCGCCGCCGATGGGAGCCACTTGTGGTCCGAACGCTATGACCGCGAAATGGCGGATGTATTCGCCGTACAGGACGAAATCTCCGCCGCGATCTCCGGGGCGCTCCAAGTCAAGCTGTCTCCAGCGGCTGCGGCGAAGCCACGTTACACGCCCAAGCTTCCTGCCTACGAAGCCCTCCTGAAGGCCAAGCACTTCCACTGGAAGGTAACAGCCGAGTCGATGGAGCAAGCCAAGGTGTTTTACGAACAGGCCATCGCGCTCGATCCGCAGTACGCCTTGGCCCAGGCGACCTACGCCGACTATCTCTTTGGACGAACCACCATTGGGATGTCGCGCCTGCGCGAGGTCGCGCCGGTGGCCCAAGCCCTGGCACGTCGGGCCCTGGAACTGGAGCCTTCCCTGCCGGAGGCCCACTCGGTAATGGGTGTTCTGGCGGCCTTTTTCGATTACGACTGGAAAGAATCCGAATCCGAGTGTTCGCTGGCCACGGCGAGCGACGCGGCTTCGGCGCACTGTTACTTTTGTTCCGGGTTCTGCCTCAACCTGGCGGGCCGCGGACAGGAGGCGGTGAAGCAACTGGAACAGGCTGTTCAAAGGGATCCGCTTCAAACCACGATTCGTACTTGGCTGGGGATCACCCTCAGCACGGTGGGCCGCGACGCGGAGGCCGAGGAACAGTTCCGTCAAACCATGCATCTGGATGCGAACTTCTTTTGGGCCTACGTCTACCTCGCGGAATTCTACGCGGCGAGTGGCAGGCTTGCGGAAGCGCTGCCCGTCGCCGAGAAAGCGTTTACTCTGACCCCTTGGTATCCGCCCAGTGTGGGCATTTACGCCGGGCTGCTAGCCCGGCTGGGCCAGCCCGATCGAGGAAAAGAGTTGATTCAGAGGCTGGGTTCGGGAGAGACCTATGGAGCCTCCGGGGGCTGGGCGATCTTTCACCTCTGCGGCGGCGAAATCGATCTGGCCGCGGACTGGAGTGAGAGGGCCATCGCGGAGCGGGATCCCATAGGCACACTAGCCCTGCAAACCCCTATCTTCGAACCCCTGCGCGCCAGCCCGCGTTGGCCGAAATTAGCGGCGCTCATGAATCTGCCCGCCTGAAAGCCCCGGCAGCACCGCACCAGTTAAACTGGTCAAAGGCGCTAAGTCGGCGCCACGGATCGTGCGATGAAGTTAACTGAGATTTTCATCACCCGCCCGGTCATGACCGCGCTGCTGATGATCGGGATCGTGCTGTTCGGTCTGGCCGGATACCGCGCCCTGCCCGTCAGCGATCTCCCCAACGTCGATTTCCCGACCATTCAGGTTTCGGCCGCCCTTCCCGGAGCCAGCCCCGAAACCATGGCGACCTCCGTGGCGACCACGCTCGAGCGCCAGTTCTCGACCATCGCCGGCATCGATTCCATGACCTCGAGCAGCGGGATCGGCGCCACTACCATCACCATTCAGTTCACCCTGGATCGCTCCATCGACGCCGCGGCCCAGGATGTGCAGAACGGCATCGCCGCTGCTCTCAAGAAGCTTCCGCCGGGAATGCCCACGCCGCCGTCCATTCAAAAGGTGAATCCCGCCGACCAGCCGATCTTGTTCTTCACGCTGTCGTCGCCGACCCTGGCGCTCTCGGCCGTGGATGAATACGCCGAGAACCTGATGGCCCAGCGCATTTCCTCGCTCGACGGCGTGGCACAGGTGAACGTCTTCGGCGCGCAGAAGTGGGCGATCCACGCCCAGCTTGACCCCAGCACACTGGCGGTGCACCACATTGGAATCGACGAAGTGGAACAGGCGCTCGCCCAGCACAACGTCAACCTCCCCGTGGGAACTTTGTGGGGAACCGAGCAGGCCATGACGCTCAAGGCCAGCGGCCAGCTCCTGACCGCGCCCGCGTTCGGCCGGATGATCGTCGCGTACCGGAATGGCTCGCCCGTGCGTTTATCCGAGCTCGGACAAGTCGTCGACGGCGTGCAGAACGACAAGAGCGCGGTTTGGTTGGTGGATGGATCCGGCAGCGCGCGCGCAATCGGGCTATCGATCCAGCGCCAGCCGGGAACCAACACCGTGGAGGTGGTGCGGCGGATCAAGGCGCTGATGCCCGCGTTCCGCGAACAAATTCCACCGTCGGTGAGCGTCACCATTCTCCTGGACCGTTCCGAGCCCATCCTCGACTCCTTCAACGACGTGAAATTCACGTTGCTGCTCGCCGTGGCGATGGTGGTGCTCGTCATCTTCCTGTTCTTGCGTAACGTGTCCGCCACCTTGATTCCGAGCCTGGCATTGCCGATCTCCATCATCGGCACTTTCGCCGCCATGAACCTGCTGGGATACACACTCGATAACCTGTCGCTGATGGCGCTCACGCTCTCGGTGGGGTTCGTGGTGGATGACGCCATCGTGGTCCTGGAGAACATCGTGCGGCACCTGGAAATGGGCCGGAGCCGTATGATGGCCGCCATCGAGGGCGCGCGGGAGATCGGCTTCACGGTTCTTTCGATGACTCTCTCGCTCGCCGCGGTCTTCATCCCGGTCCTGTTCATGAGCGGGATCATGGGGCGCCTGTTCCACGAATTTGCCGTGACCATCATGGTGGCGATCCTGATTTCGGGTTTCGTTTCCATCAGCCTCACGCCCATGCTGTGCAGCCGCTTCCTGCGCCCGCCTAGCGAACGTCACAATGCCATCTATCGCGCATCCGAGAAGGTCCTCGACGGGATGCTTTCCGCCTATGCGTGGGTGTTGCGCGGCGTCATGCGTCACCGGTTCCTGACCTTGCTCGGTGCGGTCGGGACTCTGGCGGCCACCATCTACCTGGCTGCGGTTGTGCCCAAAGGTTTTATCCCCAGCCAGGACATCCGCCAGCTTCAAGGCAATACCGAAGCCCGGCAGGACATCTCCTTCGACTCCATGGCACGGCTCCAGCAGCAGGCGGCGTCCGCGATTGCGGGCGACCCCAACATAGAAGCCTTCATATCCTTCATGGGCACGGGCAACCAGCAGGCCTCCGTGAATCAGGGACGCTTTTTTGTCCGCCTGAAGCCCCGCACCGAGCGAAAACTTTCGCCCGAACAAGTCATTGAGGAACTGCGGCCCAAGCTGGACGCCGTGGCCGGCATGCGTACCTACCTCACCAATCCGCCTCTGGTACGCATCGGAGGTAACAATAGCCGTAGCCTGTACCAGTTCACCCTGCAATCGCCGGACCTCAACGCGCTGTATCGCGGCACGGCCGAGTTCGAAAAACGTGTGCGCGCGCTGCCGGGTCTTTCCGACGTGAATAGCGATCTCCAGATCTCGAGCCCCATGCTCAACGTCGATATCGACCGGGATCGCGCATCGTCCCTGGGCGTCACCGAGGACCAGATCGAAAACGCGCTCTACGACGCCTACGGACAGCGCCAGGTTTCGACCATCTACACCTCCGTCGACAGCTACTGGGTGGTCATGGAAGTGAAGCCGGAATTTCAGCGCGATCCCAAAGCTCTCGGGCAACTTTACATCCGCTCTTCCGGCGGAAGCCTGGTGCCCTTGAATGAAGTGGTGAGTCTGACTCCCGGCGCGGGCCCGCTTTCCATTTCGCACCTGGGGCAACTGCCGGCCACCACGATTTCGTTCAACCTGATGCCGGGCGTCTCGCTGGGCGATGCCACGGAACGAGTTCAGGCGCTAGCCAAGGAAGTCCTCCCGGATTCCGTCAGCACCAGCTTCCAGGGCGCCGCGGCGGCCTTTCAGTCTTCCCTCGAAGGCATGGGACTCTTGCTCGCGCTGGCGATCCTGGTGATCTACATGGTGCTGGGGATTCTGTATGAGAGTTTCATTCACCCCATCACGATTCTTTCCGGACTCCCTTCCGCGGGACTGGGAGCGCTCGCGACCCTGCTGATCTTCCACGACGAGCTGAACATCTACTCCTTCGTCGGCGTCATCATGCTGATCGGGATCGTGAAAAAGAACGCCATCATGATGATCGACTTCGCGCTCGAGTCCCAGCGCACCCAGGGCACCCCGCCCGCCGAAGCGATTTACGACGCGTGCTTGATCCGCTTCCGCCCGATCATGATGACCACGCTGGCGGCGCTGGCGGGCACCCTGCCGATCGCGCTCGGACTGGGTGCCGGCGGAGAGGCTCGCCGTCCCATGGGGCTCGCCGTGGTGGGCGGTTTGCTGGTCTCCCAACTCCTGACGCTGTTCATCACCCCAGTGATCTACGTCTATCTGGAAAAACTTCGGGGATTCAAGAAGCCTTGGTCGCGCCGAAAAAAGCTCACCCCAATGGAGGCTCCGGGAGAAGAGGCCGCCCTCAACCGGTAGTCGATTTGATAAACTTTGGCTCGCAGGAACTAAGGAGAGTTAAATGAAACGCGTACTTTCTCTCATCGCGCTATCCGCGGTTGCGGGACTCGTCACATTTCGGTCTCTAGGACAGCAGCCGCCGGCCGCGCAGCCCAAGCCGAATGCCGATCCTTACGCCAACAACGCCGACGCCGGAAAACTCAAGTTCCCCTTGGCCGCGCCCGCCGGCAAGGACAGTGGAGCCTTCACCACGGCGCCTCCCGGAGCGGTGAACTCGGGGCCATTTAATGCCGACACCTGGAAGTACGGAACCGCCTTCAACCCGCCAGCGGGTTCGAAAATCTGGAATCCGGTGAAGGTCAAGATGATGCAGGGCGGCAAGGTGACCGGCGGCACGGTCTTCAGCGCCACCGATCCGGAAACCTACTGCGCGATGGCCAACGCCGGCTACGATTTCATCTGGACCGAAATGCAGCACAACGCGCGCGACTGGGAGGCAGTGGCCCGCATGTGGCGAGCCTGTCCCTACGCCAAGGCCGTTCCCGGCGTTCGCGTCGCCTACGCGGATGAACGCGAAATCCAGCATGCCACCGATGCGGGTGCGCTGGTCGTCGTGGTGCCCACCGTCGACACCGTGGAGGAGGCCATCGCGGCGCGCGATTGGACGTTTTATCCTCCGCTCGGCAAGCGCAGCAACGGCGGCGGACAGGCCTTTGACGGCGCCATGTGGGGCGGCGTTCCGGGCGGCTATCGAGCCACCATCAACGACAACATCGTGCTCATCCTGATGATCGAGACGCTCGAAGGCATCAAGAACGCCTACGAGATCGCGAAGGTCCCCGGCGTGACCGCGGTCTTCGCGGCCAGCGGCGACCTCGGGAACTTTTCCGGCTACGCACAGGGCTCGCCCGACTATGAGCGGCTGATCAACGTGGTCCATGACGCCACACTCGCCGCGGGCAAGCGTTTGTGCGGCCCGTTCGCATGGCGCGACCGCCCGGATTTCACGTGTTTCCAGGCAGGCAGCGAGACGGCCGCCATCGCACGCGGCGTCGCGGCCGAACTCGGGCCGTTGGCCAACACTCAGGGGAAAGTCGAAGTGGGTCCTCTGGCCGAACCCGAAGGCAAGCGCTCGCGCTAACCGCGTCGCGACAGTCGCCAACGGAGCCGCGACAGTAATGGAGCGGTTCTCTACTGCTTCTCCGCCGACTCGTTGGACGAGCCTGCAAACAGACGCTTCCCATCGGTGAAGGTGACGCTCGATACGTTCGCCGTAGCCGAACCGTTGCGCGCCTGCCAGCCGTCGACCACCAGTACGGTGCCGGCCGGAAGGTCGCCCTTCTTCCACCCGCGCCGGATCAGCGCATTCGCGGCCCCCGTCTCCAGCGCCCAGTTCACGATCTTGCCGTCCGTCTCGACGTCCAGATAAATCCAGGCATGCGGGTTGGCCCACTCCATCTTGGTGACCTTCCCCGTCAGTTTGACCGGTTTCTTCTGATCGAACTCCGCCGTGAACGAGTGATGAGCAAAAACCGTACCCGCCACTACGACGAGGATCGCAATCAAATTCCTAACTCTCATCGCCCTATTTCCCCTTCTTCTGCTGCGCCCGATATTCGTCTCTGACATTTTTCAGATTCTGCAGATCTCCGTTGTCCTCATGACAGGCGACTTCCAGCAATTCATCGTTTCCCCGGTTCAGCGGAATCTCGATGGTCCACGGCCGGGTGTACGCAATCGGATCCGTGACGGTGGCCCGGTAGTTGATTTTGCCGTCCGCGGTTGGTGTGAATCGCTCAACGATGTGAGCGGCGTGGCTCAATACGTCTCCTACTTCGTTTAACCAGGCTTTGCCGTTCAAATTGGCGGTGTCCACCACCAGGGTGTCGCCTTCCCAATGCCCCACCGAATCGCCTTGCCACAAGCGGACGTTGTCTGGAATATGGGCGCGTCCATCCAAAGGAATAATGCGCCAGGACATCCGCTCGAACAGCAGGACCACATACCCCGGCGGCTGAAGAATCTCTAAGGGAGACGGCACGTACATCGACCGCGGCACCCCCGCCACAAAACAGTGCGCCGTCGGATCGTCGTAGCCGCGATAGGGCAGCTCCCGGTTAATCCGCTCCGCCCTGGCCCAGGGCTGATAGGGAAGCGACCCATCCGCTGGATCGATAACCACGCCTCGCGTCCCTGGCGTAAGGAAATCCTTTCCGTGCTTTTCAAGTCCGTAGTTGGCGCCACCGGCATTCGACTGGTAGAGACCCGTTAAGTCCGGTTTCCCGTCCGCGCCCCGCCGAAGATTCGTGCCCGTCTTCACAGGCGCCAGGCTGGCGACTTGCGGCATCACGGCTGGCTTTCCCAGTGGCGAGGCCGGCGATCCCGGTTTCGGATACCAGGTCCGGGGATCGCGCTCGAAGTCGCCGCTCGCCTCCTCCGCTTCCGCCTGACACTGGTATTCCAGAACCCGATTCATGTTCTTCTGCCGCGCCATCGGCATGCTGATCTTCCAGGGTTTCGTGAACACCTTGGGATCCTGGATGGTGGCCTCGTACCGGATGGTGTCGGCGTCGAGCATCGTATAGCGCTCGGTCACCCGCAGCGCATCGCTGTGAAAATTCCCGGCCAGGTCGAACCACGTTTTATCGTTATGGTCCGTCACCTCCACCACCAGCGTGTCGCCATCCCAGTGGGCGCGCGAGTTCCCCATCCACGAATCGTATCCCGCGTGCAGCGGCGGCTTCCCGCTGACGTAGATCAGCCGGTAAACCTGGGACCACTCGAACGTCATCGCGATGTGCTCGGGCGTCTGGAAAATCTCGAACGGATACTCCAGGTACATGATCCGCGGGACGCCGGGCAAGTAGCATTTCCCCACCGGATCGGCGGTCTGCCGGTTCGTAAAATTTTCCAGCTTCTTCGCGGCGGCCCAGGGCTGATACGGAATCTCCCCGCCTTCGACGATCCCCTTGCCCTGCAGATCGGCAGCCGCCTTTCCGCGGACTTGCCAAATGCCCTGTAGGTTCGGCTTGCCCTCGGCCGTCCGCGGAATTTGCTGGGCAGAAAGGGCAACAGCCGACAATGCGAATAGCGCTTTTATGGACCAGGAAAACATGGATTCGTCTCGCGCATGAAGAGCGCTTAGGTTGATCAACTACGATGATACACGACTCGCTATCGCGTCCGTCCCAGCCCCGCCTGTCCCGGGCGGGGTGCGGACTAATGGAACTACCTTACTCCTGCCGATAACAGAGCGTACCTCCAGCTTTGCATGAAGCGGCTTCGTAGAGACGTCTTGTTGGCCCTCCTCGGTCTTGGCGCTACCGCAGGAGTGGTGGCCGCGGGAGTAACCCTTCACCGTGCCCTGGTGGCAGTGCGAATGCTGGTTTCCGTAGGGACTGCTGGAACCAGTGCGCTGCGCGGTATTCATGACGAGGCTCAGCGTAGCCGGCGGGCTGTCGACGAGCTTTTGCTCGCGGAAGACTCCGCCGGGAGCAGCGTTCACAGTGCCGAAGCCCACCGCACCGACGCCCCCATCGCGGTCCATTTCCAGGAGCTGGTTGACACTGACCCATCCGGCGGCATGCGGGTGAAAGTAGCCGCCTTGCGCGATGCCTGGCGGTCTTACGTGGAGGTCCGGGAAGGAGTGATCTCCCTGGCTCAGCAAGGCAAGCTTGCGGAAGCGCGCGCCTTGGAGCGCGGGCCTTCCAGCGCCGCGCTCGCTCAAGCCGAGGCCAACGTGCAAGCGATCGAGCAGAGCCTGGCTGATTTGTTCGAGCAGCAGCAGGAGACTGTGAACATCGGCCTGAGGGAAGCGCTCGCCGAGCTCGGCGCCCTGGCCGCCGCGACCATCTTAATTTGTCACCACGCTGATCTTGAGCCGCCGTAAACAGAGGAAACTCCTAAATCTCCAGAGTCGAGCCGAGCAATTGGAACGGGAACGGGGGCGTATCCTCGAGATGGCCGGGCGCAACGAGCCGCTTCTGGCGATCCTGCAAGTGCTGGTCTCGGTCACTCAAAAGCAGATTCCCGGATCGGTGGCCTGCTTCTCCGTTATTCACGAAGGCCTCCTGAGCGATGTCGTGGCGCCCGGATTGCCTTCGTTGCTCCTCGAGTCCGCCTATCCACGCGGGGGCAGCGTGCGTCCCGCGGACGCAGCCATCCGGCGAAACCAGGCACTCGCTCACGGCTTTGCGGACTGCTGGTCTCGTGAAGTCTTATCCAGCAATGGGAGGCAAATCGGCTGCGTGGACGTATACCTGGACCAGCAGACGCCGGCCGGCGAAGTCCAAACCGGACTGCTCGAGGGCTTCGCCAAGTTGGCGGAAATTGTCATTCAGCATCGCGCCATGTATGAGCAGCTCGCGCTTCAGGCGATGCGCGATCCGCTCACCGATCTCCCCAACCGGCGCTTGTTCCAGGACCGCCTGGAGCAGGCGATCCTGCGCGCGCATCGCTACAAGGATAAGCTGGCCGTCCTATTGATAGATCTGGATCGCTTTAAGCAGGTCAACGATCTTATGGGCCATCGCGTCGGGGATGACCTGTTACTGGAAGTGACCAGGAGGATCAGCGCGTGTCTGCGGAAGAGCGACACGCTCTCCCGAATGGGAGGTGACGAGTTTACCGTGCTCTTGTACCCCGTGGACGGCCTGGATGGAGCGGAGCAGGTGCTGCGCCGGATCGCGGACGCGCTACGGGCGCCGCTGACGATTTTAGATCATCAGATCACCGTATCCGCCAGCGTCGGACTGAGCATCTATCCCGACCACGGTGAAGATCCCGCGACCCTGCTGCGAAACGCCGACCTCGCCATGTACCACGCCAAGGGACGCGGCAAGAACGGCTGGCAGACCTACATGCCGGAGCTGGGGGAGATTCTACTGCGGCGGATGTCCGTCGAAAAGGCCCTCGAAAGTGCCGCCGAGAACGGGGAGTTTGAACTTCATTATCAGGCGCAGACCAATATCGAGCGGCGCCTGACCGGGGCCGAGGCGCTTCTGCGCTGGAACAATCCGGACCTTGGCCAGGTTCTTCCGGTAACGTTTGTTCCGGTAGCCGAGGAGAGCGGGTTGATCGTTCCCATCGGCGCCTGGGCTCTGGAGCAGGCTTGCCGTCAAACCGCATCCTGGCTCAAGGCTGGATTTCCCATCGACCGCATTGCAGTCAACATATCCGCGCGGCAGCTGGGACAGGCCGGCTTCCTGGAAGGAGTCCACTCCGCCCTGGAGCGAAGCGGGTTAAGTCCCCACTGCTTCGAACTGGAGTTAACCGAAACGGCGCTGATGTACGACCTTGAAAACTGTATGCATCGGCTGCAAGCTCTCCGCGAACTGGGAGTTTCGGTGGCCATTGACGACTTCGGTACGGGCTACTCTTCGCTCTCCTACTTGCAGAAGCTGCCCGTCAGCCGGGTGAAGATCGATCAGTCCTTCGTCCACGGCATCACTAGCTGTTCGGAGGGGACCCTGCCGCTCATACGCGCGATTGTGGATTTGGCCCACGGCCTGGGTCTGACCGTGATTGCCGAGGGCGTGGAAACCGAAAACCAGCTGGATGCCCTGGCATCTGCCGGGTGCGACCTGGTGCAGGGTTACTTGATCCACAGGCCCCAGCCGGCCAGCGAGGTGGAAACCGCATTCCGCCACCTCTCGCCGGACTTGGCCCATCTGGGAATCGCCTTGCAGGAGAACGCCGCAGTCCCTCTTGAGTCCCAAGCTGCTCGCTCACGGCTGTGACAGCCCCGCCGGGACCTAGTAGCCTGTCCCTGAGAAATCGCTAGCAGATGTGTGGTGGAGCGGGCTTCAGCCTGCAACGGAGGCTTGAGCCTCCGATTTG
>Ga0209517_10002030_pt1 | contig 29453 bp, 24 predicted proteins | sample PeaSoiMetSII2010_FD_187695 | JGI IMG/M metagenome (GOLD analysis project Ga0209517, IMG submission 187695) | Peat soil microbial communities from Weissenstadt, Germany - SII-2010 (SPAdes) (version 2) | ecosystem: Environmental > Terrestrial > Soil > Wetlands > Peat | place: Germany...
CGAGTCCAAGGGCATGTTAAACATGGAATCTGGGTCTTGTTTCGAGACCGAATATTATCAAAGAACGTTTCTCGAAAAACTTTCGAAAAATCAGTGAGTCAGAAGAGACCCTTTTTTCAGCATCCTGCTAGAGCTTAATGCGACGGTCCCTGAAACGATCTCTTCCCGTTTAAGGATAAAAGGCCGGTTTTTTCGGCCTGCGGTATAGGGGGAAAATGGACATCATGTGGGGAATCCTGAGCCTGTCTTTATGGTGGTTTCCAAAAATGGAAAATGCTATGCATTGGTTATTCGCTGTGATAATGATCTTTTCGGCCATGGAAGCGGGCTGAGGGCGGTATATCCGTATTTTAGCGGGAAGGATTTTCGAATTGAAGGTGCTGCAATTCAACAATGGGGATCAGTATCAGTCGGATTATCTCGCGGTGGCAGCTTTCGATGCTCCGAGGGCGACTCTTTTCCCGCGCCCCGTCAACCTCCGGACTAAGGCCTGGTGACATATGTGCGGCATTCTAGGCGTCCTGCGCCGTTCCCCTTCCCGAGATAACGCGTTTTCATCGGAGCACCTTGCGCTGTTGCGCCATCGGGGCCCGGACGGCCAGGGGGCGTACTCAGACGGCATGGTCGCTCTCGGTCACACCCGCCTCTCCATAATCGATCTTTCGTCCCTGGGCGCGCAACCCATGTCCTACGCCAAAGGACGTTACGTCATCACATTCAACGGAAAGATCTACAACTATCTGGAGTTACGGGAGGAGTTGGCGGCCCAAGGGCATGCGTTCGCCAGCCGCTCCGACACGGAAGTTATCCTGGCCGCCTATCACGCCTATGGCCCGAGCTGTGTGGAGAGATTTCGCGGCATGTTCGCCTTCGCGATATGGGACAGGGGGGAACAAACACTCTTTTTGGCTCGGGACCGTTGCGGAGAACGCCCGCTGATTTATTGGCAAGACGAGGAACAATTTATCTTCGCTTCGGAATTTAAGGCCCTCCTGCCGCTATTACCCTCAAGACCCGGTCTCGATCCTTCAGCCATCGATATGTTCATGCACTTCCAATACGTACCGGAGCCGTTCACCCTTCTTGAAGGCGTGCATAAACTACCCGCCGCCCACACGCTTACGATTAGCACCTCCGATTGGCGCACGTCTCTCAAAAGTTACTGGGACTTCGAATCGGTATCTCCCAGCCTCGGCCCCCCATGTGATTGCATACGCGCGGAATTCGAAAAGTCGATCACCCTGGCGCTCCGCTCCGACGTACCAGTTGGGGTTGCCCTTTCCGGAGGGATCGATTCGAGCGCTATCGCCGCACTGGCTTCGAAACATTACCCGGAACCGATGCATGCCATAAGTGTCGGCTACCCCGGCCGGCCGGCCAACGACGAACGGGAACAAGCCCGCTCGCTTGCAAACCGGCTCGGGATGATCTTTCACGAGGTCGAGCTTCCTGTTGGTGATTTCCTGGATTTCTTTCCCCAGCTTGTGCGTATTCTTGACGAGCCGATCGCAGATCCGGCCGCCTTCTGCCATTATGCGGTCCCCAAGGCGGCTTCCGACCTGGGTATAAAGGTCTTGCTAACAGGCATCGGGGGAGATGAACTCTTCTGGGGATACGATTGGGTGGCGCGGGCGGTCCGCCTCAACCGCATACGCACCTCATTGTCCGGCATGCCCGGTGGAAAGATTTTGCGATCTGCCATCCTCTCTTCACCGGCAAAGTTTCTGGCAGCCTGGCGGACCTTACCACGCGCTCTGCGCAATAGCTTGAAGACGCTGCGCTCAGCGTGTTGTCCCATGACGCCGGAGAACCAGCTCGTATTTATGACGAGCAATGATGATTTCAATCAGGCTTTCAGGCTCAAGGCTGGTTGCTACGGGCCTGCAATGACGGTATTGCCCGAAGAAACGCCGTTTGCGCCAACAAAAGTGTCTTCCCAGCCGTCGGAGAAAACGGATCTTGCCGTCTTGCGCCTGCTTTTTAAAACCTGGCTCGTTTCCAACTGCCTTACGCTGGGAGACCGAGTCAGCATGTCCGTTGGCGTGGAAACACGCATTCCTTTTCTTGACCATCGGCTCATCGAACTGGTGATGGGATTGCGAAAGCATTCCCCGGACCACATGCTCGGGCACAAGGCATGGCTGCGTCAGGCGATGTGTGGTATACTGCCCGAAGAGGTGCTGGACCGCCCGAAACGCGGCTTCGAGCCCCCCGTTTGGGATTGGCTCTCAGGTGTGGTGCGCAGGTACGGCCGGGAACTGCGCGGAGGTGAGCTCGAAGCGGCCGGAATCACCTCACGAAAAGGGATCGATTCCTTGCTCGAAAATGTGAATTCCCTGGGTTGGCCAGGGCTCTTTTTTGTCTACAAGCTGGTTTTGCTCGAACAATGGGTGCGGCTTCTCGTCTCCGACGCGGGTAGTAGACCGATAAAGATTTGAAGTTTACGAGGTATTCATGGCTCCGTCAACACTCGCGCCGGTTGCGCTTTTCGCCTACGCTCGTCCGGACCATCTCCGGATGACCGTCGAAGCCCTGGCTCAAAATGAGCTTGCCCGGGATACGGAGCTGATCGTGTTTTCGGACGGGATGCGGACCGAGACCGACGGCCCGGCTGTGGCGGCCGTGCGCGACTACCTCAAAGGCGTAAGCGGCTTCGCTTCCGTGACCGTCCACGAACGTGCGCGCAATTTCGGCCTGGCCGATTCAATAGTCGACGGCGTAAGCCGGACCGTGGAGCGGTACGGCCGTGTCATTGTAATCGAGGACGACATCGTTACATCGCCTTTTTTCCTCCGGTACATGAACGAGGCTCTAGAGCGGTATGCCGATGAGCCGAGGGTGATGCATATTGCAGGGTACATGCTCGATATCGACCCAAAAGAAATGCCGGAGTCGTTTTTCATGCGGCAGTCCTCATGCTGGGGGTGGGCGACCTGGAAGCGGGCCTGGCAGTTCTTTCATCGCGATGGCGCCGCTCATATCCGATCTTTCGCCCCCGAAGACATTCAACGTTTTAATCTTGACGGCGCTTACGACTACTGGGGTCAACTTCTTGCCAACGAGAGCGGACTCTTGAAGAGCTGGGCCATTTACTGGTATGCTTGTGTGTTTTCGAAAAACGGCTTGTGCCTCCATCCGCGCGTGAGCCTCGTCGAAAATATCGGGCATGACGGCTCAGGGATCAACTGTGGGGTCAGTACGGTTTTTGGCGGCCCCGCATCGGCCGCGCCCGTTGAATGTTTCCCCGAAATCATCGAGGAGAACACCGAGGCTGCGAGCCGCATCCGGGCGTTTTGGTGTCCGGGGGGGAAAAAATCGCAGGGGGACGACTTCTTGCGAAAAGCAATCGAGCGAGTTGGTGATTTCTTTTCCTCCCGCTAGGAAATTTGCGATGTCTTTATCTAAGTGGTTGAAATCCTATCGTGCTTCAAAGCGGTGGCAACGTGAACTGAATGCGTTCCGAAAAGGTGGATACAAACCTTGGACGGCAGGATATGAAACTTATAAATGGGACAACATAGAGAAGGTCATTTCTTCGAGCGCTTCATTTTATGAGATGCTGGGGACGGAGCGGTTCGGCTACAGGATTGACGAGCGCATCGTGGAATACGGATGGTTTTTCGAAAAACTTACAACAGGGCCGGCTATGATGCTTGACGCCGGTTCGGCACTAAACCACCGGATCACAGTCGATCACGAAAAAATCAAGAATAAGAAGTTGTTTATCAGCACGCTCGCCCCTGAAGGCACGGCGTTTTGGAAGCTCGGCATTTCTTATGTTTTTGAGGACCTTCGGAGTACATGCTTTCGAGAGAAGGTGTTCGACTGCATAGGATGTATTTCAACGATAGAACATATCGGGCTTGACAACACCTTTTTCTATACCAGGGACCAAAGCAAAAACGAAAATTCCCCCGAGGATTACCTGCCGCTGGTAGATATCCTCTATTCACTGTTAAAGCCAGGAGGATCGCTATTCCTTACTTTCCCTTTCGGCAAAGCCAAAAACCACGGCTGGTTTCAGGTCTTTGACGCTGCGATGGTGTCCTCGCTCGTGCAGAGGTTTCAGCCTCTGCGGCATACAGAGGAAATATTTCAGTATAGCGGGGACCGCTGGCATCTCTCCTCCCGTGAAGAGGCTAAGGACGCCGCGTGTTTTGATATAAACGTACAAAAAACCTACGATCCGGACTACGCCGCATTTTCACGCGCCGTTGCCTGCCTGGAGCTTGTCAGGTGAGCGGAACATCTAGATAAATCATACTCATACGGTTAGGGGGATAAATTCGTGAAAAACGATATAAGTGCAATTTTGAAGGAATTATGTCCTCCAATTGTTTTGGATAGATTAAAACGATTCAAGATAAAACTTCAAGCGCACTTCAGTCACCAGATTTCAAATTTAATAATAGGCGATCCGAAAGGTCAAGATCTTGATATTTACTGGAACAAAGACATGGCCCAAGTATTAGAAACATGGGGAGAAGGCAACGTTTGGAACGAAATACAGTTTTTGATGGTTAACTGTCAAGGCAAAGTTCTGGATATTGCTTGTGGAACCGGTAAAACTATTGAACTGTGTTCACAATTTCCAGATATCGATATGTATGGATGTGATATCTCAGACTTTTTAATACAAAAGGCGTATGAAAGAGGAATCCCTTCTGAACGATTGTCGATTTGTGATGCTACTAAAACTGATTATGGTAATAACTTTTTCGACTATGCCTATTCTATAGGTTCTCTTGAACATTTTACTGAGGAAGGGATTTTAAACTCAATTTCAGAATGTTATCGTATTGTTCGGAAAAACTCTTTCATCATGGTCCCAGTGTCGAAAAGGTCCAAAGATGAAGGTTGGATTAAACCTGCACAGAGCTATTTTAATAACTCGGTTGAATGGTGGATGGATAAATTTAAAACCAAATACAACAATGTCACCGTATTGAATTCGTCCTGGCACGATGATATTTCAGTGGGTAAATGGTTTGTTTGCACAAAATGTGAAAATCGTGAGAATCCAGCCCGAACAATTCGTAAACTTAAGGGTTCTACATGACCGTTTCCCAGGCGCAAAAATATCCAATGACCTGGGAGCAGGCGGTCGATTGGCTCAGAGAGCAGCCGGACCAAACCCCTCTTGTCAGGGCCTGCTTTTTTGACGATCCCCTGCTCGAAGCTGCCCGGCGCTACCACGCCGGTTCCGAATGGTCGGCCGTTCGCGAACTGCTCCCGCGCCTGCCCGGAATTGCCCTCGACGTGGGCGCAGGCCGCGGCATCGCATCTTATGCGTTGGCCTCCGACGGATGGACAACGACTGCCTTGGAGCCCGACCCCAGTCTGCTTGTGGGTGCTGAGGCCATTCGCACCATGGCCGCTGAAGGCGAGCTGCCAATCACCGTCGTTACGGACTTTGGCGAGAGGATGCCGTTCCGGGACGAATCCTTCGATGTGGTTCACGCGCGGCAGGTCCTTCATCATGCCCGCGACCTGGAACACCTGTGCCGCGAGTTCCGGCGGGTTCTAAAACCTGGAGGCACATTCATTGCCACGCGCGAACACGTGGTCGACAAGGAATCGGACCTTGCCGGATTTCTCGATGCGCATCCGCTTCATCATCTCTACGGCGGCGAAAACGCATTCCCCCTGTCGCGCTATCTGAGCGCGCTCACCCGGGCCGGACTCGAGATAACAACCATTCTCTCCCCTTGGGAGACGGACATCAATCTCTATCCGGCGACACTCGACGACATACGTTTGTCTCTGGCCCGCCATTTACGGTTTCCATTCCCTCGGCTGATTCCCACCTGGTATGTGCATTGGGCAAGCAGACGCCAGACCAGCCCGGGAAGGCTCTATACTTTCGCAGGCAGGCGGCCATGAAGGAACTTGCGTTCGTCACCGGGGCTTCCGGCTTCCTTGGGCGTCATGTCTCCAGATGTCTGGCGGGAAACGGCTTTGGCGTGGCGGGAATCGGGCACGACGATTGGTGCGGCCGTCCCCCCTCCGACTGGGGAATAGATTTCTGGAAAACCGCGTCCGTTACCCTTGAGAGTCTCCTGGAACTGGCTGAAGATGTGGGTGAGCCGGCCATCGTGGCCCATTGCGCCGGGGGAGCAAGCGTAGCATTCTCTTTGACACACCCTCGCGAGGATTTCCTTTCGACGGTTTCCACCACCGTCGACGTGTTGGAATTCGCCCGCAGACGAGCCCCCGCCGTGCGAATAGTATACCCGTCGAGTGCAGCGGTGTACGGGGCGGCTACCGTCCTGCCGCTGAGCGAAGCCATACCGCCTAATCCCATTTCCCCGTATGGCTTGCATAAGCGAATAGTCGAGGATCTCTGCGGGTACTACTCCGCGCGTTGGAATGTACCGGCAGCCCTGGTCCGTTTTTTCTCCCTGTATGGCGAAGGGTTGCGCAAGCAACTTCTCTGGGACGCCTGCAACAAGGCCCGTGATGGAGCGTTCACCTTTTTTGGCACTGGTAATGAACTCCGCGACTGGTTGCACGTCTCCGATGCAGCGGAGCTGTTCCTCCTTGCTGCTGAAAATGCCGGAGTCCACTGTCCCGTAGTCAACGGCGGCACGGGTACGGGCCACACTGTGAGAGATATCGTGACTCAAACGGGTCTGCTGTGGTCGCCCCAAGCGGTCCCCGAGTTTTCCAAAATCTCCAAACCGGGCGACCCATGTCATCTCGTCGCGAACATCCGGAATGCGCAATCCTGGGGATTTACCCCGAAAGTCGAACTCGCATCCGGCCTGGCTGCCTACGTTCGCTGGTTCAGGAAAGAATTCCACTCATGATACGTGTTGCCTGGATACTCGTTAACGATCCAGCGTGGATTGGGGGGCTCAATTATTTTCGGAACCTGATGGAGGCGCTTCTCGCCTTTCGTGATCGACTCATTGAACCTGTGGTGGTTGGAAATCCGGCAGATCTGCCCTCACCTCTCAACCTGTGCCCATCCATACCTCGGCCAACGCTCCCTCGTCTCTGGCCGGCGAGAATGCGCGACAGCATCGATCGAAAAATCCTTCATAACGGTGGCTATTTCTCCAAGTCGCTGATGAAAAACGAAATACGGCTTTTATCGCATGCTCAATGGCTGGGGCTCAATTCTCCCGTTCCGGCAATGTGCTGGATCGCTGATTTTCAACACAGGCGGCTTCCCGAATTTTTTTCTACCGAGGAACAAAATTCCCGCAACTCTATTCATGCAGCTATGGCCGTCAACGCCCAGGCGATACTCTTGAGTAGCCAGGACGCCCGGCGCGACTTCTGCTATTTTCATCCGGAAGCGGTTAAAAAAACCTACGTGTTGCCCTTCGTAGCCCATCTGCCGGATGCCGCGGTGCTGCCTCCCGCCGATACCCTGCTAAAACACTACGCTATTGCCGAACCGTTCTTCCATGTTCCCAACCAACTCTGGGCCCATAAGAATCACGGCGTTATCGTTGAGGCACTTCGCATGCTCGCCGCCCGCGGCCGATGCCCCCTGGTGGTAAGCACCGGCTTGACCGAAGATTACCGCAACCCGGCTTATTTCAGCTCGATTTCCAAACGGCTCGACGAAATTCATCTTACCGACCGCTTTCGTTTCCTCGGAGTGGTCCCCTATAACCATATGGCAGTGCTCATGCGGAGTTCGCTCGCCGTCATCAATCCCTCGCTTTTCGAAGGTTGGAGCACTACCGTCGAGGAATCCAAAAGCCTTGGCAAACGCCTCTTGCTTTCGAATATTGCCGTGCACAGGGAACAGGCCCCGGGGAGGTCGCTCTATTTTGAACCGCACGATCAGGAAGCCCTTGCCGCTCACATACTCGAAGTATTGGAAGCCTTCGACCCCGACCGTGAACGCGACGAACTCGAACGTGCGGCGCGCGCCTTACCCGAACGTATGCAGCAGTTCGCCAGGGCCTATCAGGAAATCGTCCTCGACGTAATCGCCAGGCATAAAGGATGATTCAGGACCTTTTGCGCCACATTCCGTCTTTAAAGACGATCAATCGCCTGTTTATCTTCCGTTTGTACTTATCGGGCAATAGGTCGTGCGCCTTCTTAAGGATTTTACCCTGAAGGGCGTCAAGCCAGGACATCTTCTCGGCGATCAGATCGAATTCCCGCTCATATGCGTGCATCTGGCCGGTAAGTTGGCCCGGCCTGGTACGATATCCGGACAGACAACTCCGGACCACATATAGATCTGTCTGAAGGGAAAAAGAGCGCCACAGGAAGAAATCCCCGGCGAGCCGGAATTCTTTCAGTGCCCCCATATCCACGTGGCCCAGGAGCTTCGGTCTCCAGAAAGTCGATTCCTGCTGAATGTGTGGAAGCATTTTGCCGAAGATGCCCTTTCGGATAAGACGGCCGGGATAGCCGACCGGCAGGAATGTATCGATGATCTGCCCATCAGCGTTGTAGCATACGGGCATACCGGTAAGCCACCTCACCTCGGGGTATGTCTCGAAGACCGAAGCCACCGTGGAAAAGGCCCTCGGAATATAGAGATCGTCCGCGTTGATATACCCCGCCACATCCCCCGTAAGTCTTGCAAAACCCTTCGAAAGAGCGTCGTAGAGCCCCTCGTCTTTTTCCGAGAAGAACCCGGTGGTGATCTTGCGGCATGAGATCGCTGAGCGGCCGGATTCGTAAGCTGAGAAGATATCTTTTACAATTTCGGCAGTATGGTCCGTCGAGCCGCCGTCAACAACAATGTACTCGATCTCGAAATCGCCTCTTTGACTTAGCACGCTTAGCAGCGTTTCTTCGATATATTGCTCCGCGTTGAGGCAGGCGGTGACAATCGATATTTTCATGACCCTTCCCCTGCGCGAAAGATACTCGGATGAACCGCGTGCTTGGGACCCCGTTAGGCGTACTGCCTGTAGGCAAAAATTTTCGAATCGCTCCGGCAGAAAAACATATCGACTTGCCAGAACGCCCTGTCATGGACGCGAAGCATGGGGCAGGCTAGGTCATAGCAGCGGAACCCCAGCTTTTCCATATGAAAACATGTTTCGTGAAACCGGAGAGCCCGGTCCGTGAAGTTGAAGTTGTAAGTCTCCATGATGATGAGGTTCGTCCGGAGCAAAGTTTCTTTGGCGCCACTGAGGATGGGGAGTTCGTAGCCGTGCGTATCGAATTTTAGCAAAAAGGGGCCTTCCAGTCCATTTTCGGCCACCATGGCATCGACAGTTCGAACCGTCACTCTGCGAGCCGTTCCACCGGTTCCGCCCACCGTGCTGCCGTCCAGATCCGCTGCGACGTTAAGCGTTGCCGCGCCCCCGTCGATCTCACCGGCCACACACAATTCGTAATCAAAGTTGGAGCGGGTTCGCTTTAGATTTTCAAGCGCCGTCTCTCTTTCAGTCAGGGGCTCCACGGCGAAGAAGCGCTTTCCCGGGAAGAACTCCATCGCTTCGAGACTCCATTTGCCGTCGGATGCCCCGATGTCGATGACGGTATCGATCTCAACTCCATGTCCAACGATTCTTCGAAGGGCCGATTTCATCCGGAACTCGTCCGAATCGTTTCTGACGACCCTTGCATCAAACGGCCGGACTAGCGCATCCATAATTTTCAGAAGAACCCGTTTCATAAAAAAACCCCTTGGAGACAAAAAGGCGCTCCATTCGGACTTGAATCTCAGCGTATCTCAGCCAGGCGCTTCTTAAGACTGCCGAGCCGCCGGCAAAAAGCCCATCTTTTGAATATTCCCCTCGGCATCTGGGACTCAATTGCCCTCAGCCGGTTGGATATCTTGTATTGCAGTTGGGGACTCGGACCATCATCCGTGGCCTGCCCCAGATAGCCTTCGATCACCCTCAAATGCCCCTGTCTGGGATGAGGCCCTTCGAACCGGCAGGAGTATTTGGTTTCGAGTTTCCTGCGGTTTTCCTTCATCATTTTTCGAGTACCCTGCGCGAGTTCGCCGAACGAGCCCCCTCCCCTGTGATAGACGAATACGTCCTCCGCGCATATAAGCTTATACCCGGCTTGGCGCACGCGCATGCAGTAATCGTCGTCTTCGTAGAAGCCGAGCCCGAAATTCTCATCGAGCATTCCGACCCGGTCAAGAACATCGCGGCGAAGGGCCACACAGAAAAATCCCAATTTCTCCGTTTCGAATCTTCCTCCCCGGCTGTTTGAAACCCAGGTAAACCCCTCTTCTATGATCTCTTCGGTAGTAGTCCCCCCGGTGAAAATTCTCTGTTCATTTCCCACAGAGTTGGAAACCGGTCCTGCCAACCCGATCACCGGATCTTGCAGCAGAGCGCTCAGTCCCTCGATCCAGTTCTTCGTCACGATACAGTCGCTGTTAAGAAGGATCAAAACCTCGCCCGAGGCAATCTTGAGCCCGTCATTGTTGCCCCCGGCAAAACCCCGGTTCGATTTGTTAAAGATGCACCTTAGCCTGGGTTCCCGCTCCATGCCGGCTCTAAGGTAGGCTGGGGTTTCATCGGACGAGTTGTTGTCCACAACTATGACTTCGAAATCGCTTGCCGCGCCGATTGTGAAAATGCTCTCCAGACAGAGCGCCGTAGTCTGGCGCAGCCCGTTGTGGCTTACGATTATGATGCTGGTCTCAGGCATAAAGCTTTTCAGTGGGAATTAAGAAATTTACCGGATCTATGAATTTAAGAATTCAGTCTCGAAATCCTTAAATCCCCTAAATCCCTTGCGAGAGTATATCCATCAGATGGGCCAGACTCTTCTCCCAAGGGGGAGGCGCTATTCCAAAACTCGCCTCGATCTTGCTGCAATCGAGCGCGGAATACATGGGCCTGGCTGCAACCGTTGGATATGAACTGGTCGGCACGGGCATCACCTTGGCAATCCGGGATGATTGCCTTCGCCTTGCCTCATCCAGTATGGCTGAGGCAAAGTTATACCATGTCGTAATGCCCGCTCCGCAGAAATGATATGCGCCCCAGGGGACCTTTTCCGAGCTGAGGATCGCGCGCTCGGCAATCCTAACCAGGCAGGCTGCGAGATCAAAAGACCAGGTGGGACATCCGTACTGGTCGGATACAACTTTCAATTCTTCCCGCTCTGCGCCGAGTCTGAGCATCGTTTTTACAAAGTTCTGCCCCCTGGCGCCGTAAAGCCATGAAGTCCGAACTATTACGTGCTCGGAAATCCTGGACCGTACTGCTTCTTCTCCCTGCCACTTGCTCAGGCCGTAGATGTTTATGGGATCGGCGGCATTTTCTTCTTTATAAGGCCGGTCCGCCATACCGTTAAAAATATAGTCCGTGGAAATATGGATGATCGGTATCCCAAACCTTGCGCACTCATCGGCAAGATTGGCCGGCCCATCACGGTTGGCGGCAAAGGCGGCCTCCGATTCCGATTCGGCTTTATCGACGGCGGTATAGGCAGCGCAGTTTATCAGCAGCCGCAGGCCCTTGATTAGTCCCAAGACCGAATGAACGCTTTGCGGTTTTGTTATATCGATCTCAGGGATGTCCAGGGCGGTAACCGTGAAACCACTTTTTTTCAGCAACTCGACGACTTCCCAGCCGAGCATCCCGCCGCTTCCAACGACTACTACATTTTCTCCATCCGCGTCCATCGGTGTCCATCCGTATCCATGAGCGTCTGTTAACGATTACGGCAGATCCGCCTCACGAAAAAAACTGCCCCTTGCATCCTTTTCAGAAATGATCCGCTCACCGGCCACCGGCCACTCTATGGCCAGGACGGGATCATCCCACCTTATACATCTTTCATGCTCCGGAGCATAAAAATCACTTGCCTTATAAAGCATTTCGGCGGTGTCCGAAAGAGCCGCAAAACCATGGCCAAAACCGCGGGGTATATAAACTTGGAGCTTGTTTGCAGCCGAAAGGTTCAAGCCAAACCAACGGCCGAAAGTTGGTGAGGACTTTCTGAGGTCCACCGCCACATCGAAGACCTCTCCACTAACAACGCGAACCAGTTTAGCCTGAGCATTGCGTACCTGGTAGTGGATTCCTCTGAGGGTGCCGCGGCTGGACGAAGATTGATTGTCCTGCACAAACGAGTCATCGATTCCAAGCGCCGCAAAAGTCTTCAGGTTGTAGCTTTCGAAGAAAAATCCCCTCTCGTCGCCAAAGACTTTTGGTTCCAGAACGATTATTCCCTCAATATCTGTGGAAGAAGCTTTCATTTTCCCTCTCTGACAAGCGGTCAATCCGGCATACCTCTTTTATCACCATCCCCGCAGAAATGAAAGCTCAAGGGAATTGATGAAACCAGATCATGGGCCGTGAAGTAGTGGTTGCAATAACGGGAGGAAAACTTGACTTTGGCCCCCGGGAGCAGATCTTTTACGGGGTATTCGATGGACGCAGGGGCAAGCGGGTGCTGATTGAAATCATAGGCGTGTAATATTGAAAAAAATGCAGTTTCTTGTGAATGTCCGACTCGGTGACGTTCACAAACCCCAGGGCCTTCCCCTCTTCCATGTAATATATTCGAACGTCATCTCCCGCATCCCAGGTGTATTCGGGAAGGCTGAAATACTCCTCGGGCAAAGAAAAAGTGGTGAGGATTTTCTGCCGTGAGGAGTAAACAGTGATCGTCTTTTTCTCTGTATCCACCACGGGGAAGTTCCTTGCCTTCTCACTCGACGCATCGAAGACCAGTGGACTGTCCCCGTCCACATTTTCTTTCTGATCGATTAAGGTGTAGGGGATCGTCTTCAGTTTCCCGGCTTTCGAATCGTAGTAGGTAATCTGGTTGTCCCTGGTGTCGAGCTTTATCCGCTCGCCCGGTTTTGGCTCCGGCTCCATATCGGCACGGTCGGGCATGGTGTACACTACGGCGGGAAGACGATAATCGGTTTTCCCCGCGCGGCAGGCGACCTTTCGGATAATTGTCACCGTTCCGTTATCCTTGTCGAACTTAACCACCCTTCCCTGGTCGACCTTGCCAGAGCTGCATGTCAATGCCAAGGGCAGCATCATGACAACGGCAAAAATCAATTTGTAATGCCTCGCCATTATTAGTGTCACCTCATATCTTCGATCTTTTGCAACTCGCGAAGAGCCAGAAGTCAAGTAAGAAGCAATTAATATGCCATTAGGACACACGCTTCCAGGCAACTTAAGGTAATATTTACAATGAGTTATGGATCATGAACACGCGGCGCCAACATTGCGGCGCCATAGTGAAACTATAGTGTGACACTGGGAAACTATGAGTGGACACAAAAGAAGGGAATAAGGCAAGCTGTCAGGTAGCGGCTGACGCGGAGAAATCGTCGATTAACTTTCTAAGCGAACCTACCATAATAGGCTTTATAAAGTAAGCTGAGGCGCCCATTTCCATGATTTTCTTCAAGTTATGCTTCTCGTTGAGATAGGCGTTGGCTATCAGGACTGTCCCGCAAACCGCTTCCCGGATTGAATCCGTCAATAGCACGCCGTCCCGCTGGAGCAGGGAAACATCGGCAATAAGAAAACAGAAGGGGATCTCGGAAAGAAGGCTCCTGGCCTGCTGGGAGTTGTTCACCCAGTAGCACTTGTAACCTTCATTATAGCTTTCGAGCGCTCTTGTGAATAGCTCGGCGGTGTCCCTTTCGGGATCGAGGATGAGAATATTTTTTCGGCTCTTTTCAACCATAAGATCGCCCGTAACCCGGGCGGTGGGACCGCCTACCAGGTTCGCCGCTGCCTTCGGCGGCGGCAAGAAAAATCCCTCCCGCCCCCCTGAGGGGACCGGAGACATGAGTTGCCCTGAAACGCGACCACCTTTAATTTGCTCACAGCGCGAACAATGCATTGTGAGCGTGGCGCTTTGGGCTAATCTTTACTTCAAAGTCCATGCCATTATTATTTTTTATTTTACTTCATCACTGGCGGGCAAAATTATCTCAAACGTGGTTCCCGATGCTCCGGGTGCTTCCTCTTCAGTAACACTGCGGCACTCTATTCGGCCTCCAAACCTGGTTATTATTCCGTAGCTTACCGAAAGTCCCAGCCCGGTTCCTTCACCGACTTTCTTCGTGGTAAAGAAAGGATCGAAGATCTTGTCCAGGTATTCCCTCTTTATTCCGCATCCCCTATCCGTAACTATGGCTTCGATCTCTTTTCGACTCGATCCGCAGCGGGTTTCTATCTTGATCGCTCCCTTTTCACCCATGGCCTGGACGGCGTTGTTTATCAAATTGAGAAAGACCTGCTGGAGACCGGTCGAATCTCCCCGCACAGGCGGCAAATCCGGCGCGAGAGACAGGACCAGCTCTATATTGTTCATATCCAGAGTGTGCTTCACTACTGATGTGATCGATTCGATGTTCGCATTGAGATCACAGTCTTCTTCGTATTCCTCTCTCACCCTGGCGAAGCTCAGCAGTCTTTCCACGATGCTTTTGCAGTGCAGGCCGTGTCTTTCAACCGTCTTGAGGTCGTTGTATTCCATGGAACCCGGGTCCATTTTCTCCAGAAGCAAATCGCAAAAACCCAGCATAATTCCGATTGGATTGTTTATTTCGTGCGCGACACCGGCAGCCATGGTCCCCAGGGAAGCCAGCTTCTCGGTGTTGATGAGCTGCTGTTCAATATCCTTTCTTTCAGTGATATCTCTGGCGATGGCCAGCGCATATTCTTCAACCCCGTCACCTTTTACGGGAATATATTGAATATTGAACCAAAAATTTCCGGAAGGCAGGGCCAAACGAGTTTCGGTCTTTTCGCCTCTCCCGGAACTGAGAGCTTTTCGAACGCAACTCAACTGCTCCTGGACCTCCTTTCCGGGCAAGAACCGGTAAAGACTCTGGCCTGCCATCTCCTGAGGGTTAATCCCAAAAATACGGCACATATGCAGGTTTGCAGTTCTTATCAGACCGTTTGGCTCCACGGTGAAGATCAGGTCTTCGGCGCTTTCCACAAGGGACCGGTACTTGGTTTCGGAGCTTTCAAGCTCATTTGCGTATTTTTGAATATGTCCCGTTTTGAGCTCAACTTCGTGCTCCAGCTCACTGGACCACCTCCGTTCATAAAACACGACGAACAGGCTTCCCAGGCAAATGATAGACACCACGAGCGCCTGGAGGAGAAACTGTCTCGTATACACCGAATCGATGATGGATTCGACTTCTTGGACAGGGGCGGCAACCGCCACAGACCAGGAATAATTTACATAAGGCCCTTGAATGTGCACAGGAGAGTAAGCAAACAGTTTTTCCATCGGCTTGACAATTTCCCGGTGCCACCCGGTATAATACGAACCGGTACCCTCAACGCCTCTCATCATCTCTTCGCGCTGAATGCGGTTGATCTGGTCGAATGAGATAGCGGGGCCCTTGTTGGATCTCGCCTCGAATGTGCTTTCCCCGATAAACGACTTCTCCGGGTGATAAATGATTATTCCATTTGAGTCTATCACCCAGGCATAGCCGGTTTTCCCCGAGCGGATCGGGGGCATTATATCGTGCATCATGTGAGTTACATCCAGCGTTAGCCTGATATACCCGGCATAGGCTCTCGACGGGTAGGGGTGAGCGGCGTTGGCGGCCTCTTCGTAAGTTGGCGTGATCAAGTCGAATACCAGGTCGCTCCTCTCTTTTGCCCCTTGTTTCGGGTACAGGGCCGTGCCCATTGTCTTGCCTTTATTTGCAGGATCTTCGGCCCACGACAGATAGGCCGCGGGCTCCTGCTGCACATGGCCAAGGTTGCGTATTACTATCCCCTGTTCGCTTGCCGCAAAGATCTGAGAGCCTTGCCTGTCGATGCGTCGAATTGCGATGATCCTGCGCCCGTTGAGAACCGGCAGCGTCGTCAGCAGCATTGCTTCGTAGCTCTGAGTGTCGCAATATTGAATTGCGGGCAGGGAATTCAGGAGCACCAGATCGTCGATAGCATGATTTATGTTTGCTTCAACTCGCTGGGCGGCATGCCTGGCGAGCACCAGTTGCTGTTCGTTGAACTGTTCCCTGAGGACATCTTTCATATATCTGGCGGTGGATATGGCCAGCCAGGAGGCCCCCACCACAAGCATGAACGTAGCAATTCCCATGATTTTCAATATCTTGGAGCGTTTAGTCCGTGCAATTGGGTCCATTGTTTTGTCCCGGCATCATGTTGAAATCCAGTTGCAATTTTATAAACTGCAACTATTTAATGACATTTTATTTGACTCTTCATCAAAAGTAGAGTGAAAATTCCCCCTGGAGGAAATTGGATCTCCAAAATCGGTTATACCCTTAACGCTTATCAATCTAAAAAGGCAAAAAGATGTCCTCAATTCTTGCACTGGATGACGAAAAGGACATGTTGGCTCTTTTGAGCAGAATCATCACTGAGAAGAGTTCCCACGGGTTAACTACCCTGAGCGACCCCATGCAACTGACGCAGCTTTTGCTCCAAAAAACCTTTGATGTCGTACTCACCGATCTAAAGATGCCTGGCAAAGACGGCATTCAGGTTCTGCAGGAGATCAAAAGCAACAGCCCTCAGACGGCAGTAATCATAATGACGGGCTATGGCACTATCGAATCGGCCCTCGATGCCACCCGCAAGGGAGCTTTTGATTATATTACAAAGCCTTTCCGCAAGGAAAGGCTCCTTCGCGTGATCGAGCAGGCGATCAACTGGCAGCAGCTTCAGAAAGAAAACATCTTTCTTCGTCAAAAGCTGGAAGAAAAATCCACTTTCCCAACCCTGGTGGGTTCGACACCGGCAATGCGCTCGCTCCACGATCACATAAGAAAGGTGGCCAAAACTTCCGCCACCGTCCTCATAACCGGTGAAAGCGGCACCGGCAAGGAATTGGTTGCCCGCGCACTTCATTCCCAGAGCCTTAGAAACGAGCAGCAATTCATTCCGATCGACTGCAGCACAATTCCCGAATCGATTATTGAAAGCGAACTTTTCGGCCACGTTAAAGGATCTTTCACCGGTGCGATCAGGAATAAGAAAGGCATGGTCGAAGAGGCCAACGGCGGGACCCTTTTTCTTGACGAGATCGCAGATCTCAGTCCGATGATGCAGGTAAAGCTGCTTCGCCTTCTCCAGGAAGGCGAATACAAGGTTGTGGGATCGAATTCGATCTGCAAGGTGGACATCCGGTTCATTGCAGCCACCAATAAAAACCTGCTTGAAAGAATCAGAAAAGGAGAATTCAGGGAGGACCTGTACTATCGTCTCAACGTCATCAATATCCAATTGCCGGCCCTTTCCGAAAGAAAGGATGATATTCCGTTGCTTGCGCACCATTTCCTTGAAAAATACAACGCCTTGTACAGCAAAAATATCAGCCGGATCTCGGATCAACTCATTGCACATCTGCTCGAAAGGGATTGGCCCGGAAATGTTCGCGAACTTGAACACGCAATTGAAAGAGGCATAATAATGGCTGCCGGAGACAGCCTGGAATTATCCGATATCCTGGTGTCCGCACCGGCCCAGGAATGCTCCCCTCCCCGGGAACTCAATCAATACTCGGATCTTCTTGCCATGCCCTTCAAAGAAGCCAAAGACAAGCTGATCGATCAGTTTCATGCCGAATACATTTCCGAGGTATTGAGCCGCAACGACGGCAATGTCTCGAAGGCCGCACGTGAGTCGGGCCTCAAACGCCAGTACCTGCACAGGCTGATCCGCGAAACCAACCTGGACTCGAAATCCTTCAAGAAATATCATCCGCATTAGAGCAGGGAGCAGGAAGCGGTTCAAAAAGAGAGGGTGATTTCGTCGTCACCCTGTCAGGCACCCTGGACGAAGCCGTTGAGTAACCCCAGTTGAGTCAGGGCTGCAAAGGCCGCCTCGTATTCTTCTTCGGTGATCTTCCTGTCCAGGGGTGGGCTGGTCAGGCCCTTATGAGCCGGGAAGTACTGGTTCATCAGACTTACCCAGACCTGCGGGGCGGTGGGACCGCCAGCCGGGTTTGCCGCTGCCTTCGGCGGCGGCCCTAATTGCCCTGCAAGAAATGATAGACATTCGCTGGTGCCGGAGATGTTTTCGGGCAGCACCAGATGGCGCACCATCATGCCCTTCACTGCGATCCCCTGCGCGTCCGTCAGGATCGGTCCCATCTGCCTCCACATTTCGACCAGCGCCTCCCGGTTGTAACTGACATAATCTGCTGCCCCGGAATATTTTTTGGCTGCTTCGGGGTCGGAGTATTTAATATCGGGCAGGTAAACATCAATGATTCCATCGAGTAGTCTGAGGGTATCTACAGACTCATAACCGCTCGTATTATAGACGAGCGGGATTTCAAGACCACGGCTCGCCGCCGACAGCACTGCGCGAACGACCGCGGGCACCTGATGAGTCGGCGTGACCAGGTTGATGTTGTGAGCCCCTTTGTCCTGGAGATCCAACATCCCTGAAGCCAGATCCTCAATGCTCATCTCGCGGCCGACACCAAGCTGGCTGATCGGATAATTCTGGCAGAAGATACATTTCAGAGTGCAGCCGGAAAAGAAAATAGTGCCCGAACCCCGAGTGCCCGAGACGGGAGGTTCTTCCCACAGATGAAGATTCATCGAGGCTACCTTTGGCAGACTCCCCACTCCGCAATAGCCTACTTTTGCGTTTTTCCTATCAACACCGCAGGAACGAGGGCAAAGATCGCATCGTTCCAGCTTCGCATCCAGGGCTTCGGCCCTGCGAGAAAGCTCTCCGGTCTTCAAAAGTTGCAAGTACCCGGGATTCATTTCTCCGTCCATTTTTCACCGTCCCAAACACCCTTAACCCTGCCGGAGTCTGAAACTTCATAGCCTCCCATCGCGGTCACCGTCCTGCGAAATGAATCCGAGGCGATAACATCGAGCACCGCGCGCATTTTGAAATCCAGCCATGCACTCTCGGCTATCACAAGGTCGTAGCGCTCCCGGCCGATCGGAATGAAATCCAGGTCCAGCGCCTTTGCAGAAGCATAGATCGCCATTCCGGCATCCGCCCTGCCGCTCAATACATTTACGGCAACGCTCATATGGGTGAATTCTTCCTGGTCATACCCTTTGATCTCCTCCGCCGGAAGACCGCGCTGCTGGAGGCAGTAGTCCAGGAGCACGCGCGTTCCAGAGCCGGCCTGCCGGTTTATAAATGCAACATCCGGCCGCAGAAGGTCTTCCAATCCGTTTATCCGCTTGGGGTTCCCCTTGCCGATAACCAATCCCTGCTCTCTCATGGCAAGCTCTACGAGACGCACGGGGGTTCCTTTCAGATAGCGTTCCACATAAGAGTAGTTGTACTCTCCGGTTTGTGGATCGAGCAGATGGGACCCGGCAAAATGCGTCTGCCTTCTCTTTAGCGCCATCATTCCCCCAAGGCTCCCCACATTGCTCGATGAGAGATGAATCCTGCTGTCCCGGCTTTTCAGTTCGTTTGCTATCAAATCAATCGTATTATCATGGCTTCCGATCATAATGAGCGTAAAATCAAGCTGATCCTTTGCCCGAAGGACCCTCACCTCCACCTCCGCCCCCTCTTCCATCCCTTCCTGCTCCTGTGGAATTTGCAGGATCCCATCGGCACGGGTAAGCGAGGTTATTATGCCGGCTCCTCTCTGGATAGGCATGGCAATCAGCCTGTTATCGACCCTGCCGAGAATTACGCGCGCAAATTCTTCCAAACCCAGCTTCGAAGGCAGCTTCCTGCCAAGGATGGCCGAAACGGTAGGAAAAGCGGGGCTTTGGATCCCTTGAAGAGAATAGAGCAGCGGCCGCACGAATTGTTCGAAAGCCATTATCGCCGAAACGGTATATCCCGGGATTCCGACAACCGGTTTCCACCCTGCCATTCCAAGGATAACCGGCTTTCCCGGCATCATGGCAACCCCGTGCGTCAGCACTTCCCCAAGTTCCTCGATAATGGCAGGCGTGTAGTCTTCAGATCCGGCCGAAGACCCGGCATTTATCAAGACGACATCAGCCGTAGACTCGATCGCTTCCTGCAGAGCCAATTTTAACGATTCGTAATCGTCAGGGACGATTTCACCCAGAATCGGCGTCCCGCCTAATTCCTGCACCATGCCGGCAAGAACGGCGCCGTTGAACTCTATAATTTGACCCGGCTTTGCTTCAGCCGCACTGCCGGGCGAAATGATTTCGCTGCCTGTGGGTTGGATGAATACTTTCGGTCTGGCAAAAACACTTATGGTCAAAATACCCGCCGCCAGGAGGGAACCTACGTCAACAGGCCGCAAAACGTGCAGGCAAGGCAAGAGCATCTCACCCGCCACTATGTCCTCACCCACTTTACGCACGTGTTGCCACGGAAACGCAGCGGACCGGATTTCTATCTCGGTATCGGAAACTCTTTCGATGTGCTCGATCATAATCACAGCGTCGGCCCACTCGGGCAACGCATCGCCGGTATCGACAGGACAGGCTCTTTCCAGGCTAAGGCGAACGGGTGTAGCATCGCTTGCGCCAAATGTGTCGCGGGCCCGCACGGCAAAGCCGTCCATCGCCGCTCCATGATAGTGCGGGACGGACCTTTTGGCGGTAACGGCCGTTGAAGTGACGCGCCCAAGACTGGATGCGGCCTCCACCTGCTCTTCGCCCAGCCGGAGCCCGCCGGTCCGGCTCTCCCAGATTTGCCGGGCCTCCGGCAGCGTCTTCATCTTCAGATAGATATTTCTCTTAGGCTTTTTCACGGTTTGAACCCGAAGCGCTTGAAAAATTCGATTCGAAAACGCGCGGCAGTGGCCAGGTCAACTTCGGAGATATAAACCTGTTCGAGTTGGTCCAGCTCTACCTGAACCCAGTTTTCGATATTGTCCAACCCTTTTGCCCAGCGGTTGAAATCATACTTGTCCAGCATTTTAGGGGGCTGAAGTATGAAACTGCCTCCCCCGTGCTGGTGAACGCGTTTTTCACCGAACACAGAGTTGTAATCGGCAGAGTTGATCCCAACAACGGGAACGAAATTATCGAACGCACGGACCAGCGCTCCCGTTTTCCAGTGGCCGCGCAGAACCGGGAAAATGCCCGGATTGAACACGATATCGACCCCCTGGTAGGCAAGCTGCCGCCCCGCTTCAGACTGTCCCCAGTAATCGATGGCAACCGGCATGCCAATTTTTCCAAATTCGGTTTCAAATACCCGGTACACTCCATCGCCTGGAGTGATTCCAAGACTGTCGCGATCGAGCGCTCCGACGCTGAATTTGCGCTGTCTGCCCACCACCCGTCCAGTCCTGTTGAAAAGAGCAGCGCTGCTATAGCGGTTTCCGCCCTCTTCTTCGATTATGCCCGCAATCACATAGCTGTCAAATTTGCGGGCTGCCGAACCAATCTCCCGTTCACCCAGGCAAGGGAAATATTCCGGAAAACAGATTACATCCAGCTCTTCACCCCGGCATTTCTCCATTAACTGGAGCGCGTGACCGATATTTCTCGGATCTTCGAAGGATGGGTACGGCTTGGGCTGAATGATAGCTACTCGTATTATGTCTTTCATAGAAATCCCTTGTTCAGATTCGTTGTTAATTCCAGCTTCGAAAAGTCACTGGATTCCGTCCCTTGATCCCGGCTCAGATTCACTGCCGGGACTGCCGGAAGGACGAACAGGCCCTCACCTTTTCATAGTTTCAGGGTGTCACATGGGGACATGAGATACTAATTCCTAATTGATCCTCAAGGCGCCGGGAACTGCACCAGGCTTGCTTCCTGTGTCCTGTGGTCCACAACTGTAATGATTACCTTAGTCCTGGGAGGCGTAGTGCTTAAAATTTCGCCGAATTCATCCGGCCCGGCAATGTTTTTTTGGTTTATCTGCAAGATTATGTCACCGGACTCTATCCCTGCCCGGCCGAAAGGCCCCTTCGCCTCAACCCGGCTGACCACGACCCCGGAAATGGCATTAAGGCCCAATTTTATCGCATCCCCCTTTTCCATGGGCTTCACTTCGATGCCGAAGCGCTTGGTCACAGAGGACAGGAGCGCCTTTCCCTGTTCCCGATCGCTCGATACCTTGATGCTGACGTCCCGGGATTGGCCCTCCCGATATATGGTCAGCGCAATGGTATTTCCGACAGGGACAGTGGAAATATCGTTTCGGAATGTATCAGGGTCGTCAATGGGCTTACCCTCATAAGCCAAAATCAGGTCTCCCTGTTTAATCCCGGCCCTGTCAGCGGGTCCATCCTTTAAAACATTTGCCACCAGCGCTCCCTTTGTGTCGCTCACTCCGAACGAACGCGCCAGTTCAGGCGTAAGATTCTGAATCGTCAGCCCCAGGTATCCACGCTGCACTTTTCCGCTTGAAATCAACTCTTTGGACACACGCACAGCCATATTGCTCGGAGTGGCGAAACCTATACCCTCAAACCCACCCGATTCGGTCATAATTGCTGCGTTTACTCCTATTACCTCACCGCTGAGATTTAGCAGCGGCCCCCCGCTATTGCCGGGATTTATCGCTGCATCGGTCTGCAGGAAATCCTGGTAGCTGCTCGGGTCCGAAATGCCTCGGCGATGCTTTGCACTGATAATCCCCTGTGTGACAGTCTGGTCCAGGCCACGTGGATGCCCTATCGCGACTACCCATTGCCCTACGTCGACTTTGTCTGAATCCCCGAAGACGGCGAAAGGAAATCTCTCCTTGCTCATAATCTGAATAACAGCCAGATCGGTTTTGGCATCCACACCGATTAGCCTGACCGATTTGTCCGTATACCTGCGGCCGTCGGATAGGACGACCGTCATCTTGGTGGCGCCGTTCACCACATGGCTGTTGGTCACTATATGGCCCTGGTCGTCAATAAGTATCCCGCTGCCAAGGCCTTGTATTTCCCGTTCGAAGGACTTGGGCATCTTGCCTGACTTTCCAAAAAAATACTCAAAGAATGGATCGTTCCGGAATGGCAACAGTGGATTGGGAACCGACTGTTTCTCGTACACCTCGACATGGACGACGGAGGGGATCGCCTTTTTGGCAACATCCTGGATGGCCGTCACCAGGTTTTGATCGCCAGGGGCCGCGTTTGCGCAAACCGTTCCAGCCACCAAAACCACAACTGCCGTCAACGCAAGCAACCGGTGCAACTTTAAACAGCCTTTGCGCTCCATAGCCCAAATCTCCTCGTTTAGCGAAGAATACGAAAAATATAAAGAAAATGAAAAGCCCGTTCGTAACACTCTGTTTTTTCCGGTCAGCGAGAAACCCGCTCCGTTTCCATGTAGTAATATAAGAAATAATTCCCCGTTTCATTCCCATAGCAGGTGATTATATTCGAGCGGACTCCGGAGAGATCAAAGAAAGGCAGCGTGAAACTCGCACGTGCAAAGTATGCGGAAACGAAGCAAACCTTATCATCGACTTCGAGTAAGGCGGTGGGACCGCCAGCCAAGTTCGCCGCTGCCTTTGGCGGCGGCAAGAAAAATCCCCTCTTCATAAAAGGGCGACTGAGCTGTTACACTGCCCGCTAACCCCGGCCCTCCCGCCTCAGTTTCCCGGCGTAGTCCGTGAGCATTCGGAACTGGTCTTGCAGGGCGTGGTTTTCCACTCCAACCGGCGCTTTGAAAAAAGAGGCAAGGTGAGTCATCACTCCGGCTTCAGCGCGCCTTTTCGCCAGTTCGGCAAACCGTACCAGATCCAGCACCAACGGGGCCGCCAGAATCGAATCGTATCCCTGCCAGATGAACTGAAGCGACATTTTGGCGCCGAGAAAACCTCTGAAGTGAATGAAATCCCAGGCCGTTTTCTGATCTTCCAGGGACGGCACATAACCTATGCTTACTGAGCTATGAGGAGAATACCCAAGGATCTTGGACAGCACATGGTCCTTGGTGCGGATTTTTGATTCGCGGTTTTCAGGGTGATCGAGAATCCGTCCGTCCATATTGCCCAGTATATTGAAGCCCTCCCAGCTCATTACCTCCAGATTTCGCCACGCAAACATGGGAGCCAGGGCCGATTTCACCAGCGTCTCACCTGTTTTTCCGTCATTGCCCATTACAGGGACGCCCCTTTCGGCAGCCATTTTCAAAATCGCCGGAAGAAGAGCGCCGTTAGACGGAGTGAAGTTTATGTACGGACACCCTTCCACGATCGCGGCATAGGAGTAAAGAGTGCTCGCCCGGACCATTGCCGCCTCGTTGCCTGCGATCAGTTTTTGGAACGATTCAATTTCGCAATGGCGCTCACTTAGTTCCAGTGGAGGCTCCGTCGAAGCCAGGTTTACTACAATTACTTCATCGAGCCCCCATTTCCGCCTGAAGCTGCGCAAGGCGGCCCGCATATTCTCTATTTCCTGCTCAAGACTCTTTTCTTTTGCAGCAGGATAGACAAGGTTCTCTATGGCCTCGCCGCAGTTTCCGGCACACCCGCAATCGATATTATTATGAAATTCGTCCAACTCAGGCTTGATTTCCATCAAAATCGCGGGCGAAACAGGGGCCATTCTTTCGAAAATGTCCCTCGAGTCGGCCTCGGTTCTTATATCGCAGCCTCCGAAAACGAAGTCGGCCGGCTCGATCAGTTCTATTCCATCGAAGATTTGCGAGCAGGTGACCATTCCAGTTGGCGCCGTCAGCTTCTTTTTTAACGCAAGGGCCCCTGCAACTACAGTTGAGGCTATGGAACCGAGGGCGCCTATCAGGTAAACACCTGTTCTTTTGACCGATGACATAATTCAGCGACTCTTCTGCCTGGGTTAGGGGTTTGTCCGTAAATAAAACCTTTGCGCTCACACCCGGCAATCGCTAAAGTCTTATTTGCGGACAAGCCCTAAAAAGCCGGAACTCCGGACAATCGCTACTAAAAGACTTATTTTCGCCGATTGTCAATTGTTTCATCACGAGGCGGGCGATTTTCCATCTGGCTACCAGCGTGCTTCGGTCTTAGATTTGTAATCACCGGCTCCGCTTTTGCCTAATTCGTGCTCGCCGGAACAGATTCACATCACTCAGTTAGTGTCCATCAGGAAACTCCGGATGTGACACTTACAGTTTCCAATTGCTACCGCCCCGGAGGCGTAGATGTTTAAAAACATTCTGGTTCCTTCAGACCTGACCGACAGGAGCCACAAAGCCATGGAAATAGCCGCCGAGATGGCGCACGAAAATCAAGCCCTCCTCACTGTGCTCCATGTGATCGAAACAGTTGAGGAAGGCAGTTCCGATGAGTTTCAGGCCTTTTACAGGCAACTTGGCGAGTCCGCCGGCATCAAGATGGATGCGTTAATAGCCGGACACGACCTGAAAGGCCTGGTCGTAAGCAAGCAAATACTTTACGGAAAACGAGTTTACGAAATATTGAATTTTGCCCTCGCGCACACCGTCGATTTGATTATAATGAGTTCGCACAAACTCGATCCCGAAAAAGCTGCCGAAAGCTGGGGTACGATCAGCTTCAAGGTAGGGGTCCTTTCCCACTGTCCGGTTATGCTTGTGAAGTGAATCCCGTGAGCCTCTTGCAAAATGTCCGGGATCTACTCCTTAAAATTGAGTTTTGCAAGAGGCTCCCGTGACAAAACGAATAATGCACCTGGACATGGACGCTTTTTTCGCCGCCGTGGAACAGTCGGACAACCCGGAGTTGCGCGGAAAACCGGTTATAGTGGGCGGCGCAATGCGCGGTGTGGTCAGCACCGCATCCTACGAGGCCAGACGCTACGGCGTCCATTCCGCCATGCCCGTTTTCCAGGCCAAAAAGCTTTGCCCGCAGGCTGTTTTCCTCCCCGTACGGATGAACCGGTATAAAGAGGCCTCATGCACTGTAATGGAGATCCTGCGCGGGATATCACCTCTTGTCGAGCAGGTTTCAATAGATGAGGCTTTTGTGGATATTACAGGCACCGAAAGACTCCACGGCCCTCCTTGTGCCTTGGCGGACCGGGTAAAAGCCGCTATCCGCGAGGCCACCTTTCTTACCTGTTCAATCGGAATAGCCCCAAACAAATTTCTCGCTAAAATCTCCTCCGATTACAAAAAACCCGATGGGCTGACGATCCTCGAACAAGAGCAGGTTGGTGAATTTCTGAGACATCTGCCGATCGGTAAAATCCCCGGCGTAGGGAAAAAGACAGGGGAAGAACTGCGCAACCTGGGCATTGCTTTTGTTTCGGACATCCTTAAATTTCCCCCTCAGTTCTTGGAGAATAAATTCGGCAAATGGGGCGCCGTTCTCTATTCCAAGGCACGGGGAATAGATAATTCTGCTGTCGAGCCCTGCGGCGACCCCAAATCCATCAGTTGCGAGCAAACCTTTGCTAAAGATACCGGAAACGTCGCCGAACTGGAAAAGATGCTTCTTTCTCAAGCCGAGGAAGTCGGCCGGGAGCTTCGAAAACTGGGTTTCAAAGCAAGAACGGTAACTCTGAAGATTAAGTTCTCCGATTTCAAAACGATCTCGAGGAGCCGCACTTTTCCCGATCCGTTCGACACCACTGACCTCCTGTTCAACACCGGGCAGAAGCTCCTGCTGGATCTCAAGCTCACGAAAACGGTGCGCCTGATAGGAATAGGCTTATCGAACTTTTCTTCCGGCCCCTGTCAACTGAGTATCGGCCAATCGAGGGAGCAAACCGAAAGGCAGGGGCGGCTCGACCGTGCGCTGGACCGGATCAGGAGCCGTTTTTGCGCCGATGTGGTGGTCAGAGGCAGGATGATTGACGATTGAAAAGAACCAAAAAAGCACTTGAATCTAAAGGAGGATCAAATTGCCGGACGAAAAATATAGATATCTTCGGGAGGATTTCGGTGAACTACCGGTGCAGTTGCAACACCTCGATATTTATCTAAACTTCCTGAGCGACAGGGTCGAAGCCGTAAACTACCTCAGGATGATCGCCGTACAGGAGCTTGATAGGATTTCCCTGGATGCCCGCGACCTTGAAATATTGAGCGTCCAATGGTGTTCAGGCCCCGATTCCGAGGAAAGCCCTCTTCAGTATGAATATATTGCTGAGCAAAACAAACTTGTCGTCATGCTGCCGAGAAAAGTGCCGGGAGGGGAAATTTTCTCAGTGCGCACCAGGAGCTTCTGTTACCCTTCGGATTACATCTTCGAAGGCATTTACAAGGATGTCACTCCCCCTGGCGCCCCTCAGCAGTATATGTCGCAATGCCAGCAATGGGGATTTCAGAGAATAATGCCCATCTTCGATGACTGCCGTGCCAAGTGCACAATGAGAACCACCCTGGAAGCCGAAGTAGCCTACACGCATCTCATCAGCAACGGAGATATTGAAACCTCGTCCAACCCTGACGGCGTACCCGTTCGCAAGTCCGGTCAAGCGGACAGGCAGACAATCACCTTCAATAACCCCATCCCGATGCCCCCTTACCTCTTTATAGCCTGCGCCGGGACATATGACGTCCTCAGGGACCGGGTCGTCTACGATGACGGCCGCGCCGTAAACCTCGAATACCTCGTTCCTCCCGGGCAAAGCAGCGGCGCGCAAATCCCGATGACGATCCTCAAAAAATCTGTCCGGTGGGTCAAGGCGACACAGGACTACCAATACAGCGGAGACACCTATCGGACCATTTGTATGGGCAGGTCCAATTTCGGAGGAATGGAAAACGCCGGAAACACCACGATCGTCACTGATGCCGCCCTGGTCGGCGAACACACGATGGACCAGTTCCTTCTGTACGCCCATGCGGTTATCGTCCATGAGTTCGAACATAATCAGTGCGGCAGTGAAACGACCATGGAGACCCCTTTTGACGTCTGGCTAAATGAGGCCTTCACCGTGGACGTGGAAAGGCAGTTCATGGCCGATGTTTTCGATCCGGCCGTTATCAGGCTCAACCAGGTTGAAAGCATTCGAAATCCACTTCTCGGCCCGCTTTCCATAGAGGACTCCGGGCATGCCGGCCGCATAGTGCGCCAGGGCTTCAACGAACCTGACGAACTGATTGACGGGGTCACCTATGTTAAGGCGGCTGAAGTTATCCGAATGCTTCGCCTCCTGATTGGAGAGGAAAATTTCAAGGCTGGAAAAGGCCTCTACTTTTCCCGCTATCGTTTTGGCAACGCCAATACCGAACAGTTTTTCCAATGCTTCGAAGAAGTATCCGGAAGGCGGCTCGATCAATTCAAGGAACAATGGCTCTATAGAATAGGCTATCCCGTGGTACACGCCAAGACTTCGTGGGACACTGAAAAGAAGACTTTTTACATCAGTTTGCACCAGGAAGTTGAAAAAGGGAAATCACCCTTTGTCGTTCCAATCAGGCTTGCCCTGGTGGATATCCACGGCGGGGATATTGCCGGAACCGACCAGGTTTTCGAATTGGGCGAACCGGAGGCCCGCATTGCTTTCGAAAATCTTCAAGCGCGGCCCGCCTTCGCATCTATAAACAGGGATTATTCCTTTTACGGGACCTTCGTTGACCGGAGCGCCAATGTCGAATCGCTTATCATGCAGTCAAGGACCGACCCGAACTCCTACTGCCGGGTCGATGCAATGCGCATGCTCACCGATATCGAACGAAAGAAGCTCCTTGACGCCGGGACAGGGGAAATAGATCCACTGTGGCTTGGGCTCTATGGAGAGGTTCTATCCGACAACTCCCTTCCGTCCGCACTGAAGGCCTTTTTCCTGCGAATCGACGAACAACCCATGGACAGAACGTACAGCGCATGGTTCCCTGAACTTGTGCGCGCCAGGGAACAGCTCATGATCAGCATCCACAATCTGTATCGGCAGGAACTCCAGGAGCAGTTCGACCGTCTGGACACCTACTCCCTGTGGTCCGCCCAAACCCTGCTTGACGGCATTGAAGACAGGCAGCTCAAAAACGTGCTACTCGAGCTTCTAACCGCGAAGGACACCACAGACAGCCACATGACGATACTTGATCACTTCCGCAGGGCCACTACTGCAAATGACAAGGTCTCCGCCCTGCTTGCCCTCAATCGCAGCTCGGCGCCCGAAAGGCTCGATATTCTCGAAGATGTTTACGGCGAGTGGCATTCGAACATAAGCGGATATGCCAATTACCTCCGTATTATCGGCAGCGGGACCTGCAAGGACGTCTTCGAACAGATCGAAAGGGAGCGCCGCAGGCCAACTTTCCAGATCACTCAGCCCACCTGGTGCCGCGCACTCTTCCTCACTATGGCAAACAACGGCAAGATGATCTGGAACGAACGGGGAGTAAACTGGATTGCCGACAGAGTCATCGAGTTTGCTCCAATCAACTACACGAACGCCGCGCGCATGCTGAACTCATTCCAGCACGTGCGCAAGATGAGGCCGAACTTGCAGCCCCTGGTGATTGCCGCCCTGGAACGCATCGTAGGCAACGTCTCGGAGCAAACCAGCCCCGCTGTCCACCGTCAGGCAAGGAAATACCTGGGTTGAGTGCCACGATGCCGCGGCACTCAACAATTAGGAATTAGTATCTCATGTCCCCCGGGACACCCTGACACCATGAAAAGGGATGCGCCAATCACCCCCCTTTTCTAAAGGGAACCCTCACTAAGTTCGGGTTCGCGGTGATCCTTCAGTAAAGGCGTAAAATGCTTCAAGTTCGGCGGCCGATCTTTTGTGAG
>Ga0209517_10002034_pt1 | contig 29418 bp, 24 predicted proteins | sample PeaSoiMetSII2010_FD_187695 | JGI IMG/M metagenome (GOLD analysis project Ga0209517, IMG submission 187695) | Peat soil microbial communities from Weissenstadt, Germany - SII-2010 (SPAdes) (version 2) | ecosystem: Environmental > Terrestrial > Soil > Wetlands > Peat | place: Germany...
ACCCGCGTGGCTTCGCTGTTTCGCCGCCGCGCCTTCAATATCGATTCGCTGACGGTGGGGCGGACTGAAAAACCAGAGGTGTCGCGCATGACCATCACCGTCGACGCCGATCGCGACCAGGCCCGCCGCATCGAGGCCAATCTCTACAAACTGGTGAACGTGCTGCTGGTCGAGAACATCACCCATCAGCCGGCCATCGTCCGCGATCTGGCTTTGATCCGGGTGGCGGCGACTCACGATGCGCGCTCCCATGTGCTGGAACTCGCCAGCGTGTTTCGCGGGCGTGTGGTCGACGTCTCTGCCGAATCCTTGACCATCGAAATCACGGGCGCGGAAGACAAGATCGATGGATTGATTGAAGTGCTGCGTCCGTATGGTGTGTTGGAAATGGTGCGCACCGGCATCGTGGCCATGCGGCGTGGCAGTAAGACTAACGGCTCCGTCTCGGCAGCGGAAAGCACGGCGCAAGGCGCGGCCAATGACGACGTCTCTTACTCCGTGTAAGACGACTCAGTAAGATCGGCGATTCGTCGAGACTGGGAGTATCCGATCTCGGCGCCGGTAAGACCGCGTTCTCCCGATTTTCTTGGTCCCGCCATTCCGAAATAGTTCCCGAATCCTCTCGGGATTGAAGTAGCGACTCCATCCTCTGACTGGGCGACGGATTCTTCGCCCATCCTTTAAGTTCTGACAAGAGTTTGCGCGATCGTCCGGGCAATCGTTCGCACCACCCACTGAGGTCGCGTACTGCCTGATGCGTCCATCGGAGAAGGTCGAGGACGCCCGTTTGGGCCCGCGAATGCTCCCATTCAGAATGGTCGGCCCACCGTGAGCGCTTTCTAATTCGAGCGGCACGTGGGATCGGTACGTGCCTACGACCACCGGTGTTCGATGGCGGAAGTCGAAATGGAAATCGGCCCGGCACCTCTGTGCTCAAGCAAGAGAAGGGCGGCGCCGATGGAGAGGGTGTTCGCCACGAATGATTCCGACGACATGGTCTTAGCGTTTCTGGTCGAGAGCGATGAGCGACATCCGTGCGGTGGGATCCCTTGCGGCAGTGGCGCGTGGTGAAAGCAGACATGCGGCCCGTTCGCATATTAGTTGTCGATGATTCAGCGGTCGCGCGAAAGCTGCTCAACGATCTGCTGGCATCCGACCCGGAGATCGTCGTCGCCGGCGCGGCGGGAGACGGCCGTCAGGCGCTGGCTCGGATTCGAGACCTCAAGCCCGATCTGGTCACGCTCGACATTGACATGCCAGGAATGGATGGATTGGAAGCCCTGGTCGAGATTCGCAAACTCTATCCCAAGTTACCCGTAATTATGTTCAGTACTCTTACCGAGCGTGGCGCGAAGGTAACCCTCGATGCGCTGGCGCGGGGCGCAAGTGACTATGTCGCCAAACCCTCCCCCAGCGAGACTCCGGAACGCTCCCACGAGCGGGTGCGGAAAGAGTTGATTCGAAAGATCAAGTCCTTGTGCGCGGAGCGTGCGCCGCAACCACAGCCTGAGCCAGCGTCCACCCGTCTATCGGAGCGCCCGCAGTCGCGGATTGACGTGGTCGCGATCGGCACGTCGACCGGCGGACCGAGCGCGCTGTCGGAACTGATTCCGCAACTCCCTGCCGACCTCCCCGTGCCCATCGTGATCGTGCAGCACATGCCGCCGCTGTTTACACGCCTGCTCGCGGAACGTCTCAATGCCATCGCCCCGCTCGAGGTGCGGGAAGGCAAGGAGGGGGAGAAATTGCAGCGAGGTCAGGTCTGGATTGCGCCCGGCGACCATCACATGACGGTGGTTCGCAAGGGAACCGATTTCCTGCTGGCCCTCAACCGCGATGCTGAGGAAAATTCATGCCGCCCCGCGGTGGATGTGTTGTTCCGCTCGGTGGCGCAAACCTACGGTGCCAACGTACTGGCGGTGGTTCTCACCGGCATGGGGTCGGACGGCACAAAGGGGGCGGCCGCCGTTCGGGAGGCGGGTGGGGAAGTCATCGTCCAGGATAAAGAGTCCTCGGTGATTTGGGGCATGCCCGGGAAGGTGGTTGCCGCCAGCCTGGCCGATCGCATCTTTCCGCTGAGTGGCATCGCGTCGGAAGTGGTGCGTCGGGTGTCGATGCGGAGGGCGTTGGCTGCCGCTGCCCGTCCGTGAAGCTGCATTGTTCCGGGACCGGTTGCGAGCAATAAAGAACGCCCTGAGCGTTTAACTCAGGGCGCCTCCGGCAGCCCTCCCCCAGAACTGCCATACCACGTGCCCATCCTAGGTCAGTCTAGTCCCACGGTAAACGTCACTTTCGTAACGTAAAGCTGGAAGTTAGTATCGCTGGTCATGCGCGGAGGGAATCGGCTTTTCGCGGAGTTAGCAGATGCTATCGGCTCAAGAGCGGATCAATCGTTCTGCGGACGGCAGCGCAGAAATTGCAGGTTGTGAGTTATACAGAACGCGGAACGTCAGAAGCTGCGATTACTTCTTGTCCCAGGTCTTTCCACTGTCCGCGCTGCTCCAGATTTCGTGGTTACTCGTGGAAATTACAACCTCCGCCGGACCCCGCACGTCGATGTGAGTTATGTCGGAGGTAAGCGGCAGGGCTTTGATGGAGGGTTGCACCTGCAACCAGGTTACGCCGCTGTCGGCGGAGTGGAAGAGCCTACCCGCCTGGCCGCCCGCCCATGCATCCTGGTCGTGACTCGCGTAGCACAGCAATGGATGATCCGCGCGCAAAGCTTCTTGCCAGCTCTGGCCGCTGTCCAACGACCGTTGCAGGACACCTGCTGTAATTGCCCAGGTGACATGGTTCGTCAGTGCCGGGCTTGCAGAGGACGTTAGTTCCGCGGCTGACATTGACATTACATTCCTGGCTTGTAACATCACAGTCCCGGGAGCAGAGGGCGCCTCGGCTTTCTGCAGCCTATTTCCTTCGATCCCCTGCGGTGCTGGCTTCGCTTTTACAACCGGCGCCTCGTTTTGCGCCATCACATCTAAGGCGGAGGATTCTGTCTCCACTCCGACGGCGCCTCCAGAAACCTCGACGGTTTCATTTGCCCCTCGACCTGCTGATGCCTCGTAGTTGAACGCCCGGGCTCCCGCGGATGGCGCTGCCGGCGCCTTGTCTGCCTGGCTTGAATCCTTCTTGTTGTCGGCGAGCAACATTCCGTATTCCGCCGGATGCGGCGGCATCGCCGCTTGTCCAGCCTTGAGTTTCTTGGACGCCCGCAATTCCGGCTTCGGCTGCGGTTCCTCGGTTTTCGCCAAGACTGCTAATTGGCCCGTGGAGGGCGTTGCGATTGGCGGCGACACTGCTGGCGAAGTTGCGATCTGCGGGCCCGAAGGCGCTGGCACAGCCGCACGGTTTGCGGAAGGCAGTGCCACCTGGTTCAGCTTTCCCGGATGCACCAGAAGCACCGCGGCAGCCACCGCAACTCCCGCAGCCAGCGCGGCCCAGCGCAGGGTGGGCCAGGCAAGGGCGGGCCAGGCAAAGTTCAGCTTGTGTGGCGCGGGTGCCCCTGCCCGCGGGCCCGTTGCCCGATTCGTGTCAGTCTCAATGGCAATCGGAGCGGCCACAATAGCCGCGGGCGGAAGCGCCAGAGCGAGCACTTCGCGGCAGTCTCCACAACGCGCCAGATGTTCGAGGACGCCGTCGCGTTCACTCGCCGAAAGCGCCTGCTCGGCAAATGCCGTGAGCACGTCCGCATCGGGATGAGCTTGCGCGGGCGCGCTCTCTTGGGGTCCAGAAGCCCGCAGGCGGTCATGTACGATTTTGGGAACTTCCGTCATGTTCGTTCAGTCGGCACTTCTTTCGCCCGCGCCTTGGGCCGGAACCTTTCCCTCAGGGAACGTTTTCGCTCCGGAATCTTGCGCCAACCGCGAGCGCAAATTCAACTGCAGGTCGCGCACGTCGGTTTCCAGCGCTTCCATGGCCTGGGCATGGCTCATTCCCCGTGCGCGGAGCCCCGCCAGAATGCGCTTCCGGAGCCCGGTGGAGAGCCGATCCAGCCGCCGGCTGACGCTCGATTCGTGCAGCCCCAGTGTGCGCGCAATTTCGGCCAGCGTCCGGCCATCCAGATAATAGGACGCCAGCGTAAACCGGTCCTCGGACGAGAGTTCCGCCAGCGCTTCATCGGTGGCCGCTTCCAGACGTTGGTTTGATGGACACGCGGGCTCGGGAATGGCCGCCGCAAACTGCGCGCCCTCTTCCGTTTGCTCTTCCAGACTGACCGTGCGTTTCTGCTTGCGATAGCGATTGATGAACTCCTGTGCCAGCACGGTGCGCAACCAGCCTTCGAGCGAACCGCGGCCGGTGTACGACACGAGCTTCGAGTTGCGCGTACGATTTCCGCCGCGCGCGTTCACGCCATACAGATCGGCAAACAGCGAATCGGCCAGCTCCGCGGCGTGTGCCGCGTCGCGCGTAATGTGCAGCGCCATACCGTGCAGCTTCTGCCGGTAGCGGCTGATGAAGTCTTGCCACGCCCGCTCGTTTCCCGCGGCACAGGCTCGGGCCAGCGCCAGTTCTTCCAGACGCAGCCCGGCGCAGAACTCGGCTTTCTGTTCCGCGGAAGCGTGGGCTGAATTGGAAGGCGAGCTGCGAGCCGAATCTTGAGAAAGATACTTGCGCCCAATTTCGTCGAGGATGGCCGCGAACTGCTCGGCCGTCACGCCGTAAGCCGCAGCCCCGCTGCGCTCGTAAAGAGCGGTGGCGGCGTCTGCTCCGCGGCCGGATTGGGCGGACTTCAGCATTACCACCTGGGCATGTCCCCCATGATGCTAACAATTATTTAGACGCAAGGAAGAAGAAATCGTGCGTTCTGTGATTAGCGAGCAGAGAAAGACACTCCTGGAAGACTCGTGGACGAAGTCCCCGGCACGCTCTAGCTTTGGTGTGCCGGGGCGTGCCGGGGGCGGCGCACGCGGGCTGCGTGGGTAGAGCAGCGCCCGCACGCGGGAGCCTTGGCATCTTCGCTGGTGTCTTTACTGCTGGGAGGCTCATTTATGCGTCTCGTCGTCGCAGTTGCTGGAATCGTTTTGCTGGTTGTGGCGGCGGTTGTGGTTCCGTGCCTACTGCAAGCGGGCGAAGTAACATCGGCGTCCGGTTATTCGCTGCTCAGCCCGATTCGCAGCGGCAACCTAACTGTTTTTCCCGTGGTGGCCAGTAAGTCGTATGACACGTCAGAATTTCTCACACTCGATGAGGGTCTGCGCAGCGGCGACGTTGTCGTGACCGAAGCTGGCCAGGCGCGCGGCCTCATCCGCCGCCGTCCTGGCGAACCGCCCATCATGCATCCGATGCGCGACGCGGAAGTGAATCGGCTGGTTCTGGTGAATAACTCGAAGCGGCCGTTGCTGCTCCTCGCCGGTGAGATCGTTACCGGTGGGAAGCAGGACCGTGTCATCGGCAAAGATCGCATCGTGCCCTCGGAAAGCGATCCCGTGGACCTCAGCGTCTTCTGCGTCGAACCCGGACGCTGGGTACCCGCGAACGGTAAGTACGGGTTCGGCAGTGGGGTGGGTGGTAGCGCGGGTCTTCTGGCTTCTCCCGTGGTGCGCAGCAAGGCGATGGGCGCGAAAGATCAGCAGCAAGTGTGGGACAGCGTCCGCAGCTCGCAGCGCGCCATGGCCGAGACCGTAGAGGTTACGGGCGCTGCACCGGCGGTGAACGCGACTACCTCTTATGCACGCGTTATGGACAATCAGGAAGTTCAAAAGAAGGTAGATGCCGTTGCCGAACCGGTGCAGCGCAACTACGAAAGCGTCATCCGCCAACTGCGCGATAAGAATGCGGTGGGCATCGTGGTCGCCGTGAACGGAGAAATTGTCTGGGCTGATATTTTCGCAAGCACTCAGCTGCTGCAAAAGTATTGGCCGAAACTAGTGCGCTCCTATGCCACCGAGGCCGTGGTGACGCGGGCCAAAGGCGGGGAAGCCAGCCTGAAAGACGCGCAGAAGTTTCTCAATGATCTGGAAGGCCGCCACGAAACCGCTGAAACCGAACCCGGCCTTTATCGCCAGACCGAAATCACCGGTGACGGCTTCAAGGTGTTCGAGTTAACCTCGCTGCTGCCGAAGACGGGCTTCCCGGTGCATGTGGCCAAGATGGCCGACTAGCCCGCATTATTATTATTGATGGGCCGGAGAACTGGGAAGGGCACGGCTTCAGCCGTGCCGCCCAGAGGCAATAAAGGCGTGGGCTTCAGCCCCTGAGGTCGTCAGTGTCGGCGCAGCCGCACACCAAACAGCGTGACCCCAGCGCCATCCCTCAGCGGCTGAACCCGAATCTTATGCCGGGTCATACGGCACGGCTGAAAGCCGTGCCCTTCCCGATCATCTCCAAACTCGATACGAATAACCCAGACTAAGATGATCGATTGATACAGGCTGACAATCCCTTGCGCACGACATCGCTCGCATCGTATGCCAGGTTGAGCGCTGGCAATTCGTCACGCGTGAACCACCGAACATCCGCCGCATCGCTTCCTGCCTTGAGATCGCCGCCGACTGCGCGGCACAGGAAATCAATCAGCACATAGTGATACCGCACTCGTTTCTCGTCGTCTCGGATCACGCGTTCATATACGCCCAGCATCTCGGCCGTCTCCACCAACAATCCCGTTTCTTCGCGGGCTTCACGGGCGACCGCTTCGCGCAGGGTTTCGCCGCATTCGAGGACTCCGCCGGGCAGCGACCACTCGCCCAGCAGCGGCGGCTGTCCGCGGCGAATCAGCAGGACGCGGTTGTCGTCGACTACGACCGCGCCTACTCCCACCAGCGGGGACTCCGGGTATTCACGTTTCATGCTGCAGTCTTCATGCGAGTAGGTCATGCGCCGATGAGAGTTAGTTTCATGAATTCCTTTCAGTTCGGAGGACTCGTCCCTCAGGGGCTAAAGCCCGCATTCTTATTGGTTCTGAGCGGCACGGCTGAAGCCGTGCCCTTCCCAAAGCGATTTATGGGACAGTTTGCAGCTATTTCGCGCCCACTTGGTACTGCTCGATCTTGCCATCGGGCATGATCCGTTCCCACACCTCGACCGTCTTTTGCGGAAAGCGCACTTCGAACATGCGGAACGTCATGCCTCCGCGATCCTGCTTGTTAGTCTGCGTAAACTCGGCCGGCGATCCCAGCGGCCCCAGGCTGTTGGCGAAATCTTTCAGAGCCTGTTCGGTGAAGTAACTGTTGCAGTTTTCGGTGAACAAAGCGCGATCGATCTTCCCTTGCTGTAACGAGGCAAAGATTTCGCGGGATTGATCCTCTTGCTTGCCGGCATCGACCTCGCGGAAGAGTAAGTCGGAAATCTTGCGGGCAATGTCGCTGGAGGCTTCGACCGAGTCCTCATTGACCAGGACGACGACCGCCTTGCGTGCCTCCGGAAATACTATGTTGTGCGCGGTAAAACCGGAGACTTCGCCGCCATGCTCGATGGCGCGCTGTCCCGATTCCTGCCGCACCGACACGCCCAGTCCATAGCGCGTTCCGACGCCGTTCTTGAGTACGATTTCTCTTTCCATCTCCGCGTAAGAGGCCGGCCGGAGCACGCTCCGATTGATCATGCTGATATCCCACTTCGCCAGATCTTCAGCGGGCATGGCCAGTTCGCCCGCGGCAAACAGCCAGCCCTTGCCCTCTTTCGGAGCCAGTCGCAGTGGGCCGACCGCGTAGCGCAGGTAGCCGGTCGCGTCGGTTTCGGCGAGCCGGCTCTGGTCGATGTTGATGACGCTCTTCATGCCCAGCGGCGCGAAGATGTGCTCGCTCAGAAATTGCAGCAAAGGCTCGCCGCTGGCTTTCTCCACGATCAATCCGGCAATCACGAAATTGGTGTTGCTGTATTGCCACTCGGTTCCCGGATCGAAATCGAGCGGCTTGCGCGCCCACTGGTCGAGAATCTTGTCCGCCGTGATGGACTGGAGCATGAAGGGCGGAACGTAGTCTTGCGGCCAGTAGTCCTGATAGCCGGAGGTGTGCGACAGCAATTCACGAATCGTGACCTCATTGCCGCGGGTCAAGTTGGGCATGAATCGCGATACCGGATCGCCGAGCGAAAGCTTGCCTTGCTCTGCTAGTAGCAGCACCGCCGCCGCCGTAAACTGCTTGCTGATGGAGCCGATGCTGTAACGCATGGAAGGCTGCGCGGGCGTGTGCGGATCGATGCGGCCCGCGCCGTAGGCCTGGAGATAGGCGATCGCTCCATCTTGCACGATGGCGATCGAGGCGCTCGGAACGCCGGTCGTGGTCAGGGCCTGGCGGACGACCCCGTCAACCTTCTCGCGCAGCGCGGGTGAGATTGGAGCCGGGGCTTGCGCTTGCACCAGAGATGCAGCAAACAATACAAAAATAGAAGCGCGCAGACTTCTGGATTGCGGCAGCCGATTCATCGATTACTCCTCAGAACTCGGACAGTATACGGCCTTGGCCAAGCGTTCCGGAGAATGTCGGCTCGCTAAGAGAAACTCCCAATCGCCGTGGCCACGGGCAACTGCCGAGCTTCGCTCGGCTTGGACGGGCGAGGGCGGCAGTCACTACGCTAGCCCCTCGGAATTACAATATCGACCATGTCGCTTGACGAATACAAACGAAAGCGGCGGTTTGAGGAAACGCCCGAGCCTCCGCCCAAGGTCGAAAAACAATCGCGGCACCGCTTTGTGGCGCAACGGCATGACGCCACGCGTCTGCATTACGATTTTCGACTGGAGATGGAGGGCGTGCTCAAGTCTTGGGCTGTCCCCAAAGGCCCGTCGCTCGATCCCGCCGACAAGCGTCTGGCCATGCAGGTCGAGGATCACCCGGTTTCTTATTACGACTTTGAAGGCACAATTCCACAAGGCAACTACGGCGGCGGAACAGTGATGGTTTGGGACGCAGGCACATGGGAACCGCTATCGCCGGTGCCGGTAAAAGGCGAGTATGTGCCGGGCACGGAAAAAGAAGCTGCCGCCATGCTGGTGAAAGGCGACCTCAAGTTTCGATTGAAAGGGAAGCGGCTCAACGGAGATTTCGCGCTCGTGCACATCAAGGGGCGCGCCGGAAGCAAAGGGAACGAATGGCTGCTGATCAAGAAGAAAGATAGTCATGTCGTCGCGGGATTCGACATCGACGCCTACGTCACTTCTATTCTCACCGATCGCACCATGGCCGGAATCGCCGGCGATCAAAGCTCGGCGGAATGGAAGAGCAGCCGTCCGGCATCGCGCGGGAGAGTGAAGGCGGCGTGGCTGGCGGACGCAATCGCTCGCGCCGACTCGAAGCGAAAGGCCTTAACCGCGGAGAACGCTGAGGACGCGGAGAAAAAATCCCACTTCTCGAAAACCGCGAGAAGTGGGGCACCCGCGCCGAAAAGTGCGAGTTCCAAATCAAGAAGCAAGAAATCCTTTGCGAACTCTGCGTACTCTGCGGTGAATGTTTTCCCCGGCGCGGAGCAGCGGCCCATGCCCACGATCATTCACCCGATGCTGGCGAATTCCACCGCCAAGGCCTTCGACGACCCGGACTGGCTGTTTGAAATCAAATGGGACGGTTACCGTGCCGTCGTCTTCATCGACGACGGCCGGGTTCGTCTGGTGTCGCGCAATCAGAACGATCTCACCGCGCAGTTTCCCGAACTCAAGAGCCTGCCGCAATTTGTAAAAGCCGGACGCGCTATCCTCGACGGCGAGATCGTCGCGCTCGACGACGAGGGACGGCCTTCGTTCAGCCTGATGCAGCAGCGTACCGGATTCCAACCGGGCAAGCGCCGCCTGCCACGGCGCGAAGGCGTGCCGGTCATCTATTACGCTTTCGATCTTCTCTATCTCGATGGACTCGACTTGCGCCGCGATGGGCTTGACGAACGCAAGCTTTTGCTGCAAGAGAAAATCGTACCTGGCGGGGTGATTCAGTTTTCCGACCACTTCGCCGAGAAAGGTCTCGATCTGTTTGAAGCAGCGAAGCGGCGCGGACTGGAAGGGATCGTCGCCAAGAAACGCAGCAGCGCGTATGAAGAAAAGCGCTCGACCAATTGGCTTAAGATCAAAATCACGCAACGCCAGGAATGCGTCATTGGAGGCTACACCGACCCGGAAGGCAGTCGCGAATATTTCGGCGCGCTTGTCCTCGGCTTGTACGACCAGCAGGGACGCCTCATTCACGTTGGCCAGGCCGGCACCGGCTTCGATCAGAAGACGCTCAAAGAGATCTTCGCTGGTCTGCAACCGCTCAAGACGAAGCAGAATCCGTTTTACGGTGAGATCGGCGGATTGCGAAAAGTTCAGTTTGTGCGTCCGGAACTGGTTGCCGAAATCAAGTTCGCCGAGTGGACTCACGAAACCGCGGAGGGCGGCATGAAGCTGCGCGCGCCTGTATTCATGGGGCTAAGATTCGATAAGGCAGCAGAGGAGTGCAGGCTGGAAGACGCGGTGGCGAGCTAGGTGCCAAGGAGTAATGACCGCTATACTGAGAGTTCCGAGGTGAACGTGCCGATCCACCGTACCCGCTTCCATGCGCTGCCACTTGCGTGTTTCGCTATTTTTGCAGGGATGCTGGCGGGCGAACAGGCCGCACCCGGGGCGGACTTCTCGGGCATGTATAGTTTCTTGCGCGACGGCGAGTTTGTGCAGGTTACCGTCGAAGACCAGGGGCTCGTCACCGGCTATGTCTCGCGCTATGGCGAGTCGGAAAGCGATCGCGGCGTTTTTCTGGACCATTTTTTCAAGTCGGGCAAGCTTGATGGCAATCGACTCGCCTTTACTACCGAGACGGTGCATGGTGTATCGTTCGAGTTTCGGGGGACAGTCGAGCGGGGCGAGGGCAAGAGCCGGGGCGACGAAGCGTATTACGTGTTGAAGGGAACTCTTATCGAGAACACAACCGACGAGGCGAAGAAGACTTCTTCCCGCTCGCGCGAGGTGGCGCTGCAGAGCTTTCCGCGGGATGCGTCTCCTCCACAGACGGAAAAGAAGTAGGCCGTCGATCGTTACTCTCGCATCGCTTATTTACCATCGCATATCTACCATCGATCACAGGAGGGTTTATGACGAACAGGGTGTTGCTGGTGGTCCTCATGCTGGCATTGGTGCTGCCGGTTATGGGACAGAAGAAGGAAAACGAGCGCATCGACGAAGCCGCGACCGTGATGAAGGAAATCCTCGGCATGCGGGACAGCATTCCGAAGGATCTGCTGGACCGGGCGGAGTGCGTGGTGATCTATCCGTCGGTGAAGAAGGCGGCGTTTGTGGTGGGCGGCAGCTACGGGCGGGGACTGATCACGTGCCGCAAGGGCGAGGACTTTTCGGGGCCGTGGAGCGCTCCGGCGATGTTTGCGTTGGAAGGCGGGAGTTTCGGTTTCCAGATTGGCGCGCAGGCCACCGACTTCGTGCTGCTGGTGATGAATGAGAAAGGCGCAAAATCGGTGATGACGAGCAAGGTGAAGCTGGGGGCGGACGCATCGGCTGCGGCGGGGCCGGTGGGACGCGCCGCTTCCGCGGAAACCGATATCGTCATGAATGCGGAGATTCTGTCGTATTCCCGATCCAAGGGATTGTTCGCGGGGCTGTCGCTGGAGGGTTCGACGATGCGCTCCGACGATGGCGCGAACAAGGCTCTTTATGGGAAGGAACTGAGCGCCAAGGAGATCGTGCGCGAGGGAAAAGTGGGGGCACCGGCATCGGCGCAGCCGCTGCTGGCCCTGCTGAGCAAAGCTGCGGCGCGACACACGAGTAAACCCGCGGCGACACCAAAGAGCAAATCCAAGGCGAATTGATTCCGGGAGTGATTTCGAACAAGAACAACGATGAGCGTTAGCACGAGCGATTTCCGCAAAGCGATGGGATGTTTCGCTACCGGAGTCACGGTCATCACCGTCGACCAGGACGGCGAGGTCCACGGCATGACCGCGAATGCCTTCACCGCTGTCTCGCTTGACCCGGTGCTGGTGCTGGTTTGCGTGGATCACCAGGCGCGGACGCACGCTCATTTGCATGCCCGGAAGCGGTTTGGAGTTAACGTGCTGCGCAGCGATCAGCAGGCCATCGCGGAATACTACGCCAATTCCGCGGAGACCCATCAGCATCCGGAAGCCGCGGGCGCCCGCTTTGATCGCACCGCGCACGGTACATCTGTGCTGCAGGGAGCTCTGGCGTACCTCGAATGCCGGCTGCACTCGACCCAGACCGCGGGCGATCACACCATCTTCATTGCGGAAGTGGAGGAGGTTGTGGTGAGGGATGGGGAGCCATTGCTTTATTTCCGCAGCCAGTATAGAGAGGTCAGAGGTTAGAGGTCAGATTGCAGAGGTAGAAACCAACGACAGCGGTTTTTACCTCTGCAATCTGACCTCTAACCTCTGACCTTATTTCCGACCTTATTTCCCCATAAGCAACTTGGCGATCGTCGCCAATTGCATGTTGGAGGTGCCTTCGTAGATTTTTCCGATCTTCGAGTCGCGCCAATATTTCTCGACCGGGTAGTCTTTCGTGAAGCCGTATCCGCCGTAGATTTCGATGGCCAGCGAGGTCACGCGCTCCGCCACCTGCGAGGTGAAGAGCTTGGCCATGGCGGCTTCTTTCACGAAATTTACACCGGCATCTTTCATGCGGGCGGCGTTGTAAACCATTAGGCGGGCCGCCTCGATTTCGGTCGCCATCTGCGCGATCTGAAACTGAATCGCCTGGAATTCCGCAATCGGTTTGCCGAACTGCATGCGCTCCTGCGCATACTTTGCGGCGCATTCCCACGCGCCGCGGGCTACGCCCAGCATCTGCGCGCCAATTCCGATGCGGCCTTCGTTCAGCGTCTCGATCGCGATCTTGTATCCCTTGCTCAGCTCGCCGAGCACGTTCTCTTTCGGCACGCGACAGTCTTCGAGAATCAGTTCACAGGTTGACGAGGCGCGAATCCCCAGCTTGTCTTCCTTTTTGCCGACGGTAAATCCGGGGAAATTCTTCTCGATCAGAAACGCGGTGATTCCCTTGTATCCCTTGGACGCATCGACGGTAGCAAACAGGATGAACAATCCCGCCTCTTTGCTGTTCGTGATCCAGAGTTTGCGTCCGTTGAGAATGAAGTCCGAGCCTTTGAGCTCAGCCTTGGTTTGCAGGGCGAAGGCATCCGATCCCGATCCCGCTTCGCTCAACGCATAGGCACCGACCGTATCGGCAGTCATCTTCGGCAGGTAACGCTTCTTCTGGTCTTCATTGGCCCAGCGCAGAAGCGCATTCGCAACCAGCGTGTTCTGCACGTCGACGATTACGCCGGCGGAGGCGTCGGCGCGGGAACATTCTTCGACGGCCACGATCGCGTCAAAAAACTTGCCGCCCGCGCCACCGTACTGCTCCGGAATCTCGATGCCCATCAGCCCGAGTTGAAAGAACTGGTCGATCAGGCTGTGATCGAATACCGCCTTTTCGTCCATCTCTTTCGCCAGGGGACGAATCTTGTCGTCGGCGAATTGGCGGACGTTGTCGCGAAACAGAATTTCGTCTTCGGTGAGAGTGGTGAGCGGCGTGGGATTCGTAAGCTGCAAAGTTTCGGGCATGAAGACACCTCAATGTAGAGACGCGGCTTGCCGCGTCTGGGAAGGATGGCGAACCGGAAATTGTAGCAGCAGAGAGCGGCGAGGCGGCGACCGCTCGGTTGGTTCGGGGCACTGGTAACCGGATCAGCGGCGGTTGATGAGCGAGGCTACGTAGCCGGCTCCGAATCCGTTGTCGATGTTCACCACGCTGACGTTCGAGGCGCAGGAGTTCATCATTCCGAGCAAGGCGGCTAGGCCTTCGAAGGCCGCGCCATAGCCGACGCTGGTCGGAACGGCGATCACCGGGACTCCGACCAGCCCGCCGACCACGCTGGGGAGCGCGCCTTCCATTCCGGCGCAGACTACGATCACACGGGCCTTGGCTAGCGCTCCGCGATGGGCCAGTAAGCGGTGAATGCCGGCGACTCCGACGTCGTAGATGTGCTGGACGTTGTTGCCCATCAATTCCGCGGTGACGACGGCTTCTTCGGCTACCGGGATGTCGCTGGTTCCCGCCGACACGACTACGATCACTCCCTTGCCATGTTTCTTGCGGTCACGCTTGAGTGTGATGGCCCGAGGCAAGGGACGATACTCCGCGCGGGGCAAGGCGGCGGCGACGGCGGCGTACTGTTCCTCGGTGGCACGCGTCGCCAGCACGTTGCCGCCGTGGGCGGCGAGGCGGGTGAAGATGTCTGCTACCTGGCGGGGCGTTTTGCCCTGGGCAAAGATCACCTCGGGCATGCCTTGGCGGAGGGCGCGATGGTGGTCGAGCTTGGCGAAACCGAGGTCCTCGAAGGGCAGGTGACGGAGGCGCTCGACGGCGTCGTCGGGGGAGAGGCGCTTTTTTCGAACTTGCTCGAACAGATGGCGAAGGGCTTGGGAGTTCATGGATACGCCATTGTAGGTGAAATCGGGTCATCGGGTGATCGGGCCATCGGGTGATCTAAGTTCAAATGCGCCTAGTTCTGTGGCCCTACCACCAGATCGCCCGGCTAACTTTTGAGATCTAGTGTTTTCAGTCACTTACGCAGATTACTCCAAAGGTTCTACGCCCTTCGGATAGATTGCCCCGGTCGGCGGCGCACCCTATAATCGGCTTACTCTGGTTCTGGATTCTTCGGCAGGCAGCCGGGTAGGGTTGGCCCTAAAGTACGTACGTGTGCCTTTTGGCCTGGCTTTGGTCTTGAATTTTGGCCGATGGCCGATCTTAACCCGCTATGCGAAAACGCCTGCAAATCGCGCTGATGACTAGCTTAACCGCGATCTCCTTTCTTTCCACGCTGTTTTCGACTATGCCGGCTTGGGCGCAGGGGGGCGGTATTACCCCTACCACAGACGACTCCGGCCGCAAGATCTACGTTAACGGGGATGGGCCTGCCATGGCTTCGAGAGAGGCAGCGACTCCCGCGCCTGCGCGCTCTCGACTGGTTTATTGGAGTTCGACCGAACATCGCTTCAAGCCGGTTCCGACCAACGGGGCGGTGATGCGGGCGGCGCGCTCGGCGGCTTCGGAGGTCAACACCTACCTCGACGGCAGGACGCAGAGTCACCAGATTCTCAACCGCGCTTTTACGCAGGAGGATGTCGACGCCGCAATTGAGCAGGCGGCGGCCCGGCATAATGTGGATCCGAACCTGGTGCGCTCGGTGGTCAAGGTGGAATCGAATTTCAATCCCAATGCGGTTTCGCGCAAAGGCGCGATGGGACTGATGCAGTTGATGCCCTCGACGGCGCGCTCGCTCAATGTGGCCAATCCTTTTGACCCGCAACAAAACGTCGATGCCGGGGTTAGACATCTAAGGAGATTGTTGGATAGCTACGGCGGCAACGTCAGCCTCAGTCTGGCAGCCTATAACGCGGGGTCGGGAGCGGTGGCGCGCAGCGCGGGGGTTCCGCATTTCCGGGAAACACAGAACTACGTGCGCCGGATCACGAACCTGTATAACGGTGGCAGCGAACCGGGGTCGTACATTTTCGGCAGCCCGGTGCATGATCCGGTGCGGGTCGAGCGCGATGCGCGGGGCGTGCTGCACATCAGCAACACGGAATGAGAGTATTGAATCATTGAGTGATTGAGGCATTGAATCATTTACCCCTGGACCCGATAATTCGAATGACTCAATGATGCAATGACTCAATGATTCAATAGCATGAAGACCCAGGTTTCTGCGACCCTAATTCGCACGACCCTAGCTCGAGGCGTCCGCGCCTTTCGCCTCGGCGCAGCGCTGTTGCTGGTGCTGCTGCCGGCGGTTTCCGCATCGGCTCGCGTCCATCACAACGACGCCTGGGCTCGCCAACAGTTCACCAAAGCGGAGCGTGCTCGGGAGGCGCTTAACGGGCGTCCGGTGGGCGAGCGGACTCGCCGCGAATACCAGCGGGTAATTGATTCGTACCGGCGTGTTTACTTTGGTTCTCCGGCTTCCTCGAAGGCGGACCCTAGCGTGGTCGCTACCGCCGAACTCATGGTCGAGATGGGGCGGCGCTTTGATGACAACAAGATTCTGCGCGGGGCGGTGGAACAGTACCGCTTCCTGCGCAAGGAATATCCCGGCAGCAAATACCGCTTCGACGCCCTGTTCACGATCGGAGAAATTTACAAAGACGACCTCAACGATCCCGAAGAGGCGCGCACCACCTTCGAAAATTTTCTTCATCGGTATCCGCACAACCGGCTGGCCGACGATGCCCGCTCGGCGGTGAAGGAAATCGACGCCGACGCCGACGAAATGGAACGGACGGCGGAGAAGGCGGCGCGAAAGCAGCGGTCCAATCCTGGCGCTAGGGCCCGTGCCGGCGTTGCCTCCAGCTCTGACGACGCGGCCGATTCGGCCACCGAGCCGGCGATCGAATCTACAAAGACCGCGAGCGCCCGTCGCAACGCCTTGCCGCGCGTCACCGGAGTTCGCCACTGGTCTACGCCCGACTACACTCGCGTCGCCATTGACGTCGAACAGGAGGTTACGTTCGATTCCCAGCGCATCTCGCATCCCGACCGCATTTTCTTCGATCTGCGCGACACCAAACTGGCTTCGACCCTCGTGGGCAAGACCTTTGACGTGGACGATGGCTTCTTGAAGAAAATTCGGGTTGCCGAATTTCAGCCTGGGCGCACGCGGATTGTGCTGGAAGTGGACGACCTGGCCAGCTACGACGCTTTTCTGTTGCCCGACCCTTACCGGCTCATCATTGATGTGCACGGCAAGGATGTGCACGGCAAGGAAATGCACGCGAAGCAGGATCAGGCGACGCTTGCTGCCCGGGTCAAGACAGACTCCGCCACCGCCAAAGGTCATTCCGCTCCGGAAACATCTGCGACGGCTTCCTCGTCGGACGACGACTCCAGCGAGTTCGCGGTGACGTCGAGCGGAGACGCGAAATCCGATGGGAGGAAAGCGCGGGAGTCCGACAAAGACGCGAATGCGGTCGCCCTTTCGAAGCCGGCGCCCGTCGAAACGGATTTAGCTCCGGAAGCTGCGAGTGGCGATTCCAGACCATCCGGCTCCGCGAAGCCCGCCCAGGGCGCGGAAGTGATTAAGACGACGGTTGCGGTGAAAGGATCGAACCGCAGGATTCCGAAGACGATCGTCAAGGCGGACGCCGAGGCGGACGGCGAGACGGATGTCGGGACGAACGGCGAGACGAATGACAGAGCACCGGCGAAGGTTGCCACTGCGCTTGCGCACGAAAGGAATCGCCCCGAAGCAACGCCGAGCGACGCCGACGACGTCTCGGGTGCGGACGAAACCACGCTGGCGAAATCAGAGCTGCCTTCGTCGGCAAAATCTTCTTCCTTGCGCCGAAAGAAATCCCGCCCCGCCGCGGCCGCTCCCGACACGGCGGATCTTCATCCTGGTTTGCGTGAAACGACTCGCGAAGCTCGTCCCACCGCCGCTGGCGACCGGTCGTTGATTCGCGCACTCGGCCTGAAGATTGGCAAGATCGTGATTGACGCCGGCCACGGTGGGCATGATACCGGCACCATTGGTCCGAACGGCCTGCTTGAGAAGGACGTCGTACTCGACGTGGCCAAGCGTCTTGGCCGCTTGCTCGAATCGCGGCTCGGCGCCGAGGTGATTTATACGCGCCAGGACGACACCTTCATTCCCCTCGAAACCCGCACCGCAATTGCGAACCGCGAGCGGGCGGATTTGTTCATTTCGATCCACGCCAACTCCAGCCGCGATTCCGATGCGCGCGGCGTCGAAACTTACTATTTGAATTTCACCTCGTCGCCGGAAGCGCTGGAAGTCGCCGCGCGCGAAAACGCGGTCTCGGAAAAGTCGATTCACGAATTGCAGGATCTGGTGAAGAAGATTGCGCTGAAGGAAAAGATCGAAGAATCGCGCGAGTTTGCCGGCGACGTGCAGGAATCGCTCTACGGAGGGCTGGCGCTGCACAACGCCGGCATCCGCAACCGCGGGATCAAGAAAGCGCCGTTCATCGTGTTGATCGGCGCGAATATGCCTTCGATTCTGGCCGAGATTTCGTTCGTGTCGAATCCCACCGACGAGCGCAAACTGGAAACCTCAGAGCACCGGCAGCGGATTGCGGAGTCGCTCTATCGAGGCGTATCCAAGTACGCCGGCGGCTTAAGCGGCGTGAAGGTGGCGAGTAAGATCGACAGGCCCGAAGGGCAGTGAAGCGGCAACCATTCTGCGCGCAGCAAACACCCGGGCAAAACCGATGCCATGGATTTCCCGGTCAGCTTGAAGGTTGGTTTTTCTTGCGGTTGTCTTTCTTGCGGACGTGCAGCAACTTCTCGACCTCGGCAATGACATTCCCGGATTCGTCTTTGACCTCGACCGCGAACGTTCGCTCGATCTTTTCCTGGGAATCCAAAGCTTGCTTGATTTCGCGAATCTGCTCTTCCGACAGGCGGAAACTGGCGGATACCGTTCCGCGTCCCGGCTTCTTGAAGCGGATGCTCGCCGACTTGTCCCACACCAGGTAATCCTTCCCCAAGTTTTCAATCAGCATGAGCATGAAGAACGGGTCGGTCATGGAATACAGCGATCCTCCGTAGTGGGTGCCAACGTAATTCCGGTTCCACCAACGAAGCTTCATCTCCACATCAATCTCTTGCCAGCCGGGTCCGAGCCGCCTGACCCGGATTCCCGCGCCCAGAAACGGCGGCCAGATATTCAGAAACATTCGCATGTGGCGCTTCAAAGCTGTTTTCACGCTACGCTCCTGCCGACCGGTACGCGGCATCACGCAGGATCGCCGCGTCGGATAAGTTTAGCGCTGATGTAGCTCTGTCCCCAGAGATCGGATCGGCTCTTGCCGGCTGGCTCTTGTTTTTATTCATCAAACCTTAACTTTCCTTTTACCGGGCGCTAACAATTGGCTGCTACTGTGCGCGATGTCACAGAGCACTGTGACGTCTCAGACACCACCTTGAAGACTCCAGGAGGTCGCTTTATGAAAAGAAAAGCGCTATTTGCAGGCGTGTTGGTCTTTGCCGCAAGCGCTGCATTTGCCCAGGAAGGCCCGGTGCCCAAGGGCGTCCCCCCACTCGACCACGTCTGGGTCATCATGATGGAAAATCATGGTTTTTCCCAGGTTCTGAATAACCCGGCCGCGCCCTTCACCACCCAGTACGCTAAGTCCGCAAATCTCGCCACGAACTATTTCGCCGTCGCGCATCCCAGCCTGACCAACTATCTGGAAACCAATGGCGGATCGAACTTCGGAGTGCTGGATGACAATTCACCGGACTGGCACAACCCGTCTTGCATGCCCAACCTGGCGTCCGGCGTGATCAATTACGAATCCGATTCGAGTCCTATTTGCCCAATCGCCGGCACCGGCACCGACGCCGCTACTCCGCTCCTGGACTGCTTCAATGAAGTCACCGGGCCGCCCTGCGATATCGAGATTGACGGCGTACATTCCTACGCGGCCGATCCGAACATCCTGGGTATCAGCATTGCAGATCAACTGGTCGCAGCCGGAAAGAGCTGGAAGTCCTATCAGGAAAGCCTCCCGCTCGGGAGCGCAGACAACATCAATTACAGCGACGGCAACTTTACCAACCTCACTGACTTCACGCTGTTCAACTCTCTCTGGCCGGCGGTGCCACCGACCTTCAACTCCGGGGAGATCGTTCAGCTTTACGCGGTGAAGCACAATCCGTTCGTGTATTTCCAATCCACTCAGCAGGGCACTAACCGGCGGAACAGCTTGGCCAATGTTGTCGGATTCGATGGAGCCAAGGGTCTCTATGGGGATCTGGCATCAGGCAAAGTGCCGGATTACTCTTTCATTGCGCCCAACCAGTGCAATGACCAGCATGGTCGCGGTAATGGCACCCAATTCTGCCAATTCGATCCGAATGACAATGGCACCCAGGTTGGGTTGAATCCGGCATTGATGGCGCTGGGCGACCAGGCACTCCAGAGGATCGTAAGCGCAATCCATGCGTCCCCGGCGTGGAAGAGGGGCCACAACGCCATCATCACCATCTGGGACGAGGATGACTACAGCGTCTCTCCGACCATCAACCAGGTGGCGGCGATTGTAGACACCAACTATGGCGTCCGCCATAGGCAGAGCAACGTCTTCTACACTCACTTCTCCCTGCTCCGGACCATCGAAGGTGGATTCAAGCTACCTTGCTTGAACCATGCCTGCGATGCCACCACCACCACCATGCACGACCTGTTCCGGGAGCGGTAAGCACGCGCCAGAACTTGCTTGGAAAAGCCGGACGATGTAGTCCGGCTTTTTTGTGCGCCGGGAGCGCCGATGGTAGCGTTTGGACCTTTCGATCAATGAGCTCGTCGAACCGCAGGACGGCTTTGCGTGTTCGCATGGCTATCAAACCCCTAGTGTCTAACTGGAAACCGGGCTGCGAAATTCCGTGCCCGCGCCTTGACTGTGATCTAGCATGGTCGGTAGACCATGGTTGCCGAAGTGATCGGCGTTGGTCTTCAAACCGACATTTTTTCAGAGCGGCGTTTTCAGTCCGAAGAACGTTTTGCCAGCTAACTCTATGGGCCTTGCGGGAAAAACCCAACACGCCATTCGGCGCAGCACTCGGCTGCCGTTGGAAGTTCCCGTGCTGGTCACCAGCCTCGACCCCGCGCATCCGTTTTCCGAGCCGGGCAATACCACGCTGGTGAACGCCCACGGATGCGGGCTGATCGTTCCCCGCGCACTCGCGCACGGCATCCCGGTCCGCCTGGAAATCGTTTCGGCCAAGCGGCACACCACGGCGCACGTTTCCGAGGTGGTTCCCCTGGGAGGCGATCCCGAGACCTGGCTGGTAGGCCTGGAACTCGACGTTCCCGGCAACTTCTGGGGAATCGACTATGCGCCTTCCGATTGGAAGGTCGACGAGCGGAAGGTTGACGAGCGGAAAATGGACGAGCAGAAGAAGGGCCGGCAGAAGATCGTCGACGGCCCATCGCCTGCCGCCGGGCAGCAGGGTCTCGAGGCCGGACCGGCGGCGGCAAAGCCGGTTCGTTCAAATCGCTGGCGCCTCACCGACATCAGCGCCGGCGCCTGCTACCTGGAGGCGGCTGCTCCATTTCCTGCCAACACTCCGGTGCTGCTCAGTGTCCGGGTGTTGGATACGGAGTGTTTGCTGGAAGGAGTGGTGCGGGTGTCGCATGCGCAAACCGGAATGGGAATCGAGTTCACGCGAGCGCAAGGGCACGATCAGCGGACCAGGGTGGCCGAACTCATCGGCCAGTTGATGGACAGTCACGAGGTCCCAAGGATTTTTGTGGGATGGAAAGAGGACCGGAAACAAGGCCGGAACGACGGCAAGCATGCGGTGGCCAATCCCGCGCCCGGCGCGGCGCCGGAAGCCGAATCGCCCGACCCGCTTCTGGAACTCATTCGCACCGGGGCGTCGTTGACCGTGGAGCAGTTTCAGAAAGCCTTGCGAGCGCAGCGCCTCGCGGTGCAGTGATAGACTGCTGCGTCGAGAAGCTGGCATAATTCCCTATTGTCATCCTGAGCGAAGCGAAGGACCTATGCATGGCCGCGGAATGCATAGAACTGGTTTCATAAATGCCTTTCAACCCGGAAGGCACATCCCTCAGGGGCTAAAGCCCGCGTGTTTATTGGCTCTGGGCGGCACGGCTGAAGCCGTGCCCTTCCCAAACCCATTTATGAAACCAGCTCTAGGTCCCTCCCCTTCGGCAAGCTCAGGGTCAGGATGACACTTAAACATAATGTCGCGGATTTACGGGATAGACGCCAGGCAACTCGAAACTTAATGACAAAGCGTCCTGCAAAGAGATCGGTGAAAACCGCGAAATCGCAACCGAAGGCAGGCCGCCCGTTTGCGCCCGGCTATGGCATAGTCGGAGCCGAAAATGGCAAAGGCCTGCTCCCCTGGGCCTGGGTCGCGAGAAAAATGAACCGCTGCCGCACGTTCTGGCTGGCCACGATCCACGCGGCTCACGGACGTCCGCATGTGATGCCGGTATGGGGAGTGTGGCTTGACAACACTTTCTTCTTTTCGACCGGGCACAAATCCCGCAAGTGTCAAAATCTTTCCGCCAATCCCGCGTGCACGATTGCCAACGACAATGGAGAAGAGGCCGTGATCATTGAGGGAATGGCAACTCAAGCCGAAGATCCAGTGGTCCTCGAGCGCGTCGCGACCGTCTACAAGAAAAAATACAAAATGGACCCGCGAAGCATGAAAGAACCGATATTTGCGGTGCGTCCGCGCACCGTATTTGGATTGATCGAGAAGAGCTTTCCGAAGTTGGCAACGAGATGGAAATTGTAGAATTTGTGATTTGTGATTTTCAATTTGCAATTTTGAAAAGCTAAATCCAATTACAAATTTTCAAATTACCAATTACAAATTTCGCATTATTTTTCGCGCCGACAGATGCGCCCCCGTCAGCAGCAGCATCCCCGACAGGAACGCCCAGAACATCAGGCTGACGGAGATGGCGAACGGCCCATACACTTCCGCAAAATTCAGCCGCGGCAGGGCGAAGATATAGGCGTACTTCAGCACCTCCGAGAGCAATCCCATCATCACCGCCGCCGGCAGGACTCCGCGAGCCGGCACCTTCCCATTCGGCAACAGCCAGTAGACAAGAAAGAAGATGGCGATGCTGGCCAGGATCGAAAAGATCTTCATGGTCACAAAGCCCACCAGTTTCACATACCAAGCGCCGTAGCCGTGCAGCGCGCTCGCCACGATGGCCACGTTTCCGGCCGTCAGTCCCACCGAGAGCAGGGCGAGCGATCCGCAGGCAAACACCAGCCCCAGCGACATCAACTGATTCCGCAGATACGAGCGGTTGTTGCGAAATCCCCAGACCCGGTTCAGCGCAACTTCCAGCGGCAGAAAAATTCCGGTGGAAGTAATCAGCAGCATGGCCAGCGAGAAGACTTGCGCCCGATGGTGCGCGCTCACCAGCGCGTTCAGGTTGCGGATGACGAACTCCTGGCCGGTCGGAACATAGTCGCGCAACAGGTTCTCGACGACGCTATACATGACCTGGGAATGAAAAACGTACCGGATCAACGACATCAGCAACAGCAGAAACGGGAAGAACGACAGAATGGAATTGGCGGCAACCGAGAAGGCAAAAGTATGTACCTCGGTCCGGAGCAAGTAACGCGCGGTGGAACGCAGCAGTCCTTCAGTTGGAGCGGAGCGGAGTTCGGCCGCGCCTTTTTTGTCGGAAAGCTCGATGGGAGTGATCGACACTGGCTTCTTAAATATTAACAAATACCTCAGTTCTCAGTTCCCAGTTCTCGGTTCTCAGTAGAGGCTTCGATCTCCGAACTGGGGTTCTACTGAGAACTGGGAACTGGGAACTTGGGACGACCGAACGTAGGCTCTACCCCCCTGCCCGCTCTGTTTGACCACCTGCGCCTCGCACCTTAGGATGAAGGGACACCCCAAGATGGCCAAACAGGTTTTCTACGATCCCTTGCAAGCGCGCTGGCGGCGGATTCGCCGCGTGGTCGACGCGGCCGCCCTGGCTTTTTCTTTGCTGGTCGTTTTTTTTATCTACAGTGCCCTGCGCAGTGAGCCTCTCCCCGACCTTTCCTGGCTCACCGAAAAGCGCCCCTACCACGCTCTGAAAGAAAAGGAAAAGGCAAAGGCCCGCGAGAAACGCCGCCTCGCCACTTTGGCCCGCACCGGACACCGCCACCAATCCCGTAAAGCTCCTTCGCAACTCACCCTGAACTCCGAGCAAGGGGTGCGCGCCGCATTCTACGTTTCCTGGGATGCGGCCAGCTTCTCCTCCTTGCGCGAATATGCCCGCCAGATCGACTTGCTCTTCCCCACCTGGCTGCAGGTTCTCAGTCCAGACGGCCATCTGGAAGCCGTCGATCCGGAAACCAACGCCATGTTCGATGTGGTCCAAGGACAAACCATTCATCCCGTGGATGACAAGGTGATGCCGTTCCTGAAGACGGAAGGCACGAACATGGAAGTCTTTCCCGTGGTGCAGAACTTCGATGGCACCGACTTTGTTCCGGGCGTCGGCGCTTTCCTGAACAACAAGGAGGCCCGCGCCAGGTTTCGACGCGAGATCGGGCTTTTTCTTGCCACCGATCGGTACCGCGGTTTGATGGTCGATTTCGAATCCTTCCCCAAGAAGGCGCAACCCGGATACGTGGCTCTGCTCGGTGAACTCGCGTCCGACCTGCACGCAAAAGGAATGAAGCTCTACGTCAGCGTTCAGGTGCGCAACGAGGATTACAACTACAAGGCCATTTCGGCCGCGGTCGATGGCGTGGTCATCATGAACTACGACGAGCACTTTCCCGGAGGCACCCCCGGCCCTGTCGCCTCGCAGGATTGGTTCACGGCGAACCTCGAATCTGCCGTCAAGGAGATTCCAAAAGAGAAGCTCATCTGCGCCATCGCCAACTACGGCTACGATTGGGTCGAGCGCCCGAAAAAAGGCAAGCTGCCGCCGGGATTGGCCGACAAGACCGTTTCCGTGCAAGAAGCCTGGATCGGGTCGCGCGATTCCGAAGAAGACGTTGATTTCGACGGCGACGCGCTCAACCCGCACTTCAGCTACCTTGACGACGATAACTTCCGCCACGATGTCTGGTTCCTGGACGCGGTGACTGCCCTGAACGAAATGCGTGCCGCCCAGATGGTCGGCATCGAGACCTTCGCCTTATGGAGGCTGGGCGCGGAAGACCGCTCCCTGTGGCGGGTGTGGGATGCGCCCGGAGAAGCCAATGCATCGGATCGCTTGAAAGACGTCCCTCCCGGCCAGGACGTCGATATGGAAGGCGAAGGTGAAATCCTGCACATCGAAGCCAGGCCCACCAACGGCGAGCGCGACCTGACCATCGACAAGCAGACCGGACTCATCGATGGGGAGGACTTCAAGAGCCTTCCCGAGCCGTATCGTGTGGCGCGCTATGGCGCCAGCAAGAACCAGCTCGCCATTACTTTCGACGACGGTCCCGATCCGCAGTGGACCCCGAAAATCCTCGATGTCCTCAAACGCGAGCATGTGCCCGGAACCTTCTTTCTGATCGGAATCCAGGCCGAGAAGTTCAGCAGTTTGACCCAACGCATTTACCGCGAAGGTCATGAAATCGGCAATCATACCTTTACGCATCCCGATATCAGCTCCATCGGCACCGGCTACATGAAGGTGGAGCTGAACCTGACCGAGCGCCTGTTTGCCAGCCGCCTCGGCATTCGCGCCATGATGTTCCGTCCGCCGTACTCCGTCGACGCCGAGCCAGACACCGAAGATGAGGTGCGGCCGCTCGAACTCACGCAAAGCATGGGCTACATCACCATCGGCAACAAGCTCGATACCAAGGACTGGAAGGACGAGCCCGCGCTCACCCCGCAACAAATCGCCGCGGAGGTGCTCGACCACTTGCCACCTTGCCAGCCGAACGATCAGATGAGGTGCGGCAACATCATTCTCATGCACGATGGCGGCGGCAACCGCGAACGAACCGTACAGGCCCTCCCGCTGATTATCGAAGGCGCCCGCGCCCGCGGATTTGAATTCGTCCCCGTGTACAAATTGATGGGCAAAACCAAAGCCGATGTTATGCCGCCGCTCCCGCCCAACGAGTATTGGTCCGCGCGGCTGAATTGGATCGGCTTCTGGCTCTTCAGCGCGACCATGGCGGCCATCGTGTCGATTTTTTTCCTGGGTGACATCTTGATGACCGGGCGCCTGGTTTCAGTTGGAGTGCTCGCCATCTATGACCGTCTCCGCGCGCATGTCTATGGAACGCCCGAGCAGATCGCGGCCTACCGCCCCCAGGTCGCGGTTCTCATCCCCGCCTATAACGAGGAGAAAGTCATCGAGCGTACCGTCCAGGGCGCGCTCGATTCCGACTATCCCAATCTGCGCGTGATCGTCATCGACGACGGATCCAAGGATCGCACTCTGGAAATCGCCCGCCGCGCCTTCGCCGCCGAAGCAGCCGCCGGCCGAGTATTGATTCTCACCAAGCCCAACGGCGGCAAGGCCGAAGCGTTGAACTTTGGACTAGAACACATCCGCGACGCGGAACTTTTCGTCGGCATCGACGCCGATACCATCATCGCTCCCGATGCCATCGCCCGCCTGGTGCCGCACTTCCTCAATCCGAAAGTTGCGGCCGTGGCCGGCAATGCCAAAGTCGGCAACCGCGTAAACCTCTGGACCCGCTGGCAGGCCCTCGAATACATCACCAGCCAGAATTTCGAGCGGCGAGCGCTCAACACCATGGGCGCCGTGAGCGTGGTCCCGGGCGCAATTGGAGCCTGGCGAGTAGCGCCCGTTCGCGAAGCCGGCGCCTACCATGTCGACACCGTAGCCGAAGACGCCGATCTCACCATGGCTCTGCTGCGCAACGGCTATCGCGTGCAATACGAAGACCGGGCGCTCGCCTTCACCGAGGCTCCAACCACTGCCAACGCGCTCATGCGGCAGCGCTTCCGCTGGTCGTTCGGAATTCTGCAGGCCGTCTTCAAGCATCGCGCCGTTTTTGCGCGCAAAGGCGCTTTGGGATTTGTCGCCCTTCCCAACATCCTGATTTTCCAGATCCTGCTCCCGCTGGTCTCACCCTTCATCGACGTGATGTTTGCCGTCGGCGTGATCTGGTATTTCATCCAGAAATATTTTCATCCCGATTCCACCGATCCCGCCAGCTTCCAGCGCCTGCTGATCTTCTTCGGCGCCTTCCTGATGATCGATTTCCTAGCCTCCGCGCTCGCCTTCGCTCTGGAGCGCCGCCAACCCGAAGCCCGCGAAGACGCCTGGCTGCTAAGCCAAGTGTGGTTGCAGCGCTTCGCCTATCGCCAGGTCTTTTCCCTAGTCCTGTTCCGCACCCTGAAGCGTGCCATCCAAGGCCGCCCCTTCGCCTGGGACAAACTAGACCGTACCGCCGCCGTAAACTACGTTCCCGCCGAGCGCCGCGACTCAGTCAAAGTCTGATCGTGTGGGGCGGACACTCCTGTCCGCCAACCGCATGCAGCACAAGAAGTCAGTTCTCATCCCCGTGATCCCCGCCATTGACATCCCGCAGCCAAAAGGTGTGTCGTAAGAAGGAGAACCAACCATGCCCCGCACAATCATCGAACCCTTCCGCATCAAAAGCGTCGAACCCATTCGGCGCACCACCCGCCCGCAGCGCGAGCAGCTTCTCCGCGCCGCGAACTACAACCTTTTTCTCCTCCCCGCCGACGATGTCCTCATCGACCTGCTTACCGATTCCGGCACCGGAGCCATGTCCACCCACCAGTGGGCAGCCATTATGGAAGGGGACGAAAGCTACGCCGGCAGCCGCAGCTTCGATCGGTTCCGCGACTCCGTGCAGGATATCTTCGGCTACAAGCACGTCATCCCCACCCACCAGGGCCGAGCCGCCGAGCGCATTCTGTTCAGCGTGATGTGCAAAAAAGGCGATGTAGTCCCCAACAACACCCACTTCGACACCACCCGCGCCAACGTAGAGTTCGTCGGCGCCGAAGCCGTCGACCTGGTCATCCCCGAAGGCCGCCAGCCCAGCGTGAAGCATCCCTTTAAAGGCAACATGGACGTAGCCGCGCTGGAAACTCTAATCCAGAAAGTGGGCCGGGAACGCGTGCCCTTGGTCATGCTGACCGTGACCAACAACTCCGGCGGTGGCCAGCCCGTATCCATGGAAAACGTCAAAGCCGTGAGCGCAGTTTGCCGCAAGCACCGCATCCCGCTCTACTTCGATGCCTGCCGTTTTGCCGAGAACTCCTATTTCATCAAGATCCGCGAAAAAGGTTACGACCAGAAAACCCCGAAAGAAATCGCCCAAGAACTGTTCAGCTACGGCGACGGCTGCACCATGTCCGCCAAAAAAGACGGCATGGCGAACATCGGAGGATTTCTCTGCACCAACGACGATCTGCTAGCCCAGCAGGAAAAGAACCTGCTCATCCTAACCGAGGGCTATCCCACCTACGGAGGCTTAGCCGGACGCGATTTGGAAGCCATTGCCGTAGGATTGCAGGAAGCCCTGCACCAGGATTATCTCGAATACCGCATAGCCTCCACCGCATATCTAGGCAACCACATAGCCGAGCAGGGAGTGCCGATAGTGCAGCCACCCGGAGGCCACGCCATCTACATCGACGCGCGAGCCTTCCTGCCCCACATTCCGCCCGATCGCTTTCCCGCGGTTGCGCTAGCCAACGAACTCTATCTTGAAGGCGGCATCCGCTCGGTAGAAATCGGCACGCTAATGTTCGGAGCCGCAGCAAGAATGGATTTGGTGCGCCTAGCCATCCCCCGTCGCGTCTACACGCAGAGCCACATCGACTACGTGGTGGAAATCATCTTGGAAGTCTGGAAGAAGCGCGACCAGATTTGCGGCATGAAGCTACGCTACGAAGCCCCATTCCTCCGCCACTTCACCGCCAAGCTGGAGCCTGAACCGGTAGAAGTAGCGGCCCCGCGCCGCTGATTTTGAGGGAGTTAAGAATCTAGAGAGAGGCAGAGGGTGCCCCATCCTAACGTGCCCCATCCTAACGTCGCGTTCTTGGCGACGTTAGGATGGGGATTTTAACTCAGGTTTGCGACTGAGAGACCAAGCGCGGCTGCGGCTCGACCGCCGGAGATGGACTGCTCGGCGCGGCTTGGGGCTGCGGCGTCTGGCCGTCCTGGATTGAGCCGCCGTTATCCTGCTTCGCGCCACCGTTGAGACTGGGGTGGTTATCGCGGTTCGAGTTCGGCGTGCTCAGGTGGTTTCCCGGTGAGCCGTGCTTATACGAATCCGGATTGTACGGCGGATCGTCGGAGGGATCGTAGCCGTATGAGTCGTAGCTGTAACCCGGGTAGTAGGAATACGCCGGCCACGGGCTATACCAGAAAGGATCGTACCACCAAGGATTCCAGCCGAGCCCCCAGCCGCCCCAATACGGCCATCCAAACCCGAAGCCCCAGCCTCCCCATCCCCAACCGCCCCATCCCCAGCCACCGCCCCAACCGTAGCCAGGCCAACCGCCTCTCCAACCATTGCCACGCCAACTGAAGCTCGACGTGGCGACGGAGGCTCTGCCGACGAAACCAGACGCGACTCTTGACGGGCCAAAAGAGCGCCAAGCGCCCCCGGAACTTCCGGTGTTACGAGCCGACAAACCTGAGTTCGCCAAGCTTCCGGAATTGCGTCCCTCGGTCAAACGCCCGGAACTGCCGGAGTTGCCGAACGAGTGCCACTGCCCATCGTTGATTGCCGGACGAACATTCGACGAACGACTTCCGCCTGAGCCAAAACCGCGGCCCGCTTCAGACCTGCCGTACGAACGACTGCCCGCACCGTTAGGACCAGCCCCTGACCTACCACGAAAGCCGCCTTGGTGATAACCTCCTCCACCAAGAGACCGCCCGCCGCCATAATATCCGCCCCCACCGCGAGGGCCGCCACCGCCATGAAAGCCCCCACCACCGCCACCGTGAAAGCCGCCGCCACCGCCGCCGCCATGGGAACCTCCACCCC
>Ga0209517_10002036_pt1 | contig 29396 bp, 25 predicted proteins | sample PeaSoiMetSII2010_FD_187695 | JGI IMG/M metagenome (GOLD analysis project Ga0209517, IMG submission 187695) | Peat soil microbial communities from Weissenstadt, Germany - SII-2010 (SPAdes) (version 2) | ecosystem: Environmental > Terrestrial > Soil > Wetlands > Peat | place: Germany...
GCCCGCCGCAAGACTCGGGGCCAGGATGGATTCGCTGTTCTCCTTTCCTGTAGGACTCTTTCATTCCCTACAACATGCCGGTTTATCCCGGCGCACTCCGGCGCATCGCCCATACTTCGCACCACCGCGGGCAGCAGATGGCCATGCTCCGGATGCTCGGCCGGGAGGTGTTCAGCGTGTACGGACCGACCGCCGACACGGGGAAAGAGATCGTTTATAAACCGCTACCGTTGTAGTTCAGGCAGCAGCCGGAGCGCGTTGTCCCGTTCGATCGCACGCAGGTCCTTGGTCGGGAAACGCTGTGCGGTAAGGCCCCCGATCTCTTCCGCCGACGTTCGGAACGGGTAGTCGGTTCCGAACAGAATCTGCGACGTGGGCGCCACTTTGAGTAGTGCCGCCAGAGCCGGGGCGCTGTTGCCTTGGGCCGTGTCGTAGTAGAGCTTCTTCAGCTCATACATCAGTCCCTTCGGCAGAACCTGCTCTTTGCCCTTCATGGTGGCTTCCTGGTACACGAAGCGGCTCAGCAGGAAGGGCACGGTCCCGCCGGCGTGCGACAGGATCCAGCGAATATCGGGATAGTGCGCGGCCGTGCCACTGAACAACAGACTGGCGGCAGTGCGGGTGGTATCTGTGGCCCACTCGATCATCACCGCCGGGACTTCGTTCTTCAGGTTGCCGCAGCAGGCGGCTGTAGTTGGATGCGTGTAGATCACCGCTTTGCGCCGGTTCAGCTCGGTCCAGACGGGTGCGAAGGCGGCATCTCCCAGCCATTTATCGCCGTAGCTGGTGAGCAGGCCGATGCCGTCGGCCTTGAGCGTATCGAGCGCGTACTCGATTTCACGCAGGCTGCCGTCGATATCCGGCAGGGGCAGCGCGGCGAACAGTCCGAAACGGCCGGGATGATCCTTGGCGGTCATCGCTCCGTAGTCGTTGACGATCCGGGCCAGACGGCGACCCTCGTCAACATCCCCGAACCATACTCCCGGAGAACTCAGGGACAGAACCGAGGTCGCGATCCCGCCCTTGTCCATTTCTTCGATCGACTGGGCCGGGGACCAAGCCGGCTGGCCGGCTGCGCGGTTGCCGATCGCAGTGCGGTAGGCGGGCGGGAAGAGATGATGGTGAACGTCGATGCGATGGGGTGCTGCGGCCCCTTTCGCGATCGTGCATGCCAGTCCTGCTAGAAACTCGCGCCGTAGCATAACCCAACGATTCTACACCTCAATTTCGACAATCTCACCGGGAGTGTTGTAGTCGCTATAGCGAATCCAGTTGGGCCGGACGCGGAAATGGGTGATGCCTTTCCACGCGAGCCGGTCGCGGCCGTCGGGATAGAAAGCGAAGTAAGCCTCGAGAATCCGGTCGCGCTCCGCGCCGGTGGGCTCGTCGGCGATGCCTTCCAGTTGCACCGTGATCTCCTGGTCCCACCCGATGACGAAGGCAATCCTGGGATCGGCGCGGAGATTGTGGCATTTGCGAGTCGTATCGAGGGTGTCGAACACGATCTCCAGTTCAGACGTGATCGCGATGCCCACCACGGCGGCTTGCGGATCGCCGGAGGGAGAAACCGTCGACTGCACTCCCAGGCGATGCTTCTGAAGAAACGGCAAGAGCTCGGCGCGAGTCATGGTCATGAGTATATCCGCGACAATAGACGGAGGAGAACACACATGAAGCGAACCGCAGATGCAAAATGGCAAGGCGACCTGAAAACCGGCGTGGGCGAGATATCGATGGCAAGCGGGACACTGTCGCATGTGCCCTATTCGTTCCACAGCCGATTTGAGCAGGGGAAAGGAACCAACCCTGAAGAATTGCTGGCCGCGGCGCATGCGGGCTGCTTCACCATGGCGCTCTCGAATCAGCTTGCACAGGCGGGGTTCAAAGCTGAGAGCCTTGAAACCACCTGCACCATTACTCTCGACAAGACCGAGGGCGGGTTCGGCATCACCGAAAGTCATCTAGAGTTGAAAGCTAAGGTTCCAGGTATCACCCGCGAGGCGTTCGACAAGGCGACCGCGGGAGCGAAATCGGGCTGCCCGGTGTCGAAGCTGTACAACACCAACATCACGCTAGACGCGACGCTTTTGTAGCGCGATCATTCACACCGCAGAGCGTCCATCGGGCTGACGCGAGTCGCTCGGCGGGCGGGAAGCCAGACCGCTATCAGGGCCACCAAGCTCAACAGCACCGGCACTCCTATGAAGATCAGCGGGTCGCGGGCCTGCACGCCATACAAAAGACTCGCGATCAGCTTGGTGAGTCCGAAGGCGGAGCCCACCCCGATGACCACCCCGACCAGCGCCAGGCGCATGCCCTGGAAGATGACCATGTTGCGCACCGACCCGGACTCTGCCCCGAGAGCCAGCCGGATTCCGATTTCTTGCGTGCGCTGTTCCACCGAGTACGCCATCAGACCGTAGATTCCGATCGCCGCCAGCAGCAGCGCCGTGCCGGCAAAGATAGTGAGCACCAGCGTATTGAAGTCGGTGTTGGCCGTGGAGCGGGACACCACCTCGTCCATGGTGCGAATCGGTGCGAGCGCGAGGCCGCCGCTGACGTCGCTCAGTTCCTTTTGGATCACTGGAATTAAGGTGTGGGGCTCGACGCGGGTCCGCACGATCCAAGCGAGCGGAGTAATACGGACGTTGAGCACGTTGATTCCATCCGGAAGCTGCGCTTGGGGGATGTACATGGTGGGCCCGGGATTGCTGTTCAGCCCGTTGTCACGAACGTCGCTGACCACGCCGACAATCTGCCGCGGAGGATCGTCGAACTCCGGGCCGACACCTTTCCCGATGACGATCTGATCCGCCAGCGGGTCTCCCTTCGGCCAGTACTGTTTGGCCATGGCTTGATTGATGATAGCCACGGGAGTTGCCCCACTCGCATCCTGAGCGGTGAACCCACGTCCGCGCAAAAGCTGAATCTTGAATACGTCGAAATATTCCGGGGAAGTAATCATATAACGTCCCCCATTCTGCGCTGCACCGTCGACCGGACGTCCCACGATGAGGAAGGGAAGGCCGTACCCGCCTTCGAGCGGAACGCAGCAGGTGGCGCCGGCAGTTTCGACTCCCGGCAACGACTTCAGCCGCTCCGAGCCCAGACGGACCAATTGGTCCACGCCTGCGGTCTTTGCAAACTGAGGACCCGTTAGAGACATCCGGAGTGTCAGCACGTTATGCGAATCAAAGCCGGGATTTACGGCGCGTAGCGCGGTGAAAGTCCGCAGCAGCAGTGCCGCTCCGATCAGCAGGATCAGGGCAAGCGCGGTCTCCGTCACCACCAGCAGCGAACGAGCTTTGTTGTGGCGGAAGCTGGTGCCGCCGCGTCCAGTGGACTCCTTGATGGTGCTGCTCAGATCGGTACGTGAGGCTTGCAGCGCCGGGAAAAGACCGAGCAAGACCCCGGTCGCCACGGAAAGTCCGAGCGTGAACAGGACCACCCGCATATCCATCGATACGGCATTGCCTTGCAGCCCCACGCGCGGAATATTTCCCGGATTCAAGCTCAGAATGCCGCGAATGCCCGCGAATCCTAGAAACAGCCCGAGCACTCCGCCGGTTATGGATAAGACGACACTTTCCGTAAGCAACTGGCGCACGATTCGGCCCCGGCCGGCTCCCATGGCGGCGCGAATGGCGATCTCACGCTTGCGTCCCGTGGCTCGCGCCAGCAGAAGGTTGGCGACGTTGGCGCAGGCAATCAGCAACACGAATCCCACGGCGCCCAACAGCACCCATAACAGCGTGCGCACGCCGCTCACCAGCACTTCGCTCAATGGCTGTACACCGAAGGTCCCCTTGGGACCGAGGCTATTCGGATAGTTCTTCCTGAAGCCTTCCGTGGCAGCCTTAAGCTGCTCGTTCGCCGCGACCATAGTTACACCCGTCTTTAGTCGCGCAGCCACTTGAAAGTAATTCCCCTGGTCGGTACTGTACGGATCGAGCCGGAACGGCACGTAGACGTCGGGCGGCTGATCGATCTCAATCTTCAGGCTGGGGCCAACCACTCCGATGATTTCGTGGGGAGTCCCGCTGAGTGTGATGGTTTTGCCGATCACGTTTGGATCGGCCGCAAAGCGGTTCTGCCAGAATCCATAGGCCAGCACCGCGACGTCGCGCCCGCCGGGACGATCTTCGTCCTGCGTATAGGTTCTGCCGTAAACCGTCGTGGCCCCGAACAAGGGAAAGAAGTCCGCGCTGGCCTGGGTCTCCTGAATCTGCTCCGGCAGGTCGCCCGCCTTGTAGTTGGCGACGCCGAATCGCCAGGCGGCTACGTCCTGGAACGCTTGCGTCTGGGAGCGCCAAAAGTTGAACTTCACCGGCGAAGCGCCGGTACCTGATCCTTGTGGCGATATGCCCATGAACATGACGATCCGCTCAGGGTCGGGAAAATTCACCGGCTTGAGCAGAACCGTATTGATGAGAGAAAAGATAGCCGTATTCGCCCCGACGCCGAGAGCTAGGGCCAGGATCGCCGTGATGGTGAACGCAGGGGCGTGCACGAACATCCGGATCGAATGCTTGAGGTCTTGCAGAAAGGATCCCATTGGCTAGCTCATTACTCACACCGTAGCGCGTCCATCGGACTGACCCGCGTCGCGCGCCGGGCGGGGACCCAGACCGCGATCAGGGCCACCAGGCTCAAGAGCACCGGCACGCCGATGAACACCAGCGGGTCACGGGCCTGCACGCCGTACAGCAGGCTCGCGATCAGCTTGGTCAGCGCGAACGATGAAGCCACGCCGATGACGACCCCTACCAGTGCGAGGCGCATGCCCTGGACGATGATCATGTTCCGTACGTTGCTATACTCAGCTCCCAGTGCCAGCCGGATCCCGATTTCCTGAGTGCGCTGTTCCACCGAGTACGCCATCAGCCCGTAGATCCCGATCGCGGCGAGAAGCAGCGCCGTGCCGGCAAAGATAGTGAGCGCGAGCGTGTTGAAATCCTGATTGGCCGTGGAACGCGAGACGATCTCATCCATGGTGCGGATAGGCGCCAGCGCGAGGCCGCCGCTGACGTCGCCCAGCTCCTTCTGAATCGGCTTGATGAGGGAGCGTGGCTCCACTTTGGTCCGCACCACCCAAGCCAGAGACGCCAGGCTCGTGAGTTGCTTATTCAAGCCGTCTGGAAGTTGTGCTTGCGGGACGTACATCGTTGGGTTGGGGTCCCTTTCAAGCCCGCCATCGCGAATATCGCTCACCACGCCGATGATCTGGCGAGGGACATCCTCGAAATCCGCGCCCAGGCCTCGTCCGATGATCAGCTGGTCGGCGAGGGGATCGCCATCCTTCCAGAACGCCTTGGCCATGGCTTGGTTGATGATGACTACCGGATCGGCTCCTTTGCCGTCCCGATCGGTGAAGACACGGCCGCGCAGCAAAGGGATCTTGAACACATCCAGGTAATCCGCCGTGGTGATCATGTAACGCCCGCCGCCGTGAGATTGGCCGTCCAATGGGCGGCCCACAATGATGAAGGGAAGGCCGAACCCGCCCTCCAGCGGCACACAACACGTCGCCGCGGCATTTTCGATACCGGGCAAAGCCTTGAGACGTTCTCTTCCTTGAATCAGCATCTGATCGACGGTCGCAGTTTTCGCGAAGCGCGGATCGTTCAACAGCATCCGTAGCGTCAGCACGTTGTGGGAATTGAATCCGGGATTGACGGCGCGAAGCGCGGCGAATGTCCTTAACAGCAGCGCCGCTCCAATCAGCAGCACCAGGGCCAGCGCCATTTCCGTAATCACCAGCAGCGAACGAGCCTTGTTGTGGCGGAAGCTGGTGCCGCCGCGGCCGGTGGATTCCTTGATGGTGCTGCTCAGATCCGTTCGCGAAGCTTGCAGTGCCGGAATCAGGCCAAACAGGATCCCCGTGGCGAAGGAGATCCCGAGAGTGAACAGCACCACCATCCCGTCCATCGAAACGGCGGAGCCCTGTAAGCCGACTCGCGGGATGTTTCCAGGATTGATGCTCAAAATTCCCTTAATGCCGAGAAACCCGATGACCAGCCCCACGACGCCGCCGGCGATCGAGAGCAGCACGCTTTCGGTCAGCAACTGCCGTATGATCCGTCCGCGTCCGGCTCCCACGGCTGCACGGATGGCCATCTCGCGCCTGCGGCCGGTCGCGCGCGCCAGGAGAAGATTGGCGACGTTGGCGCATGCGATCAGCAGCACGAAACTCACCGCGCCCAGCAACACCAGGAGCAAAGTGCGCACACCGCGGACCAGCGACTCGCGCAGCGGGTCGACCCCGAAGTACAACTCCTTAGGAAATGTAGGATACTTGCGGCGAAACTCCTCGGTCGCAACCTTGAACCGCGCGTTTGCGTTCGCCACGGAAACCCCGGCCTTCAAATGCGCGCCGGTGTTGAAGTACCGGGCTTGATCCGTGCTGTTGGGATCGATCTGCATCGGGGTGTAAATGTCGGGCGGCTCATCGATCTCGATCTTCAGGCCGGGACCGGTGATGCCGATGATTTCGTAAGGCGCTCCGCTCAGGACGAGAGTCTTGCCGATCACGTTTGGATCCGAAGCGAAGCGCCGTTGCCAGAATCCATACGCGAGCACCGCCACTTTTGGCCCGCGCGGAAGATCCTCTTCCTTCGAGAATGTCCGCCCGTACAGGACGGCCGCGCCGCACAGCGGAAAGAAGTCGGAGCTGGCTTGCGTTACCTGAACCTGTTCGGGATTTCCGCCGGAATTATAGTTGGCGACTCCAAACCGCCACGCCGCGGCGTACTCGACGGTTTCCGTCTGCGCTTTCCAGAAATTAAACATGGCCGGCGAGCCGCCGGTGCCAGTACCATTCGGATAGACAGTGGTGAAAAAGACGAACCGGTCTGGATCGGGATACGGCATGGGCCGCAGGAGAACGGTGTTGATGACGGAGAAGATCGCGGTATTGGCGCCGACTCCCAGCGCCAAGGCGAGCACGGCGGTCAGGGTGAATCCGGGAGCATGCAGGAACATCCTGATGGAATGCTTGAGATCTTGCAGGAAAGATTCCATAGGCCTGCCTCTTGACTCTATACGGTCCTTTGCCGGAAAGGTTTCCAAAAAAGAAAGCGCCGGGAGAGGTTTCCCTCCCCCGGCGCCGTTTTTGTTCCGACTACTGGAAAAAGGGGACAGGCTACTCTGTCCCCTCCAGCAAACTCCTGCCTTTGCCCGCCAGCGTGGGAGTGGACAGAGATGCCTGTCCCCTTTTTCAGACTAGGCCTTCACCGACTTGTGCGGGTCGATGATGAACTTCTTGGCCGCGCCCTTGTCGAAGTCCTTGTAGCCCTGCGGCGCTTCGTCCAGCGAAATGAGCGTGGCGTTGACCGCCTTGGCGGGATGCACCTTGTCGTACAGGATGGCCGTCATGAGCTGGCGGTTGTAGCGCAATACTGGGCACTGGCCGGTGTGGAAAGAGCAGGACTTCGCCCATCCGAGTCCGATGCGAATGGAGAGCGCGCCGATCTTGGCGTTCTCGTCGATACCGCCCGGATCGCCGGTCACGTACAAACCGGGGATACCGATGGAGCCGCCCGCGCGGACCAGTTCCTGCAGGGAGTTCAGCACGGTAGCAGGACGTTCGACGCCCGCATCCTTGCCCTGTCCATGCGCTTCGAAGCCGACGCAATCCACCGCGCAGTCGACCAGCGGCTCGCCGAGGAGCTGCTCGATCTGCTGGGCCAGTGTCGCGTCCTTACGAAGGTCGATGGTTTCGCAGCCGAAGCTCTTGGCCTGTGCCAGGCGTTCCGGAATCATGTCGCCGACGATGACGACTGCCGCGCCGAGCAACTGAGCTCCTGCCGCCGCCGCCAGACCCACCGGACCCGCGCCTGCGATGTACACCGTGGTGCCGGGTCCAACACCTGCTTGCACGCAGCCGTGGAAACCGGTCGGGAAGATGTCGGACAGAAGCGTGAGGTCCTTGATCTTCGCCATCGCTTTTTCTTTGTTGGGGAACTTGATCAGGTTGAAATCGGCGTAGGGGACCAGAACGTATTCCGCCTGCCCGCCGACCCATCCGCCCATGTCCACATAGCCGTACGCCGCGCCCGGACGAGCCGGATTCACGGTCAGGCAGATACCGGTCTTGCCTTCGCGGCAATTGCGGCAGCGCCCGCAGGCGATGTTGAACGGCACGGTCACCAGGTCGCCGACGTTCAGCATTTCGACGTCGCTACCCTTTTCGATGATTTCGCCGGTGATCTCATGGCCCAGGATCAGACCCTGAGGGGCGGTGGTGCGGCCGCGGACCATGTGCTGATCCGATCCGCAGATGTTGGTAGTGACTACTTTCAAAATTACGCCATGCGGCGCGTCTTTTCCGCCGAACGGGTCCGTCTCGCTCTTCGGCATCTTCAGCTTGGGGTAGGGGATGGACTGAACTTCCACCACGCCCGGCTTGATATAAGCTACTCCACGATTCGTTGCCATACTTCCTGTCTCCTTTTATCCTTCGTCAACTTGGCGCACTCAGATGCGCGTCAAAACATGGACGCTCTATCTCAAAAGCGTCTCTAAACTCGACATGAACATCACGCTACGTATTTGTTTCGAGCGCACTCATGGGATCGCGAACTCTATCTGGACGCTTTTCCCACGCTATGCGCTCAAGAATTATACCCTAACTTCCGCAAGTGCAGAAGCAGTCTTGAGACGGGATGCGGAGAGATCGCGTTACAAACTTGTAAGTGGCTACTTTTGGGCCTTAGAACGGCCAACGTAAAGGCCGGCTTGCGCGGACGCGATTCGATCGAGATCCTGCTGAATGGCAGGCGCACGATCGCGGCTGCCCCCTTCGATCAGCCTCTCAACAGTCTCCATCAATTCGTCGAGGCGGCGTTCCGCTTCCTTCCCCATACTCAACAAGGCGGCGTTGATGCTCTCCTCCCACTGGGAAGTCAGCCGGGAGATGTTCTTGTAGACGACGTACGGAACTTGCCGGGCAAAATGGCTTCTCACCAGCGGTTTGATCAGCGTGACGGGCAAGACCGGGGAGAGTAGTTCCCAATTGCGGTCGAAGACCCGGCCGACACTGACGTCCGGTATCCCCGGTTCTTGGATCTCGATTTCGACTTCCGCGGTACGTAACGGGACGCCGAAGGCGGCCAATGTTCTGTCGGACAGCCGGTCACGAAACTCCTGAAGACGCCGGAACACTTGTGCGGACGTCCGCTGAAGCGGCTCAATCAGCTTGGAGCGCTCGGCAAGGGAGACTTGACGCAACTCGCGAGACAAGGAGCCGTCCAGCCATTCCTGGAAGGAACCGAGCAGGACGAGCAGGCTCTTCGTCCAGGACGGGAATTGAGAATACAGGTCGGCAAGCAAGCGACCTTCAATTTCCTGCTGATGCGTCTCCAACCGCGTCGCGATCACCGTGCTCGAGCCGCCCATCGCGTGGCGCACGATGAGCCGCAGCTCGCTCTTAACATCGGCGATGACCTGATTTTCGCCGAGGACTTGTTGCTTCAATGCGCCTCGTTCTGAATCCAGCGACTCCGCCGACTTGAGATTCAATGTCACGTATTCGGCGCACTCCCTCAGGAGAGTGTCGATCTTGCGGACCATGATCGCGCGGTGTTGCGCCCCGAACTCGGCCAGGGTCCGTCCGATCAGGTTATGCTTCAACTCGGCTTTCAGGTGCTCGAATCCCGGTCGAACCGAATAGGGCAGCACGTCCGGCGGCTTATCGAAGTTCTTGGCAAGTTGCGTTCGAACGAAATCGAGAACTTCGGACCGTTCTGCCGCTCCCAGAAGGTCCACTTTGGTCAGCAGAACAGATACGTTCGGCGTGTATTGGTAAAGCTTCCGAAGCAACTCGATGTCGTGTTGAGAGAGCGGCGGGTCCACGCTCACCGCGACCAGGGCTAATCCAACATTCGGCAGCCAGTGCATCGAAGCATCTGTGTCGTGCGCGAGAACGCTCTCTAATCCCGGAGTGTCGACGAATGTCAACCCGCGAAATTCCGCAAGGCTCGGCAGCTCCACTTTGATGGCCGCCACGCGCTTGAAGTTCTCCGGGTTTTCGCGCTCCGAAACATGCGATCCGATCTCATCTACCGATAGCTCTTTTCGCTGTCCGTCCAGGAAGAGAACTTCGGCCTTCTGTGTGGGCCCGAATCGAATCTCAGTGATGACGGTGGTTACGGGGACGACTCCGACGGGCAATATGGGCTGGCCGATGAAGTCGTTCATGAAACTGCTCTTGCCGGCCTTAAAACGTCCCACAATCGCGACCGTGATGTCCGGCTGCGCCAGAGCCGCCCGGCAGGACGCGAGGAGGGAACGAAGGGAGGAAAGGCCGTAGCGGTCCACTACTTCCGCTGCAAGATCGAGAGCAGGCTGAAGCTCAGGAGCCAGCGGCGGGGTTTTGGAGTCGATCGAGGGCACAGAAAGCCTCTACAATTTTGTAGGAGCTATCGTTCCCGTGAGCTATCGCGCGGGACGGTTAATGGTAGAGCCCCATCACCCGAGACTAAGTTTCATTGTAGTTCCAACCGGAAGCGATCGCGTTACAGGTGCGCGACACGGATGAACAGGCCGGCCAGGCCGCCGCCGATCAATCCGCCGAGAACCGGGACGCTCAGACCGTAACCGAAATCCGAGCTGCCTTTGCCGGGTATCGGCAAGATCGCATGCGCGATGCGCGGTCCCAGGTCGCGAGCGGGATTGATGGCGAATCCGGTGGTGCCCCCGAGGCCGCAACCGATAGCCCAAATGATTGCGCCGACCAAGAAAGGGGCTAACCCAGGCGCTGGTCCGGTCTTGACCATCGCATGGACCAGAAACGCCAGCAAGAACGTTCCGATGATCTCGCTGAGCAGATTTGACGCCGTATTCCGAATGGCGGGTCCGGTGCAAAAACAGGCTAGCTTCGATCCGGCGTCCGTGGTTTCGGCCCAGTGCGGGAGAAAATGCAGCCAGAGAATCACTCCCGCTACAAAAGCACCCAAGACCTGCGCGATCCAGTACGGGATGAGCATGCTGTAATCCCCGCCGGAAATTGAAAACGCCAGTGTGACGCCTGGATTGATGAAGGCCCCAGGGCTTCCGCAGTAAAGCGCGGTGAACACACCCGCCATCACGCCCACGCCATAGCCGAACACGATGGTCAGCCAGCCCGCCGCGGACCCCAGCGTCTTCTTCAAAACTACGTTCGCGACGGCACCATTGCCCAACAACGCGAGAACCATCGTTCCCATGAATTCGCCGAACAGTCGTGGGTCCATGCCGCTCCTTGGAGGCCTGCTTAGTAAGTCTGATTTTCGGTTCTACGCGAGTTTGCGGAGTTTGGTGACGCGGCCGATTTCGACCCACTCCACCACGAAGATGTTGCCCGCATGGTCGAAGCACGCGCCGTGCGGATTGACGAACTGGCCGGGGACGAATTTGCTCCGGTCGTCGGTGGTCCGGGGCGGATTGCCCACGAGTCCTTCGCCAAGGTGCTGCACGATCTTGTTGTCCTTGTCCATGAGGGTGACGCGAGCCGAAAGGTCGGGCACCACGATCATGCCCTTGTGCTCGTGGAAGTGGCACGGTTGCAGAGTGCCCGCGACCACGTCGATCGGTTTGTCGTCGAGCGTATAGCGCACGATGCGGTTATTCCCGCGGTCGGCCACCAGTAGGATCGGATTGGCGGGATCGCGCAGATCGACCATGTTGCCGTGCGGATTGTTCATCGACTCGATGGGCGCGTTCCTGGGTACGCCCGGTTGACCGGGCTGCCGCGGAGGAGCTGCGGCTCTTCCTCCACCAGGGGCTCCTCCAGGGGCGCCGCCACCGCCCTTGGCCTGATCCCCGCCGGCGAACGCCGGGCCTTTGGCTTGATCGCCACCTGGGCCGCCGGGACCCTTGCCCTGTCCACGACCTCCGCCACCCTTGGCTTGATCGCCGCCTCGGGCTCCGCCGCCACCGCCGCCGGGAGCAGCCGCGCCGGCCGGGGGACCGCCGAATGTGTTTACCAGCTTGGGATACGAATTCCCCTTCTGGCTGTAGTGGAACATGTAGTAGGAGCCATAGCCGTCGCCGACCCAGAAATCGCCGTTAGGCGCGATGGCGAAGTTCGTAGGCCGGTAGGTCAGGCCCGCCGCGCCGCCAGGACCAGTGGAGCCGGGTCCCTTCTGGTAAATCGGGGAATCCTGGGGATACCCCATGGTCCAGATTTCCTCGCCTTTGAGGGTGCGCTTGGTGATGATGCCGTGCTTCTCGTCGCAGAAATAGAGAACTTCGTCGCGGCCTTCCTTGTTCAGAAACAACCCGTGGGCGCCGCCGCGGAACATAGGACCGAAGGAGCGGACGAACTTACCCTTTTCATCGAACACCACGACGCTATCGCCGCTCGGGCTATCTTTGTACACGGTGTGATGGACGTAGATGTGGCCCTGCGCATCCTCCACGACGCTGTGGGTGTTGCCGTACTTGATGTTCGAGGGCAACTGGCCCCAATCGTGGATGCACTCATACTTGTGCTCGCCTTCGCCGAGGATCAGGTTCTTGGTCCCGGCTTTGTCGTCGGATTTCAGAATGTAAGGCGCCGCTACCACCGCTCCGGCAGCGAGAAAACCACGTCGAGTCATGTCGTCCATATGCGTGCTCCTTTAGATCTCAGGCTATTATACGCCACGCAGTAAAAAGTTACGGTTGTACCGGCGGCAGCATCTTTTCATTCCCGGTGTTGATGCACTTGGGATGGCCGAATCCGCCCGCGCTCTGGCCGTTGGCGCCGATATCGAACACGATGTTGTCGGGCCGCTGGGGATCGCCGGAAATGCCGCCCACTCCCGCCATGTGATCCAGACCGAGGTTATTGCGCAGGCGCCAAGCGATGAAGTGATCGGCGCAGGACGTATCGCCGCTGACGCCGACGGCACCGACCATTTTCTTCCCCGCAGCGAAAAGCGGCAGCCCGCCGCCGAAAACGTTCACGCCGCCGATTTTGCCGCCCTTCATCGGATCCGCGGCCGTGCCATACGCCGCCGACGGGACCTTGTAGCCCACCTCTTCATTTACCGGATTGCTGAACTGCAGGCCGTAGAGGCTTCCGCCGGGCTGAACGGCGGAGAACAAGTTGGCCGTGGAAAGCGCCAGGCCGTTCATTTGCCCGGAACCATTGCTGTTCGATCCCGAGTCGAGACCGAAGGCGTTGGCGGTATTCGCTTTCTGGGCGGAGATTACGCGGCTGCCGGGCCACTGCGAGAAACGATCCGTGCCGGAGAACGCCACGGCGCAAACGACTCCGTCGCGGTCCACGATGGTGCCCCACATGTGGTTGTTAAGCCCGCTGGTTTCGTCCTTGGTGGCCTGAATCAGCGCGGCTTTCAATTTGGCGTGATCCGGCAACGTGGCGCACGTTTGCGCGCTGGCTGCTCCCGCGGTAAAGGTCAGCGCCACGACGAAGGTGGCCGCTCCGAACATATTCCTCAGCAACATTGTCGTCTCCTTGTTAGGTCGTGCTCGTAGGTCGAACGGGACGGGCGCGGTAGAGTCCGGCCGTGCGTGGCCTGAAGGGGATTATACAACGGTTGGGAGACGTTCTTACAAAGAAAAACGGGGAGCTGAGTGGCTTTCGAGCCTTCAACTCCCCGTTACGCGAGACTATGGTTTGTATGCCTACGGTTTGCCGAATTTCGCAGCGTTAATGGCGACGTTGGTCTTGACGCCGGTAATCTTGGCCGTCCACCTGCCGTCCAGCCACAGGAAGGTTTGTTCGAAGGGGAATTTGATTCCGCCGACGTCGCGATAATCCGCGAAATCCACCTGTGTCGGAGCACGCCCGATTGGCGACGAGGTGTAGATAATCATTCGCGAAAGGAGGTTCGTCTTGGTGTCGAAATACAGCGTGACGAGAAGACCTCGGGCGGTGCCTCCCTGTACGATGTTGAAATCCCGATCCCCAAGGCTTTCCATCTGGCCGACGCGCCAATTCGTGAACAGCGTCTTGATCTGTCCCGGAAAGGCCATTTGTGCGTCAAACCTGTTGCCATCCAGGCCCGTTCCGGTGACTTCATACTCGCCCAACAATCCGCGCGGCGTTTTTATCCAGCCCGTGCGCCCGTCGAAAGCCCAAAGGCTGGTCCCGCGCTCGGGGTGGTCCTTGTAACTAATCTCGGTCGTTTTCTGATTTGGAGACTTCGCGTAGATGTTGAATTCGCCCTCGCCGCCCAACCCCTCGTACCCCACGCTCTTTCCGGTCGCAATGTAGCTTGTCAGACCGGCCAGACGCTGAGCTCCGCCCAGCGCCGCGATGTATTTGTCAAAAATCGCCGCCGCGGACTGTCCCGGGGCAGCGGTGATGACGTCATCCCTCTCTGAATTCGGACTGCTGTAGACCGCATCCAGGGCGATGGTGGTAGCGGGAATTTCGCGGCCATGGTGGCACGTCCAGCATGTCACCATCTGCACTCCCGCGAAGTTAGCCTTATTGATGGTCCCCAGCATCTCAATCATTTTACGGGCGGTCTTCTTTTGCGGGGTGTCGATCACAAAATCCGCTTTGTCGGAGCCGGCGCCGGGATGACAGTCCGCGCAATCCAGACCCAGGTCGTCGGTAAGGACGCCCATGGCCAAAATGAAATCGGCTGGGCTAAGTGCCCCGAGTGTCGGGGTGGTGACGTTTTTGAAGAACTGTGCGGCGGTGGGGTTCCCGGACGCAGCCGCTTTGCCTTGATCCGCAGCCTTGCTCTCGGTGGCGGCTTTTCCTTGGGCGGCCTTGCCCTGCGCCGCAGCTTGACCGAGCAACTTTACTCCAGTCAAACCGATCACCGCCAATACAGCGGCCGCAAGGGTCGCCTTGGACAAAAACTTCATGGTTTTTCCCTCCCAGGGAGTGTGTGACTGATCCCACCCGGACTAAGCAGCCGGACAGATCGAATGCAAGATGAGCGGATGCATGACTGCATCCGCTCATCCCGCTGAAGGTTGAATGGAATGTGATGGAAACGCTTACTGTTCCTTACCCTTGCCCTTGCCTTCCGTCTCCGAGGAGCCGGCGAAAACCTGGCGACCGTCGGCCAGCTTGACGGTGCGAGCATTGGCCAGCTTGGAGCCGTCCTTTGCCAACGATCCGGTCACGCTGACGGAGTCACCCTTCTTCAGGGAGTTACGGGTCCAACCCTGGCGCATCAGGCCATTGGGGCTTCCGAGTTCCAGCTCCCAGTTGCTCACTTCGCCCTTTTCGTCCTTCACATCGATATAAAAGCGCGCGTGAGGATTCATCCACTCCACGTTGGTCACTGTTCCGGTAAGCGTCACCGGCTTAGCCGAATCGTATTCGGCCGCAAACGAGTGGTGCGCCAGCATCGGCACACTGCACAGAAGCAGTCCCAGTCCAGCAACGATCACAGCAAGCAATTTAGCCTTCATTTGGCAAACAACCTCCATCCACTTGAGTATATGAGCGGGTACAAGCCCGCCCAACATGCTAGCATACACGCCGCCGAATCGGAGGTCAAGGGTTAGGTACTCCGCTAATTCCAAAATCAGAGGACTACCCAAGGGTTAATGCCCTTGCGGCACATCGGCTGGCACTTCGGCTTCCAAGGGGGTCACGGAGTCGAGGAAAATCCAACACGGAATCGCCGCGGCATAGAGAACCGCCGAAATGTAGAAAGCGACATTCCAGTTGTTGTTGGTCCAAGCGAGTACGTAGCCGATCACCGCCGGCGCGACTGCCCCACCGAGGTTCCCCCAACTGTTCATCGCCCCGGAAAGTGTGCCGGCGTACCGGCCGCCCATGTCCATGGTGGCTGCCCAGGAAGGCGGCATCGCCAAGTCATTGAAAAAGCTAGCCAAGGCGATGCAGACGACGGCCGCTCGGGCGTCCTGCATGTGTGTGGTCACCAGCAGAAACGAGCAAGCCCCGGTGTATCCGAAACTGGCGACAATCCGCCGGGTGCGATCTACGCTCTTGGTCCAGCACAGGAGGCGCTCGCCCACGAACACGCTGACGGGATTTCCCAATCCGCCCATGAATAATGGGAGCACGCCGAACATGGCCGCTTGCGCCACGTCCATTCCGCGGGCTTCGCGCAAGTACGTCGGCAGCCAGGTGATATTGAAATACCAACCGTAGGACAAGAAGAAATACTGCCAGCACAGCAGCCATACACGACCCGAGCTCACCAGTTTTCCCCACGGCGCACGAGAATGGGCGGCGGGCTGATGAACGTCCCGCAGGAGATCGCGCTCGGCTTGGTTGAGCTTCGGATTGTCCAGGGGATTATCGCGATACCAGAGGAAGAATGCGAACGCCCAAATCAGCCCTAGCACGCCGAATAGTCCAAAGGCATTCCGCCATCCGACCCAGGTGATCACGATCGCGGCCAGCGGGGGCGTAAAAGCCCCACCCCAGCGCGCGCTCATCCACATCAACCCCTGGGCACGGACTCGTTCGCGATCCGGAAGCCAGACCGCGAACATCTTGGTGAGATTCGGGAAGCAGCCGGCTTCGCCAGCGCCGAAGAGAAACCGGGTTGTCACAAGTGATACGAAGTTCCACGCCCAGCCAGTAGCCGCGGTGAAGAACGACCACCACACGACGATGCGGAGAATGACGCGGCGAGGACCCATCCAATCGCCCAGGAATCCGCCGGGGATTTCGAACAGCGAGTAGGCCAGCGCGAAAGCAGTCAGCACCCAGCCCTTCTGGATCGAGTTCAGGTCGAGGTCCTTGCCGATGTACGGCAAGGCGAATGAAATCGCCACGCGATCGATATACGTGATCACCGCCAGGGTGACGGTGAATACCAGCACCCAATAGCGGACTCGCGTGGGCCGCATTGCCGAAGGCGCAGACACAGGCTCGATCTTCTCACGTGTGATAGGATCTTTTCCGACATGCGCACTTTGAAAATTATTTTGGCTATCGCGACCGTCGCGATTTTTCTCCCGGCGCAATCGCGCACCCTCGATATCTATTGGATCGACGTGGAGGGGGGCGCATCGACGCTGATCATCGCCCCCTCAGGCGAATCGCTGCTGGTCGATACGGGCTTTCCTGGGAACGACGATCGCGATGCCAAGCGGATCCAGGCGGCCGCGGTGGCGGCGGGCTTGACCAGGATCGACAACCTGGTGATCACGCATTTCCACGGCGATCACGTGGGCGGCCTGGCGGCTCTATCGAAGGCAATGCCAATCCGAAAGATCTACGATCATGGGGAGTCGATCGAGAAGTCGCAAGAGAAAGGCGCAACGCTGTGGCAGGACTATCTCGCGGCGGCGGGGAACAAGCGCACCGTGGTAAAGCCCGGGGACAAGATTCCCTTCGCTGGAAACGTGGATATCACCGTCGTCAGCGCAAATGGCGAGGTGATCTCCCAGCCGATAAATAAGGGCTTCGTCAACAAACTATGCGATGGCGCCGAGCGCCACCCCACCGACAACACGGAGAACTCGCGCAGCACGGGTTTCCTGCTGACCTACGGAAAGTTCACCTTCCTTGACGTGGGCGATCTCACCTGGGACCGGGAAATGATGCTCGGCTGCCCGGTGAACAAGGTCGGCGAGGTTTCGCTGATGCAGGCTACGCATCACGGTTTTTCGAACGGCCAGTCGGGCGCACCCGCTCTGATCTGGTCGGTGAAGCCGCAGGTGGTGGTGGTGAACAACGGCGCTCGTAAGGGCTTCAGCAATGGGGGCTATGAGACGATCGCCAAGATTCCGGGGATCGAGGGAATCTGGCAGGGCCACAAAGGTGCGATGAATGACTCTTCTCACAACACCATGGATGAGATGATCGCCAACCTGGAAGAGGGCGCGGCGGACAAGGGTAACTGGATCAAGGCGTCGGTATCGAGCGACGGCAAGTTCACGGTGACTAATAACCGGAACAAGTTCAGTAAGACGTATACGGTGCGATAGGGCCACTCGCTGGCGCTCGTGGTTCGGTGCTGGGCGGCTTTGAGACACTACGGAAATGCCTCTTCGCTCTACTCATTGGTTCGGTCTTCAGGATCGCGACGGATTCATCCACCGTTCCTGGATGAAGAACCAGGGCTTTCCGCCCGATCTCTTTGACGGCCGGCCCGTGATCGGCATCTGCAACACCTTCTCCGAGCTGACGCCGTGCAACGCGCACCTGCGGCAGGTGGCCGAGCGGGTGAAGCGCGGCGTGTATGAAGCCGGCGGATTTCCGCTCGAGTTCCCGGTGATGTCGCTGGGGGAAACCAACATTCGTCCGACCGCGATGCTGTTCCGCAATCTGGCCAGCATGGACGTGGAGGAATCGATCCGCGGCAATCCTATTGATGGCGTCGTCCTGCTATGCGGATGCGACAAAACCACTCCGTCGCTACTGATGGGCGCCGCGAGCTGTGATGTGCCGGCCATCGTCGTCTCGGGCGGGCCGATGCTGAACGGTAATTTCCACGGCCAGCCGATCGGCTCGGGCACCGTCGTGTGGCGAATGAGCGAGGACGTGCGCGCGGGCAAGATGAAGATCGCCGATTTCTTCGAAGCCGAGGCGTGCATGTCGCGGTCGGCCGGCCACTGCATGACCATGGGGACCGCGTCGACCATGGCCAGCATGGTGGAAGCGCTCGGCATGGGCCTGCCGCACAACGCGGCGATTCCGGCTGTCGATTCGAGGCGCTACGTGCTGGCGCAGCAGGCAGGGCGGCGGATCGTCGAGATGGTTCACGAGGATCTGCGGATTTCCCGCATCCTCACGCGCCAAGCGTTTGAGAACGCGATTCGGGTGAACGCTGCCATCGGCGGGTCGAGCAATTTCGTGCTGCACATGCTGGCGATCGCCGGACGCGTGGGCGTGCCGCTAGCGCTCGACGACTTCGACCGCGTGGGTCACGATCTTCCGTTGCTGGTGGACATCCAGCCGTCGGGCAAATTCCTGATGGAGGATTTCTATTACGCGGGGGGTGTTCCGGCGGTGGTGCGCGAACTGGCCGACCTGATTCATCGCGACGCGCTCACGGTAAACGGCAAGACCATGGGTGAGAATACCGCCGATGCGCCGTGCTGGAATCGCGAGGTCATCCACGAGCGGGCTCGTCCGATTCGCGAACATGCTGGGTTGGCGGTAGTGCGCGGTAACCTGGCGCCCAACGGGGCCGTGATCAAACCTTCGGCGGCGACACCGAGCTTGCTCAAACATCGTGGGCGCGCGGTGGTGTTCGAGAGTATCGAGGATTTCAAGGCGCGCATCGACCGGCCGGATCTCGAGATCGACGAAACCTCGGTGATGGTGCTGAAGGGCGCGGGGCCGAAGGGGTATCCGGGGATGCCCGAGGTCGGGAACATGCCGCTGCCGCCGAAGCTTCTCGCCCGCGGGATCACGGACCTGGTGCGGATCTCGGACGCGCGCATGAGTGGCACGGCATACGGAACCGTGGTGCTGCATGTGTCTCCGGAATCGGCTGCTGGCGGGACGCTGGCGTTGGTCCAAAACGGAGACGAAATCGAGCTGAATATCGACACACGCAAGCTGGAGCTGCGCGTTTCAGACGACGAACTGAATCGGCGGCGGGCAGCGTGGAAGCCCGCCCCGGATACATGGACGGGCGGCTATCAGCGCCTTTACATCGATCACGTGCTGCAGGCGGATCAGGGCGCCGATCTGGATTTCCTGGTCGGATGCCGGGGCGCGGGGATTCCTCGCGAGAGCCATTAGGGTGATAGGATTTAACACGATGCGCATCAAAATGTTTGTTTCTGCAATCGCGCTCGCGGCTACACTGGCCGGTCAGAGTAAGACGTGCGATCGAGCGTGTCTGGAACCTTTCGTCGACAAGTATCTGGATGCAATGGTCGCCCACGATCCCTCCAAGGCTCCGTTCGCGCGGGGCGTGAAGTTTACCGAGAACGGCCAGCGTCTGGAACTCGGCGACGGCTTGTGGAACACCATGACCGCCAAGGGCGCGTACCGTCTCTTCGTCACGGATGTCGAGGCGCAGCAAGTGGCGTTCCTCGGCAGCATCACGGAGGCGAATGTCGGCGCGGTGATCGGTCTGCGCCTGAAGATCCGCAACAACCAGATCACCGAAGCCGAGCACTTCATACAGCGCAGTCCGAACTCGGCCGCGGGCTTCGAACGGATCGGCTATAAGTGGACCGATATCGTCCCCCCCGCCGAGCGCATGACGCGCGAAGAGCTGGTAAAAACCGCCAACATGTATTTTTCAGGCATGCAGAAGAATGATGGCAAGGGCGACTATCCCTTCGCCGACGACTGCAACCGCATCGAGAACGGGAGCCTCTCCACCAACCAGCCGGTTGCCCAGGGCAAGCAGAGACCCGATCCCAAGACGGCCACCGGTTATTCCGGCAATTGGAGCTGCATGGAGCAGTTCAAGAGCGGACTGATTCATTTTGTGACGCGCATTCATGATCGCCGATATGTGGCCGTCGATCCGGAACGCGGCTTGGTGTTCAGTTTTTGCTTCTTCGATCATTCCGCCGGCGATACGCGGAACTTCGAAACGCCGGACGGCCGCAAGGTCAGCGCCGGTCCGCAGCAGCCCTGGACATGGCAGATCGTGGAGTTGTTTCAGCTTCGGAAGGGCCAGATCCATCAGATCGAAGCCATCATGGAGCGTTCTCCTTATGGGATGAACGCCGGCTGGAGTTCGTGGGAAGACGGACTGAGCGATCGCGGCCGCGACGTCGCCAAGCAATAACATCATGACTTCAGCGATTCTTGTATTCACTCTGCTGGGTTTCCAAACGCCCACCGCCGGGCCTGTGATCGACAATCAGCGTGTACAGGTCCAGGAACTGCGCGGCGCGGCCGACTCGGTTCCGTACGATGCAGTGTGGGTTTCGCGCAAGGGACACGCAACTTTCTTGAACAAAGGCTCCGTGCACAAAGCCGACGGCCCAGGCATTCTGATCAGCCTCAAGGATTTCAAGGCAGAGCCGTTTCCCAACAAGTCGGGCTACCCGCTGGCGTTTCCGCGGCCGGGCAGCAAGAAGCTTTTTGAGAACGCTCGCGTTATCGTTTGGGATTACACATGGAAGCCGGGCGTCCCGACTCCCATGCACCTCCACGATAAGGATGTCGTGGTGTTTTACCTGGAAGACGGAGATCTCCTGTCCACCACGCCCAGCGGAGAGAAGACCGTGAATGAGTACAGACCCGGCATGGCTCGCTTCAACCTGCGCGACCGGATTCACACCGAGACTTTAATCCGCGGCCAACAGCGCGCCATCATTACGGAACTGAAATGAAAAATCAGATTAGGATCCTGGCACTCGGAGTCGCTATAGCCGGTCTGCTCCCCGGCCAATACAATACCAAGGGAAGCGCCTGCGATCGTGCATGTCTGGAAAACTTCGTCGATCAATACATGGACGCGCTGATCGCGCACGATCCCAAGAAACTGCCGATGACAGCGCGCGTAAAGAATACCGAGGACGGTGTGCGCCTGGATCCTGGCGACGGGTTCTGGCGAACCGCGCTCGCCAAAGGTTCCTACCGGCTGTTCGTGACCGATACGGATACCGGGCAGGTGGCTTTCATGGGGACCATGCGGGAAGCGAATGCTCCCATGCCGAATCCAGTGATCATCGCGATTCGGTTGAAGATCGAGAACCGGCAGGTTTCGGAAATCGAGAACATCGTGGTGCGGGACGTACAGGCCGCCAACAACCTTGAGAAGTGGGGCGCGCCGAATTCCGTTTTTCTGGAGGCTGTTCCCGCAGCCCAGAGGGCTTCGCGTGCTGAACTGATGCGGGTCGGCAATCTGTACCTGTCCGCGCTGGAGAAGAATGACGGAAAGTCAGTGCCTCCTTTTGCGGCCGGCTGCGAGCGCATTCAGAACGGCGTCCAGACGACGGATAATCCCGATGCTGCCGCACAGATGGCTCCGCTTCTTACGGGTGGCGCTGCGCGCGGCGGGCGTGGTGGAGATGCCAAACAACCTCCCGCCGCTCCGCCCAAGCCGCAGGGACTGCAGATCAACATCACGGCAATGGGATGCACGGACCAGTTCAAGCTCGGCTACTTCAACTTCATCCGGCGTGTCCGCGACCGGCGCTTCGTGGCCGTCGACCGCGAGCGCGGACTGGCGCTGGTGATCGCCGAGATAGACGAACCCGCGGGCAAGTACGCGACCTTTAAGCTGTCCGACGGCCGCGAAATCACTGCGGGCCCGAACCGTTCCAGGACTATCGCGTTGTTCGAAATGTACAAGATCGAAGGCGGCAAGATCCGCCGCGCGGAAGCTGTGCAGCACGATGTCCCCTACGGCATGCTTTCGGGCTGGAGCAGCTACGAAGACGGCATGTCCAGCAAAGCGAGGTAACCTCCAATGCCCCTGAATTCGCAAGTCAAGTCTTTCCTCGATATGCTCGCGGGGTTAGGCGGGCCGCCACTCGAACAGCTTCCCGTGGCCGAAGCCCGCGCTGTCGCCCTAGCGATGATCGATTTCAGTGGCCCGGAAGAACCTCTTGCGGAAGTGGCGAATCGTAGTATTACGGGGCCGGCAGGGCCGATTGCTGTCCGCGTGTATCGGCCCGTGCTCAGGGAAACGCTCCCGGCGCTAATTTATTTCCATGGTGGCGGCTTCGTGATCGGCAATCTGGACACGCATGACCGGATGTGCCGTGCTCTGGCAAATGCCTCGGGTTGCGCGGTCATTGCGGTGGATTACCGGCTCGCGCCCGAACACAAATATCCGGCCGCCGTGGATGATGCCTACGCCGCAACGAGTTATATCGCGGAGCATGCCGTCGAATTCAGCATCGATCCAAATCGGATTGCCGTGGGCGGAGACAGCGCGGGCGGGAGCCTCGCCACGGTGGTCTGTCTCCTATCGCGGGATCGCAGCGGACCTCGATTGAAATATCAGCTCCTGATTTATCCCTGGGTCGACTTCTACGGCCAGAGCCCGTCCATGCAGCAATACTCGAAGGATCACTTCCTGACGCGCGAGGGCTTGGACTGGTTCGCGGAGAATTACCTTCCCAGCCGAGAGGCCAGCCTGGAGCCTTCCGCTTCCCCAATGAACGCAATCGATTTCCGGGGGCTTCCGCCAGCCTTGGTGATCACCGCGGAATGCGATCCACTGCGCGATCAGGGCGAGGCATACGCGGGCAAGCTCCAGGGCGCCGGAATTCCCGTGGAGTTGAAGCGGTATGAAGGGATGATCCATCCTTTCTTGAGTCTTGCTGGAGTCGTCGACGCAGCCAAAACTGCGATCGCCGATGCAGGGTCGGCCGTGCGCCGGGGCCTCGGAACCGCAGATTCCGCGAGCGCCGTGTGATAGACTCCCGACATGAAATATTGGATGACGTTCTCGATTCTGGCGGTGGCGGCCGTCCTCATGGGCGCCGATGCGGCCACCTACATTGGTCATGATAAAGTCGCCGACGCGCTGGCCAAGGGAGGCTCACTCGCGGCGACCAAGGAATACACGGTCTCGGGTTCCCACCGCACCGGACCGGGCCAGGTGGAGGTGCACGAAAAAGAAACCGACATCCTGTACATCATGGACGGCGAGGCGACTTTCGTCACCGGCGGTACCATGGTCGGTGGAAAGATGAGCAAAGCCGGCCAGTGGCTGGGCACCGACATTACCGGGGGGCAAACGCACCATCTGGTCAAGGGCGACGTTATTACGATCCCGGCCGGAATGCCGCACTGGTTCAAGGAAGTCCCCAAGTCGGTCAGCTATTTCGTGGTGAAGGTTCTGAAGGAGTAGGCAAACATGTCTCGAAAGATTTCCGTATGGATCCTCGGACTGGCGTTCATCGTCGCGGTGGCATCCGCCGCCAACCTGGATTTCAACAATCCCACCGGCACGCCGGGCCTGATTATGATCGACAAGCTCGGCGGATTCGTGCGGTTCTTCGATCCGGTGAGCTTCAAAGAGCTGTCGAGCTTCGCGATCCCTGATGGGCCTCCGCACGAGCTGGCGATCTCTCCCGATCACAAGACCGCTTACATTCCGATTTACGGTGATGGCGTGTATGGCCGTAATCCGCATCCCGGGCACGTCATCGCGATTGTCGATCTGGCGTCCAAGAAGATGACCGGAACCATTGACGTTTCGCCCTACCTGGCTCCGCACGGACTACAAGTAGACTCCAAAGGCACTCTGTATGCGACTTGCGACCAGAGCCGCAAGTTCCTGGTGATCGATCCGAAGACCCGCACCATCACGGCCGCGATCGATACCGAGGGAACCGGCCACTGGATCGCCGTACTTCCGGATGGGAGCAAAGCCTACGTCGCCAATAAGAACGATCGGCCGTTTGTGAGCGTGATCGACATCAAAGCGCGCAAGATGACTGGCAAAATCGACATGCCGAATGGCACGCAGGGCATCACTGTCTCGCCAGACGGGAAGCGCGTGTTGGCGGTGGATTATAAGGACCCCAAGTTCGTGGTGATCGACACGGCGACGGACAAGATCGTGGATACGGTCGCGGTGGAGAAGAACCAGACCGGTCCGTTCCGCGTGAAGTATTCCCCGGACGGGTCGAAACTGGTGACCTGCGACAGTCAGGCGGGTCTCGCGAATATCCTCAGCACCGCGGATCTGCATGGCAAGCAGACGGTGCTCACGGTCGGTAAGACGCCGTTCGGGATCGCTTTCAGCGCGGATTCGAAGACGGCGCTGGTTTCGAACCACGGCGATGGGACGATTTCAGTGATCGACGTGCCGAGTGGCAGGGTGGTAAACACCTTCAAGGCCGGGACAGGAATCGAGACGCTGTCGTATTACTAGGAGTGTTTTGCGCTGCGGCGCAATTTCCGCTGCTCAGGAGTAGCAGGCCTGCGCTGTATTTCTTGCACGCTTACTCCGGGGGAATCGGCATGCACGATCACCAGGCCTGAGTCGGTCACGGTGTGACCTTCGCGGCGGTTGGTGTCCGGATCCAACCCAATGACGGAGTGTTCGGGAATCTTCAGATTGTGATCGACGATGCAGTTCCGCATGCGGCTGTGCGCGCCCACCTGCACGCCGGAGAATAGCAAACAGTTCTCGACGGAAGCCTGACGGTCGACGCGCACGCCCGGCGAGAGAACGCTTCGCATCACCCGGCCTCCGGAGATGATGCAGCCGTGCGAGACGATGGAATCGAGCGCCAACCCCATGCAGCGGCCTTCTGTGGCGAAAACAAACTTCGCGGGGGGCAAAGTGGGCATCGACGTGCGCAGGGGCCAATCCTGGTCGTATAGATTGAACACTGGAGTCACCGCAACCAGATCCATATTGGCTTCGAAGTAGGCTTCGAGCGTGCCCACGTCGCGCCAGTAGATCACGTCCTTCTTGTTCTCATCCACGAAATCGTAGGCCACCACGCGACGGCGGCCCATCAGCTTCGGCAGTACGTCCCGCCCGAAATCGTGGGAGGAACTGTCGTCTTCGGCGTCTTCCTTAAGCGCTTCGAGAAGCACGGAAGTGGAAAAAAGGTACACGCCCATGGATGCGCTGCAGGCGTCCTGGCGAAAGTGCGAACGGGCTGCGCGATCCTGCGGCGGTTTCTCCTCGAAATCCTGAATCGAGTAATCGTCATCCATGCTCACGATTCCGAATCTCGGGGACTCCGACGGGCAAATCCGCGTGGTCGCGACAGTGACATCCGCGCCGCGTTCCACGTGCCAGTCGAGCATGTGGGCATAGTTCATCTTGTACACGTGGTCCGCGGAAAGAATCAGAACGTAAGGCAGATGCTCGTCGACGATGCTCTGCATGTTCTGGTAGACCGCGTCGGCCGTGCCCAGATACCAGGTGTCACGCAAGCGCTGGGTGGGCGGTACGGTTTCAATGAACTGCCCGAGTTCGGGGGACAGAATATTCCACACCTGGCGAATGTGGCGGTTCAGGCTCAGCGCCTTGTACTGTGTCAACACATAGATCTTGCTGAGTCCGGAGTTCAGGCAATTGGAAAGCGTCAGATCGATCAGGCGGTAGATGCCGCCGAAGGGCATCATCGGCTTGGGTTGATCGCGGGTGAGCGGAGCCAGACGCTCGCCGGCACCTCCGGCTAACAGGATTGTGAGGATTCCTTCCACGGACCTCTTTCCCCGGATGTTGCGATCCGGTTAACAGCGCACCTAGGCCCGGGAACGCGCCAGAATTTCTTGTTCGGCACGAAGCCAATCTTCTTCGGCCGATCCGCCGTTTCCACCCCGCGCCTCCCAAAGGGAATAGGCCAGCCGGGCGATCTCGGCTTCTATTGTCACGTCCTGGACGGAGACGTTATCTTCAGAAACTGCTGTCGACGCAACAGATTCTGTGCCCTTGGGTCGAACGGTCCTGCGACGGGGAACCATGGTTCTGCTTTTTGAGCTCCCGCTACCTTCATTCCCTTTTTTGGGATTTGTCCTCACGCGCTGTCTCCCTCCCTTGCACCTACGCGGGTCGGTTTTAGCGCCCTACCATCGGAGAGGGCAAAACATAGAGGGCAAAACATGCCACTCTGCGGCAATTGTGCTCCCATTTGGCGGCGGTGTCAAGAAGGAAGATTTTCGCACCCAAAGTTTTCATTGGGATGACGCGCCGACAAATATTTGCCACTCCGAAGAAGCTAGTTCTCCTCCGTCGCCAGCCCAGTCTTCGTTCGAAACTGAACTCCTTCTTCGCGAAACCGGCGATAGATCCGCTTGCGAAGCTCATGCTGCACCAGATACTGGTCCGCGAACTCTGCCACATGGCAGTCCAAAGTAAAGTCCATGGAAGTCTTGCCGAAACCGGGGACAAATTTTGCGCTGGGCGCAGGCTCCTTTAACAAACCGGGAACTTGTCCCACGGCGGCGGCAGCAACTTCGTTGAGGAGCCGCTCCACCTGGCTCGGATCGGAGTCGTAGATTACGGGAACGGTGATCCCGACTCCGAGGCTGCGGTCCGGAAGATGATAATTTGTGACAATGCTTTGCGCAAGCTTGTTGTTGGGAATGAAGATGAGGTTGCCGCCTAATTCCCGCAGCGTAGTGCTACGCCAGCCGATATCCTGCACGTAACCGCTCTGTCCCGCGTCGATCTTGATGAAATCGCCGATCCGGGTTTGGCCAGCGATGCTCACATAGAATCCGGCGAACAGATTGGAGAGGGTGTCCTGCAGCGCCAGCGCCACGGCCAGTCCGCCCACTCCCAAAGCCGCCAGGATGGCCCGGATATCGACTTCGAAAACCATCTGCAGCAAGGTCAGGAAGCCGAGGATCCCGATGATGATAGTGGCTAGAACTTCGGTCAGTGTGCCAACCGGCAGAGCTCCTTCGAGCTTTGTGGAATAAACCCGTACCAGACGCCCGCTCATTCGGGCGAAGACCAAAGTGAGGGAGATGATCCACAGCGCCAGCAGCACCTTGGCCGACCAGCGCGTCACGCTGCGCGGCAGGTCCGAATATTCCGCAGCCAGGTGGATGGCCAGGATGAGGATCCACAACAGGAAAGGCCCGTGCAGGACATCGATCAGGATGTCGTCGATCTGCGTCCGCGTGGAAGCCGCCCATCGCCGAAGGCGGGAGAACAGGACGCTGCGAAGCACCGATCCCGACACCACTACGACGGCAAACAGGATCGCCGGCCACACCAGCTCCATCCAGTTCTCGGCCAGGTATTTCGCGAGGTGCTGATTCATGCTTTATGAGGCGCGCCGTCAGGCCGCATGATCCCAGGTTACGATGCCAAGGAATGCGAAGACTAGATCTCGCCCTTACGCATCTGATCGGCCAGGTATTCCGAGGCGCGCATGGAAAGCGACAGGATAGTCATGGTCGGATTCTGGCTGCCGGCGTTCACAAAGCTGCTGCCATCCACCACGAAAAGGTTCTTGATATCCCAGCTCTGGTTCCACTTGTTGAGCACGCTGGTCTTGGGATTGTCGCCCATGCGGCACGTGCCGACTTCGTGAATGCTGTAGCCGGGAGGAAATGGCTGGTCATGCCGGGCCAGCACTTCCCATCCGCACGCGCGGCACAACTCCGACATAGTGTTGATGGCGTCCTTGGCCATGTTGAATTCGTTGCTGCCATAGCGAGCCTGGACGTGAAGCACCGGAATGCCCCAGGCATCGGTCACATCCTTGTTGATACGAACGTGATTCTCGAAGCGCGGCAGCACTTCGCCCATGCAGGTGCCCGTGAACCCAGTCCCGCGATGCGCATCGAGTGCTTCGTCGAGCGCTTTGCCGTACAGCGGGAAAAACTTCGCATCCGGCGTGCCGCCCGCCTGGAAATCGAACGCGTAGCCGCGCAGGAAATCCTTTTCCTTGGTTTGAAGATTCCGGAAGCGCGGGATGTAGCCATAGCCGGCCGCGTAGTTCGGCGGAGCCGTCTTGTTGCGGACCTCGGGCATCACGGCCTGGACGCTTTGGGTGATGTAGAACTGATCGTGCAGATAGTGGCCCAGCACGCCGCTGGAATTCGCGATTCCGGAATTCAGCAGGATCCGCGTGCTCTCCAGGCACGATGCTCCCACCACCACCACTTTGGCCTTGGCGTGCATCTCGCGCCTGGACTGGCGATCCAGAAAATTCGCGCCGTTCACGCGGCCAGTGTTCTTGTCCACGGTGATGTCGCGGACCACGGCGTTAGGCACGATGGTCAGGTTCCCGGTTGCCAGCGCGTCCGGTAAAAGAAGATTGACCGAGCTGGCCAGCTGTCCCCGCCCTAGGGCGCTGCGCAGCTTGATCACCGGGATATTGCGCTTGCTGGCTTCGGCCATGAACTTCTGAACTGATGGACTCCACGGCGAAGGATCGTCGACAAAGTTCCCATCGGGAAGCTGCTTCAGACCGTCCTTGCGGCCGCGCACCCGAAAGATCGGCTCCACCTGATCGTAATAGGGAGCCAGATCCGCCAGGCTGATGGGCCAGTTGTCGCCGAACCCGTCATGATCCTTGTTCTTGAACTCGTAATCACTCAGGCGGAACGCCATGCGCGACCAGAACAGCGACTTGCCGCCGACGTAGCGGACGCGGACCCAGTTAAAAGGCTCGCCAGGATCGTGCGTGTAGGGAACCTGCTGTTCGTCCACCCACTGGTGGGCGTTGTACTCATTGGCTTGAAATACGTGCGCCAGGCTGCCGGGCTTTCCCAGGCCATGGTAGGGCAACTGCCATGCGGGCTTGGGGACCTGGTTGTTCTGAAAATCGACCGGCGGGCCGGCGTCAAGCATCAGGCACTTGATGCCCTTCTTCGTGAGCGTGTACGCGGCCATGCCTCCGGAAGCGCCGGAACCGATGATCAGAACGTCGTAGTTGGGGGCGGCCATGATTCTTTCTTTTACTCGACTGGGAGCCAGTACAACCCGCCACCACCCCTGCGCCGCGTGCCTCCCGATGCCGCAGGACTGCGCTCGAACGAATTAGCGGTCGCCGTGCGCACATCCTGCTTGGCCGCGGCCAGCAGACGCGCGATCGGATCGGCCGGCGGCTCGTAGGTCCAAGGCTGATGCAGCGGAGCGAATAGAGTATCGGCTTGGGCGGCG
>Ga0209517_10002041_pt1 | contig 29342 bp, 21 predicted proteins | sample PeaSoiMetSII2010_FD_187695 | JGI IMG/M metagenome (GOLD analysis project Ga0209517, IMG submission 187695) | Peat soil microbial communities from Weissenstadt, Germany - SII-2010 (SPAdes) (version 2) | ecosystem: Environmental > Terrestrial > Soil > Wetlands > Peat | place: Germany...
CCGAGTTGGTGAGAGTTTCCGACAGTGTCTGGGAGTTGCCGACCTGAACGCTACCGAAGCCGAGATTGGTTGGGCTGGCCGTGAGCTGGCCGGGCGTGGCGCCTGTTCCCGAGAGCGGAACATTCAGAGCAGGATTGGATGCATTGGATGTGATGGCCAGATTGCCGCTGGCACTGCCTCCCGACGTGGGCGAGAATGTGGCACTGAAATTCACACTCTGACCTGCGTTCAACGTGATCGGCAAGTTCAAGCCGCTGGTCGTGAACGCGGAGCTCGAGGAGCTTGCCGCAGAAATCATGACGCTGGTTCCGCCCGAGTTGGTAAGAGTTTCCGACAGGGTCTGGGAGTTGCCGACCTGAACGCTACCGAAGCCGAGGCTGGTCGGGTTGGCCGTGAGCTGGCCGGAGGGTACACCTGTACCCGACACTGGCAAGGTCGCAGCAATGGACCTGATGGCCGTGAAACCGTTGTGGTTTTTGCCATGAGTGATGAATCTAATCGCGACGCTGCCACTGTTAGTGCCAGGAGACTGTGGAGTAAATGTTACGTCGCAGGTTACACTCTGCCCACCAGCCAGGGTCACGGGATAACTCAGACCGCTAAGGGTGAAGCCTGTTCCTGATAGAGTCGCCTGAGTTATGGTCAACTTCGGGCCGCCAGAATTTGCCAGAGTTACTGATTGCGTTTGGCTATTGCCGACGGAGACGCTGCCAAAGTTGATGCTCGAAGGATTCACGGTAAGCTGGCTGGCGGCGCCGGATGAGGTAAACGCAAGGATTGCGCCGAAAAAGAAAAACAAGCGGAGTCCGCACGAGATCTTGCTACATCTCGAGCCCAAAGTTTTCACAGCACGACCTCTTGTACCGCGCTAGAGCTGCGCGGGGGGATGTGAATCCGCTGCGTCCCGATCTCACGATTCCACGGCTATAATGCTCTACGGGTGCAGCAACTTCAGTTTGCGGGCGAGGAGCGAGGAGCGATAGGTCTCAGAAGGGCAAGGTCAGTATTAGGAAGGACATGTACTTCCTACTTATTCCGTGGGATTTGTCATGTGACGGTCGCTCGAGGCCATGACTCTTGAACCGAACCAAGTCCACCGTCAAGCAGCACCAGCCTTACGCCGGACGCATGGTAGCCTGTTCTGCTGGCGTGGCCGCGCGCGTGAGACGGATTTTTTGGTTGACATCGGTGGACGTTTGGAACAGTTCGAAGTGACGTAGACCGAAGTTCGGGTCGCCAGCGGCGCAGTGAACCCTCGATTTCGTGCGCAACGTGGTGGGCAAATCGCCGATTGCCAGCAGCGTTATCATCTGCCGCACGTCGAACAGGCGCGATCTTCTACCTGATCGCGGCCCTCATTTGGCAGTAAACAATCCTTGCGTCTGGCTCCCGCCTGATCAGTTTCGTTTCAGCGGTGATGTGCAGCAGCGTGGCACGCAGCGCACATCGTTATCAGGTTCTGTTCGGAATCGTCGCTCAGAGTGACTACGAACCTGTTTGTGATCCACTTCCAGGTTCGACATCGTGCCACAGGATTGACACCTCCAGTCGCAAGCGAGCGGCTCTTGGGCGAATCATTCTCAGGACGCCTTCTGACGCAGGTTTTCGAGGAAAGGCTGCTGTTGTTCGCCGGCCAACTTCGCGTCGGGTTCCCAAGTGGGAAGGGATGCACTTCTGAGTTTGCTTCCAAACTTCATACTTCGGGAAGATAGGGTTCATGCGATTCTTCCCCCTGTTCGCACTCGCGCTATCGCTATCTTCCCTGACGCCCGCGCCCGCCTGGGCCCAGCAACTGCAATGCGAACCCTGCAGTCACGCTTTCGGCAGGGTTGAAGTTGGTAGTTCCAGTTCCTTCTCGATCCAACTCACCAACACCGGCACGAAGTACCTGAAAATCCTTACCAAGTCCGAGCAGGGAAGCGAATTCAGGTTCGGCTACTTCCCATTGCCGATCACGCTCCGCCCCGGCAGGACCGTCCAATTGCCCATCGTTTTCAAACCCACTGCAGACGGACGCGTTACCGGCACGTTCACGCTGGTCAGCACTGCCCCGGACAGAAGCCTTTCCATTCCGGTCGAAGCAACCGGCAGCCCGGGGTTGACCGTGTCTCCCTCGAAACTCGATTTCGGTAACGTCACGGTCGGACAAAGCGCGACCCTCAGCACTACCCTCGCCGCCGCCAACGGAAACGTCACGATCTCATCCGACCAGGTCACCAGTTCCGAGTTCTCTATCCACGGGCTGAGCCTGCCCTTGACCATCTTGGCCGGACACAGTATTCAGGCCAGGATCCGGTTCACCCCCAAGCAGTCCGGCACAGCTCCCGCCAAGGCGGGATACTTCAGCAACGCCGTCGTCTCACCCGGGGTGGAACAGTTGACCGGTACTGGCGTGGCTCCAGCTGCCCACAGCGTGGGTCTTACCTGGCAGGAGACCGACCCAAGTGTCGTCGGATACGATATCTACCGCGGCAAAATCCACGGTGGCCCTTACCAGAAAATCAATACCGCGCTCGAGGCTTCCACAAACTACACCGATTACACGGTCGTGGCGGGAACCACGTACTACTACGTTACTACCGCCGTCGATGGCGCCCGCGAGCAAAGCGCCTACTCGAATGAAACGAAGGCCGTAATCCCAAGTCCGTAACGGGCGTCAAAACTATTTCGGTTTGCGTCCTCCGTTCGTTCGGCCCTCTCCGCTGGTTCTCCAACTGAAATATGTCACGGTGGGGTATCTACTTGACGTCGTTGAACTGCGATAGTACTGCTACGGCTGGCCGATTTCGAGCCGTTACCAAAGTCACATTGGCGCCCTAGGCGCGCCTTGTCGCAGCGCACAGACGGGTCTAGTACCGAATCCGCTACCTGATGAGTTTTGCAACAGTGACGCCTCATGGCCCGATTCCGGTACCCGGTATGCACTTCCGACACGTGAAATATTTCTCTAACGCCCCTAAGATACAGACCGACAGTCAAGCTCTAATGCCGTTCTAGAGCGACGCATTCTCCGCCGAGAACGAGCAGATGGTCGAGCTGAGGTCTCGTATTTGTGGTCATTTTCGGGCGTCAATGCGATTGGGCCAAAGTCATACCCGTTGTCCTGCTGCCTCTTCTTTTCGCAGGTTGCCAGGGGCTCGCCGGAAATCCCAGCCCTGGAAATAGCGGTTCCGTCGCGTCCAGTCCAACCACACTGGCATTCGGCAACGCCCAAGTCGGCAGCCATGCGAGCCTCTCAGAGACGGTGAAGAACACCGGCGCAAGTACCGTCACGATCTCCTCCGCTAGCGTTGGCAATGCCGCCTATTCGATCAGCGGCCTGACCTTGCCGGCCAGCGTAGCGGCGGGACAGAGCATCGCGTTTACGGTGAAGTTCGCGCCGAACGCCGCCGGTTCAGCGAGCGGTAATCTGACTCTGGTCTCAGACGCCACCAATTCGCCTCTAACCATCCCGTTGTCTGGCACTGGGGTCACGGCGGGCAATCTGTCGGCAAATCCAGCTTCTCTAGCGTTCGGAAACGTTCAAGTCGGCAGCGATGCGAGCCTCTCAGAGACGGTGAAGAACACCGGCGGAAGTACCGTCACGATCTCCTCCGCTAGTGTTGGCAATGCCGCCTATTCGATCAGCGGGCTAACCTTGCCGGCCAGCGTAGCGGCGGGACAGAGCATCACGTTTACGGTGAAGTTCGCGCCGAGCGCTGCCGGTTCCGCCAGCGGTAATCAGAGTCTGGTCTCGGACGCCGCCAATTCAACTTTGACCATCCCGTTGTCTGGCACTGGAGTCACGGCAATTACTGCGGGTAATCTGTCGCCAAATCCAACTTCTCTTGCGTTCGGAAACGTTCAGGTCGGCAGCAATGCAAGGCTCTCAGAGACAGTGACGAACACCGGCGGAAGTACCGTCGCGATCTCCTCCGCTAGCGTTGGCAACGCCGCCTATTCGATCAGTGGGCTGACTTTGCCGACGAACTTGTCGGCCGGACAAAGCGTGACGTTCAACGTAACCTTTGCGCCCAGCACCGCAATTTCCATTACGACAAACCTGACTCTCGTCTCGAACGCAGGCAACTCACCCCTCATCATCGCCTTATCTGGGACCGGCACAGCTCCCGGCCAACTGGGAGTCCAGCCAGCCAGCCTGAGCTTTGGCGACGTCGTGGTGGGTGCGAGTTCCACTCTGAGTTCGTCTCTGAGTGCGACCGGAGCAGCGGTCACCGTTTCGTCCGCGACCAGTACCAGTCCGGAGTTCACCATTACCGGACTGTCTCTCCCGGCAGTTCTTCCCGCCGGACAGAGCCTGCCATACAGCGTGACGTTCACGCCACAGACGAGCGGCACCGCCACGGCAACCCTGACTTTCGTCAGCAACGCCTCCAACGCGCCAACTCACCAAACGGCGTCAGGCAACGGCACGCCCCCGCCTCAACACAGCGTCGGACTATCTTGGGATGCCAGTAGCTCTCAGGACGTGGTCGGCTATAACGTTTATCGCGGAGGCGTTTCGGGCGGGCCGTATTCGAAGATCGATACCTCCCTGGACGCGAGTACGAACTACACGGATAATCAGGTGGTCGCGGGCCAGACTTATTACTACGTCGCCACCGCCGTCGATGGGAATGGCGTCGAAAGCGGCTATTCAAACCAGGCTCAGGCTGTGATTCCGACGCCGTGACACCTGGAAGGTGCACCTGTCGGCGCCCCAGTAATCCAAGCAATTCATAAGATCCCCAGCGCGGTCCAAGTTCCTCGCGGTAACTCGCCCCGTTGCTCGTTGCACAGGTTGGCGAAAAAGACTTGATTCACGGGATATTCCTCGTCGTTTCTGGGTTGGGCAAGGGTTACAACAACCCTTGCGATAACCACCGGCTTCCCTGACGTTCACAAAAGGCTCTTCGGTTGTGTCTGTAATCGTTGATTCAAAGCGTTTGGATCAACGCCGAAAAGCTCGTTAGCTAACAGCTGATTTCCGAACGCTCCCAAGCGGCGAAGTCGCGTTGAGTGATATGGCGATATCTCAACAATTAAAACCTTCATTCAGTTTGTCAGGGGAAACGTTAAAGGCGCCCAGGAGACTCGTGACCTTTATTTGCGTTTGCCGACTCAGCAATGATCTGCAGGTTCGCAGCAAACCTTTCCGCCAAATTCTGCAGGGCTTGTAGGTCGCGCATTCCAAATGCGTATGGCCGCCGGGAAAAAACTGCAATCAAGCCCAGCAACTGATCTTGATGAAGAAGAGGCACGACAATGATGGCGCTTACGCCGAGTTTCCGACACGCGTCGGCATCCACCCGGGAGTCCAACGCCGTATTACTGCACAACTGCATAGTTCCGCTGGAAGTGCATACCCCTGTAAAACCTGATCCTGTGTTGATCATTTTGCCAATTTCGGCAGCACAATCACCCACACTTGCCCGGCAAATCAGCTCCCCTTGCTGCTCGAGCGCAATCGCAGCGCCATTCGCATGGGTCGCTTGAAGCGCCTGCTGGACAATTTCCCGAAGAAGATGGTTTGGGACACAGTTGAGCAGCTCAGTGCTGGCGCCGTTGGCGTCGATGCTTGCGTCACTCGGAGCGTCAGTCCTTGCGGATAAATGAAATGGCTGGACGGTCAGCTCAGCGTCCTCGGGTGCCAGGTCTTCAGGTTTCAAGTCTTCGGTCGCTTCAGTGCTCCGTTGCCTTTTCGCTTCGGCTTTGTCGAGTGCTGATGTGTCCAACGCTCGATCGTGGACGGTCTCGGTCTTTTCCCGATTGATCGTTTCCTTTGCGGCCCCTTTTGCAACCGGCAAGACGAGAAAGCTCGGGTCGACAGAATCGCGCGGCGCCTGAGCCAGCGGCTTGCGCTCGACGTCGAGTGGCGGGACGTCCGTCGGTGGACCTTCGCGTATCTTGGGAGAGCGCTGGGGCCACAAGCCCTGCTCCTGGCTCATCAGCCACATCGAGGCCCAATTGGGCTGCATGCGTTCCCCCGGACAAAACTCCTCCAGGCCGCAGCTCTCGCACCGCAATGCGTCTGCCGGCATCACACCGCCACAATGCTCGCAAAGTCTATCGGCTCCCGTTTCGGGGTGGGCTTCCGGGTCCGCCTGAGTTTGTCGCGCGGGTGTTTGGCGAGCGAGTTTCCCCCGGTCGTTATGTTCCTGAATGGTGAAGGCAGCGGACAGCACGCTCTGAAAGAATTGCTCGTCGAGTGGCAGGGTGTGCCTGTTCAAGGACATATCATCGGAGGGAGGGATCGTTGGGACCGCCGCCATTGTAGCGCAAGTCTGGGCCGTCTGAAACGAAGAAAACTAAGGCCAGGCGATTTCACCCGGTTCGGGCAAACGCCCTTCCTGTATGTTTCCCATCACTGGTTAGCGCGAAGGCTGTAGTGCGATGCGATCCACTTGCCACCTGCCGCTAATGTTCATCAAACGTCGGTGAAACGATCACGGTGTATCCGTAAGCTTTACCCTTCTCGGTGCCCTTTTCGTGGTACGCACCAGTGACCACAGCTGTATTGCCGTGCATTCGAACCTGAAGGTCCGACATTTCTGCACCAGTCAAAGCCGATTTCACCAACTGAGAATTGCTGATGAGATGCCGTTTGAAGAGTCGCTAGGCTTCCACGGACGCTGGGTAACTAGCACCCGAGTGGACGTTCGTAATTTGAAAGTACGTTTCCGAAGTAGTCAAATCAATTTGCCCGCCACTTCACAGGGCAACCTCGGCCCTTCCGCAGACCGAGTGCCCCTCTGAAAAAACACCAACCCTGGCCGAATTGGAGAAGTGCAAACCGTGATCTCTCGGCTGAAAGCAACAATTCTCTGCGGCATTGCTTCGTAGGCTTGTTGAAGACAAGCTTCTTCGTGGGTTTGCAGAACGGTGGCTTAAGCGCGCAGAAATCCAGAATTCGGGACTTCTGTTGCAAAACGCATCAGTAGTCAAGAAGCGTCTCAAGCCCTATACCCTAGATTCTACTTGACTATTCTTTCGCTGGCGATATGATTGTCGCCACTCTGGCCGAGCCTGCTGTCTCGAATGTGTTTTCTCGGGGGAGGGATACATTCAGTCTCATCTGTGCTCGGTCCGCCATCATGTTATTCCTAAGCTTGGCGATCTTCTAAGGTCGGTAGACATTTTCTCTCCCTCAATTTTGCGCGTTTTGAAGGGAAAGCAATTTTTCAACACCCACGCCTGTTTCTATTGACAGTTCCCGGTAATCGAGTCTGTGTCGAGGCGAGAGGGTGTTGCCCGTTCGTCACCAGCAACCGATCAGTCCGTCGCATCATTCTCCAGTCATATTCGTAAGCAGTTCCACAAAGTGGGCGTATCTGAGAGTGACGACCATCGGCGTCAATGCGTGGCCACGTGAAGCGATGCGAGCAACCTCGTCCGAAGAACCGCTTCCAAAAGTTCGTTGCCGCACCCCTTCATTGCGACTTCTCCACGTATCGAACCAACGGCTGAAGAACGGTCGGGGCCGACGGTTAAGCAGTTGCTGAAGCGTGGATAAGAGAATCTTTGGTGGCTGGGATTTCGACAGGAAAATGTCCACCGCCTCCAGCTTGCTCTTCGGCAGTGGCCCGTAGGAGGATAACAGCATGATCGGGACATGTGACTTAGCGCGCTTCATCTTCGCGGCCACCACGTCACCATTCATCCCAGGCGTCTGATAGTCGAGCACCACCGCGTCTACAGCATGCGAGAGGAACAACCTCAGTCCTTCGTCCCCACCGGTCGCTTCCAGGACTTTATAGCCGTTGCTTTCGAGCAACATCTTGCGGCCGATGAGCCCGCCCCAGTGGTCGTCAACTCAAAGCTTCCCTGGGGTTCATGTTCAGCCGCGGATTTCGTGCAAGAAGCCAGCCTGGGCACCACATCGCCATCATCGATTTCGTGCGGTCGCGCATCGACAAGAAACATGCTGGGTTGCTGGTCGTCTTTGATCGTCTCCGCCGGAAACGCAATATAGCCCTTTATGATGACACCGGGTTCGTTTCTCACCATGATGCCGAACAGGCGCTCGAATCTGCCGGCAACTACTTGAGCGTGGTCCGGGCTGATATTGCAGCCCGAAAGCCTTAAATCGGCCCCTGCCCTTCGCCCAAACATAAAACGCTGACTTAACGACCTAAACGACCGGCTATAGCTTCGGAGACAGGCACTCTGGAACCATCTCCTTCAATGCGGGTGGTCACTGGCAGATCACTTTTTGCTGATTGAGGCTAATGATCGTTTTCTCCGGAAGGCCGGGCTGAAAGCGAGCGTAGACCACCGAATAAGTCTCAGTGTTCTCCTCTGCTCTGCCCGAGCTTCCTGTCACAGAAACAGCCAAGGTCCCTTCGGGATTGTAGAAGGTATCTTGGGAGCGATTGGCAGCGTAAGCGTGCGTTTTCTTGAAGCCTCGAAGGTGAGCGCCATACCACACGAGGGTGGCCTCCACCTTGGAGTCATAAATAGTATAGAAATCAGCTCGCATTTTGCTCTGGCAGACGTTCGACTCGGGTAGTCGGGTAGGATCGTTTCCCAGATGGAGCCGAGAATCGGTGGCTGGATAGAGAGGAAGATTTGTCAGTGGGTCCGCCGTCAGGAGTTTCGTGTTGCCACCCGCGATCGCCACAAGACAAAAGACGAGCGTGATTGCGAGATTTATCGAAGGTTTCATGTTTCTGGTCTGCATCCGCCACGTGAACCAGCTTTGATCGCTCGCTACGGATTGCATCGGTGCCTCCGTGATTACCTGGTTCTTAGGGGCGACATTTAATCTCAATGCGAAGGTCGGGCGGCCCATTGGAATCCGGCGCCTCCAGGATTTCAACGGCGTGCATGGGTTCGGGCTTCATCCAATCAACACTCCATGTGCCGGGATGAGTTGCCTCGTTCGTGCTCGGAATGTCGCGAACGCTCCCATCCAGGCGACGGTAATGAATATGTGGTGTCTTGCCCCCAGTGTCCCAACTGAGAAGGAGACTCGGCCACCGGTGGTGATGCATGGGCACCGTCGTACCGGGCGAAACACTGACTTCGAGCACGCGTACGAATGCGTTTTCCAAAATCACTCGGTGACTTTCGGGCGCAGCTTGCACGGCGTCAAATCCGTCGGGAAAACTGGACTTATCCTGTCCATAGACAGCGAAATGCACGATGAAGAGCCCTAGTAGAAGCGCGCTCGTCGCCAAAAGCACTCGTCGTTTCCGGATTTGCACAAAGCGTCTCGGTTGGTTCATGGCTTGTCCCTCATGGATACTCGGTCAAGTTAGCCGGTTTCGTTTTTCTATCGTTCCCGTCGTTCAAGAACGAAGACGTTTCGGGACTTTAGTTGCTGGCGGCGGCCACCCTCGTGCCGTGGATAGTCAAGAATCTGTTGAACGGACCGCCGGGCACTCCCATGTCTCCCGTTTGGGTAAACGAGGTCGGTGTGATATCGGACCACACCTCGTGCCACATCGTCTTTTTACCGTCGGGGGAGGTCTCCAATTCGTCGATGGTGAACTCCTTACCATCCCACTTCATCGTGACGTCGTTGAGAGCACCCTTCAAGTCGCAGGTGTAGGGAAGCTGGTTGTTGCACTCCATGCCGTGAAAACTTTTCGTTTTGCCGTCCCACCAGATGATCCCAAGCAGAAAAACGTCCCCAGCGGGAGTGGGCAGGTGTTCTTCGTCGAGGAACGTGAATCCGCCTGGCCCTGCGTGCCACGTTTCCTCTCCGGTTCCGTTGACGCCGTTTGGCATCGCAGCGTTCGGCTCGAACTTCACGCTTACGGACCACTTCCCCGAGAGTGCTTTCGTCAGACTCTGGATCTCCGGCGAAGGCTGCGACGCTCCGCCCTTCGAGCCTTGGGCTGGAGCAGACAAGTCTTCCAAGTGCTGCGGAACCGCTGCTGCGGGTTTCGTCGATTGCTGCGCGACCGCCGCGTTGCAGCAGAAGAACAAGGCGGGAGATAAAAGCAAACTCAAAACGGTGGATTTCATGTTCGTGGCTCCTTGTAGTGTGTAATTTGGCATCCTGATTCCGATTGTCCAAAGTTAGTGATGAGTGGCCTTTTGAGCCGGCGCTGCCTCTGCATCAGCAGGCTGGACGGATAGATCGTGGCCATAAAAGTACCGGCTGCTGCGAGTAGAACCGCGATGACGACTGCGAAAGCGTCCAATGAAGTTGTCTTATTCCCGCCGAGACTCCGGCTTCTGTTGTGTGCCGGTTGTATCTGCCACTCAATGACGGTCCTGAGCGTTGCAACCGGTGTGTGGCTGGCGGGACCTTGCCAGCTTGCGCCGCTGAGTTCACATGCTTGCTCCTGACCGTTGCTTTATTGCGAGAAAAGGTCGGCTGACGATTGATTTCATCGCCGCCTCGCTCTACGGCTCGACCTTGTATAGGGCCATCATCCCCATCACCATGTGTTCGTCTACGTGGCAGTGATACATCCATGTCCCTACGTTGTCGGGGACCATGTCCGCCGTCTGCATCTCGGCCTGCGCCAGGGGCACGACGTCTGTCCGATGTCCGCGATACGTGACGACATTTCCATGCCAATGTGGAGTGTGCCCATCGACTGCTCCGCCAAGGGAGACAAGATACCAACGGACTCGCTCACCTTTTTTCATTGTCATCAGCGGTCCGTTGGCATACATGGATCCGTTGATAGAGGCGCGCAGGTTAGCGCTGCTGAATCCGGTGCCGATGAAGGAGAAAGCCCCGTCGAGGTCCGCAGGCTTACCTTCCAATTTGTCTACGCCCTTGGGATCGGAGGTGTAGGTCCGGATATTGTGGTCGAGATACCAGCTGAGGTTTTCGTTGAAGACAAGGAATAGGTTGATGAATTCGCGGTCCACATCTTTTGGACGGCCGTCTGGCCCGCCCATGCCGCGGGCGGTAATGATCATTGGACCAATCAGGCCGCTGTTGATGTCGCGCTGCTCATCGACATGAGAATGATAGAGCCAGACCACCGAACTGCCATCCGCCGGGCCAGGACCCGCACGTTCCGGCACCTCCCAGGTATAGGTGTGCGTACTGCCAGGAGGAACCACAGAATTACCCTTCTGCTCGGGCGTTGCTCCATCATCGTAGACTGCCCCCTCGGACTCCTTGGTGTAGAAGACGCCATGCGGGTGCATACTGTAGGGCCGAGTGGCATTATTCCGGAAGATGACGCGAATGGTGTCGCCAACCTCGGCGCGTAACACAGGCCCAAGGATTCCCAGGTGCTCCCATTCGGGAGAACGCGGTTTGAGCTTAGAAAAACTGGCATCAGTGTATTCGCGATAGACAGCTTTTCGATAGATCCTGCCGATCGCGTGGGGGCCACTCTTGGTGAACATTTCTCCCCAACCTTCGAACTTCATGCCCATCATCTTGTCCATGCCGCTCGGAGCGTAGTCCCATTCGACTTCGTCGGCGGCCACGTAGTAGGTGCGGACTTTGGAACCAGATCCCGTCTGGGACGCCTGGGCGACACCCACAGCTGAATACGAAATGGCGGCACATAGCAATACAGCGAATGAAATTCTGAACATGTTGAAATTTCCTCCTCGTGATTCTCCGGTGGTAGTGTCCGCGCTCCCCGGCGTTCTTTTCCTCTTCGACGGGAATGCGATGCGCGTTGGCCCACGTGTCCTGACGGATGCCCGTCACTTGCCAGAAGACTCCCACGTTGGGCTTGATTGTTGGTGGAACGTCACTGCGACAGCGACGGCACCCCTGTCTGCACTGGCTTCAAGTTCCCGCCACGAAACCTGCGTTTAGGTGCAGGTTCCGAGCAACTACATTCTGAACAAGCCGACTAAGTGTAATAACCTGGACTCGGCTTGGCCTTACGGACAAAGTTGACGAGTCTCAAGCCGGCTGTACGTCCCAACTCCCGGATCGCCGACCATACGCCCAGAACGCGCCCATCGGCCTCTCTATCCTGAGGAAGAAAGGTGTACAGCTTTTCAATAGTTAGATTCCGGGTGAAGCAAATTTAGGGGCGGACGTTCCGCCCACCCCAACATGCGTTTCCGGAAGTGCAGTTCAGTTAATCGCGTTCACGGCAATCGCAGTCAGCTTGCTGTATTCGGCCCCTCCATTGAACGTTGCGCAACTCATTGTGATGGTCGTGGCGTCTGGGACACTCACAGCTGTGTCCTGGAGCGAAACCGATGCCTGACCGTTCGGTGCAGCTAGCAAACGAGTCGTAACTAAGTCACCGGTACTGAGTTTGCAGGTGACATCCTGATCTGAGCTGTCGCCGTTAAACACAAAAGATTTACCGAAGATGAGATAGCTTCCCGCCGGAACTGTCACCGAGGCCACCACTGGGAAGCTGTTGTCAAGTGTTACAGCAGAGTCATTGCTATCCACATACGCGTGGCCCACGCCGTTCGCTCCCGCGGGACCCTGCGGACCAGTCGGTCCGGCTGGACCTGCGGGGCCGGTCGCTCCGGTTGTTCCCGTAGGTCCTTGCAACCCCATAGGACCTTGCGGACCAATCAACTCGGCGCGGTTGTGCACGACTGAGCCATCTGGGAAAATCAGAGCGCTGCCCGTGCCCTCGATCCTGACATTCCCCAAAACGTCAAGTTTGGCTTGAGGAGCGGCGGTGCCGATACCGATATTTCCCAGGTACTCGAAGATACCGGAGTTGCCGATCGTGTAGTTGTCCAGGAACTTCGAGATGTAGCCCGCCGTCCCCACGCCTTTGATTGTGAAGACGTTGCTTGCGGCGTTGACCTGGGTCTGGCTTGCCATCGCCCAGATGAACGCGACGGCAATCACGGCGAGCGCCGCGGCGCTGGTTCTTACTGCGGCTGTGTGTTTGTTGCGGTTTGCTTGCCAGAACTGCTGTGCTCGTTTCATTGTGTTCCCCCTTTTGAGTTCTCACGAAGCTTGAATCGTGCTGCTGATCGTTGCAGAAGTCCTCTCCCACGGCCCACGGCGAACGCGAATGTGAATGTGATTCAAATCGGCTGCGGGGTCAATGAAACTGGGTTTTAAGTCTCCCTTAACTAAAAAGTGGTTGCCCAACTTAAACTTACGAGGTGGTCTTAACTGGAGTTTGGGGCCGCTAGCTGTGCTACCATCTTCCAACTTGGGGGAAGGGCATGCCAGGAGTGGTTCCAAACGGGCCTCGATACCGCTTCGGCCCGTTCGAACTAAACACCGGAGAGGAGTCGCTGGCGCGGAATGGCACCCGCGTGAAAGTTCAGGACCTTCCCTATCGACTGCTCGTCATGCTTTTGGAGCGGCCCGGAGAGATCGTCTCCCGCGAAGAAGTCCGGCAACGTTTGTGGCCAGAGAATACCTTCGTTGAGTTCGATAACAGCCTGGGCGTAGCCATCCGAAAAGTGCGGGACGCGCTTAACGATGACGCCGAGGCACCGCGCTATGTGGAAACCCTTCCGCGGCGCGGATACCGGTTCGTGGCCCCGGTCACAGCGTTGGACACCGTCCGATCGCCAGACCCACCCCCGCCAACTGCGTTGGTAACAAAAGAATCTTCGGTCTCAAGTCGCATCGGTACGACTGAAGCCGCGTACCCCCACCACAGGAGAAAGTACTGGCTCACGGCAGCCTTGGTGTTGCTTCTCGTGGGCGGCGCGATCTACTCATTCCGGTCGCGACCACCTCGCCCAGCCGACAGAGCGGGAGCTATCGGCACAGAGACTCCGCCGCGGATCCGTCGCTCCGTGGCTGTCCTTGGCTTCCGAAACCTGCCGGGTCACCCGGAAGACAACTGGTTGTCTCCGGCCTTTACCGAAATGCTGAACACCGAGTTGGCCGCCAATGGTGCCCTTCGAATGGTGCCGGGCGAGGACATTGCCCGAGTCAAACGCGAGCTGCCCCTTCCCGACGAAGACAGCCTCGCCAAGGCAACCTTGGAACGCCTGCGAATCAACCCCGGCGCCGATGTGGTGGTCCTCGGTTCATATACTCCCCTTTCGGGCAACGGCGATAAACGCATCCGGCTGGATGTGCGCGTGCAAGATACGGTCCGCGGCGAGACCATTTCCGAGCAATCATTCACCGGCAGCGAGGCAAACCTGTTCGAGCTCGCCACCCAGGCCGGTCAGTCGCTTCGGCAGAGCCTGGGAATCGGCTCGGCCTCCGCCCAAGCCAGCCTTCAGGCGAGGGCCGCTCTTCCATCCAATCAAGAGGCAGTGCGGTTTTATACAGAGGGCCAGGAACGTTTATGGGCCTTCGACTATATGCACGCCCGCGATCTGCTGACGAAAGCCGTCGCCGCCGACCCGGGCTATCCGCTCGCGCACGCCGCTTTGGCCGATGCATGGAGTCATCTGGGCTACGCGTCGAAGGCTCGCGCAGAAATCGAGCGGGCACGCGCTCTTTCCGGGCATTTGGGGCCGGAAGATCGTCTGCTGATTGACGGTCAGTACTATGCCACGATCCAAGATCGTACGCGAGCCATCGATGCCTATCGGCAACTGTTTACCCAGTTCCCCGACAATTTGGACTATGGTCTTCGCCTCGCCGACGAACAGCGATGGGTGAATCCCGAAGATGCGTTGCACACGCTCGAAGGTCTTCGGCATCTTCCGCTTCCTTCGAGCGACGATCCACGCATCGACTATATCGAGGCGCGCTCGTGGGTCAATAACGATGTCGTCAAGGCGCAGGCTGCCGCGCGGCGCACCGTCGAAAAGGGGACCGTGCAAGGTTCGCGACTGCTGGTTGCGCGAGCCTACGGAGTTCTCTGCCAGATCGGCAATGGCGATTCCACCGCCCAAGCCTGTGACAATGCTCGAAAGAGTTACACAGCAGTTGGCGATCGCGACAACGCAGCTCGCGCCACGAACGATTTCGCCATCCTCTACTATCAACAGGGCGACTTGGACCGCTCGGAGGCGATGTATCGGGAAGCGATCCAGGTGTTTCGTCAGATCGGCGATCTCGAGGGCGTCACAACCACCTCCGGTAACCTGGGCGATATTTCGCTGGCTCGCGGGAATCTGACGGATGCGGCACACGCGCTCTCGGACGCGATTCCGGGTTACAAGGAAATGGGAGACAAGGACGGCGTCGCACTCACGCTCGCTGACCTTGCCGAGGTGGAGCGACGGCGTGGTGATCTCGAAGCGGCGCTGGCTAGTTATCGGGAGGCAAGAGCGATCGCCAATGAGATTGGCGACAAACGCGCCATTGCTTACGCACTCTCCGGAGTCGGTGACGTGCTTGCGGATCGCGGAGATTTGGCGGCAGCACGCAAATCTTATGAAGAATCGCTGGCCCTGCGCAAGCAGATGGGAGAAAAGCAAACCGTGGCGGAAACGGAACTCGCCTTGGCGCGGCTCTCGCTTGACGAACGGCAGGCCGCTGAAGCCGAGACCGTGATCCGCAAGTGCAAAGAACAATTTCATCAGGACGGTCAAGCCGGCGATGAACTGGCCGCCAGCGTCACCTTGATAGAGGGGTTGCTGGGCCAGGGCAAGTCCGTGGAAGCAGCCAAGGAAGAGCAAGCGAGTCGGGCGCTGGCCGCGAAAAGTACAAATCAACTCAACCGGCTCCAGTTCGATCTCGTCTCTGCTCGTGTCGAACTGGCCATCGGCCATCTGGCGGCGGCGCGCCCCCAGCTGCAGCGGACCCTCGACAGCGCTCGTGCTCATCTTCTCCTGGGAATTGAACTCGAAACACGGCTCAGGCTTGCAGAACTGAAACAGAAGCTAGGACAGAGCGTCGAGGCACAAGCTGATCTCGGCGCATTGGAGAAACTTGCGCGCGGCAAGGGATTCGGCCGGATCGCTGGCAAAGCATTGTCGGCCCGCAACAGCAGCACGAAAGAAATTTCTGTAAATTAGTTGGTTCTTCGAAAGAACGACGAGCAGACGTCACACCTCCGCCTCGTTCAGCTTTGTCCCCACGTGATGTACCCGGAACCGCGCTCGCTTGGCCGCCTCCGTTGCAAGGTTCTTCTCATTGAGTCGCGCCATCGTTCCTCCCTCCCAGCACCCCGCCTTTACGCATGGAATCACGGGTTTCCGTCGAGAACCTCGTAATCCATGTTCGCCGGTCAGTCGTGATGACGGTCCAGGGCGCTCCCAAGACGGAGGCTTCCGCAAAGGATGTACCACTCGACGCTGCTTTGGCAGAGTCTCTGCTGAAGCTGAGGCTGGTTGGCCCGTACAATCGCGAAACAGACTGGGTGTTTGCCTCGCCGACGATGAAAGGCAAACAACCGCTCTGGCCAGAGACCCTCTGGCCACGATACGGACGACCGGCAGTCAAGGCGGCGAATATCCAGAAGCGGGTCGGGTTCCACACCTTCCGTCACACGTACACAACTTTGCTGACTCAGAACAACGAGGAAGTGAAGGTGGTACAGGAGCTCCTACGACATGCGAATAGTCGCATTACGCTGGATCTTTACGCTCAGGCGGGTATGCCGAACAAGAGGCAGGCACAAAGCAAACTTGTTCGCATGGTGCTCAACAAGGGAGAAGCACTGGCCTAACTGGACCATGATCGGAAATCGCCAATTCCTTGCAAATGCTTGAAAAGAATGGCGGGGACGACGAGACTCGAACTCGCGACCTCTGCCGTGACAGAGTCGCTGGCCGATGTAACCTATTGGAACTTAACGGTACTGACAGCCCGTTCTTAGTCCTCTAAGGGAACTCAAGGGAACTCTTTGGCCGGCTTATCGGACCCAGATCGGACCCAGATTAGCCGATCCCGATGAAGCTGACCCTTGCGTTATGAGCCCAATCGGTCAATCTAACTTGTTGTTGATTCGACGACTCTTACACCCCACGACACCCGATTTTGACGATATTCGGGGTCGATTCTTTGCCCAAGTTTTGCTCAAGTTTCTTGGTCGTAAGAAACCACGGTCGACAGTGCACATCAGCGCATCGCAATGCGCGGTCCAGTAAAGAAAATCGTGGCGCGTAGATTCGAACCGAGGAACTGGACCTAATCAGCCGAATTCGATGGTCCCGGTGGCAGATTCAGCCAACCGCCACCTTTCGCACTTCGAAAATATCTCCTCCGCAACCTACTCCATATTACTTATTAGCGGGTTGTTTCGCCTCCCGTTGAAGCCGCCAGAAGGTACCAGGCCGCGTGCGGCAGCCATTGCTCCCCCCATCGCCAGTCATTGTCAGCGCCTGTCTGTCGGTAGGGCAGCAGGTAGTCGATGTCGCTCTCGTCGTGGAACCCGCTGGTGATGCCATTCGAGATTCCGCCCGGCGCGTTGGTGAATTCCCACGAGTCAAAATACATGTAAGGAGGATTGTTGCGGCCGACGCCATTCAGCATGCTCGAATCGAAGGGGTTCAATCCCAGGATCCAGTTCAGTTGGCTGGTGGCAAAGGTCTCCAGTTGTTTGCGAAGGGCGGCATCCTGCGGGAAGGCGAGTTCTGCCAGACGGGCTGCGGCCGCGACCGAAGCCAGACGCGCGTTCTCACCCTGCCACCACGGAGCGGCATCGCTATTGTGTGGGAAAAAGAAGCTGGTGTGGCGCGACCCCGTCTTGTCCTGCACGTATTCGCGGCTGTAACCGAACGGGTTATTCACCTCGGAAGTGATCGCGAGTTCAAACGCCAGAGATTTTTTAACCGTGTCCAACACCTGCTCTTTTGCCGCGGGATCGGCGATCTCGGAGTAGTAGAGCAGGCTCACGACCGGAAAACCGCCGTCAGAAGCGTGAAAGAACGGACGCTGACCGTCGTCCGCCCGCCAGTAGTTCTGGTAGCCTCCTGCACTGATCTGACGAGCCATCAGAGCCTTGGCGCGGCGGTCGGCGGCTTGTTTGTACTTTTCAGTGTGCGTCGTCCGGTAGAGTTCGGTAGCGGCTGCTAGCGCGCAATAGTCGTCAACGATATTTTCCTTGCCGTCGTTGGTGAGCTTGAGATTGTTCTTTTCCAGGTAATCGAAGGCACCCTCAGCGGCCTTCAGGTAATCCGAGTTGCGAAACTGGCCGGACACAGGGTATGCACTCGCCATGGCCAGCGCGGCAATCGCGATTCCTCCTCCGGAGCGATAACTGACTTCATACTCCCGGTCGTTGTTAGCGCTCTCTACCATTCCGGCAGCACCCTGGCCTGGGGCGCTTTCGATGCCAAAGCGCTTCATCTCGCCGGCAATTTTGCGTTCTTCGGGAACCTGCTTCACGCTTCCCGTCGATACCGAACGATAGAAGGATCCTTCTGGAACTTTCATGCGCACCAGATAGTCCGCCCCGAACATGGCTTCATCCAGCAGGCGCGTTTTGTATCGGGCAAACCCTTGCAGGCTGCGGCGATTCGCTTGCTCATAGCTCTTGAGCATGCTGTAGACCACGAGCGGAACCTGCTGGGGATTGAAGTAGGTCGAGAAGGACAGGTGGGAAAAATGTTTGCCGTAGTCGCCCGTGGCATCCCACCACCCACCGTGCGCGTCGATCGTGCCGCCTTTCGTACCCTCAAAGCGCAAGTGGCTATCGGCCTTGTCCATCTCGCCCGAACTGCGCTCGTCTTTGAAGTAGTAGATGACATCGGAAACTGTGTTGCGCTCCAGCCGGTTGCTTTGTACCAAGAATGGAAACGACCGGATGTTCACTGCATTCGCCGTGCATTCCAAGTAGTACTTGCCCTCGGTGGCAAACGAGTCGAAATCAAGAGTCCAGAAGTACCAGTCTCTCCACTTCTGAACGGGCCCGGTTGCTTTGGGTGTGATCGCCAGAACTACCTGATCGGTAGCTTCATCCTTCAGGACACAAGTGGAAACGCTATCACTTGCCTTGCCGACGATCACCGCGTGTTTCGGTCCGCTGGGTTCATATCCCAGATGATTGGTCAGGACCTTCAACTCACCAGCCGAAGATTGCGCCACGAACAGGAACGAAGAGAGGACAACGAGAAGGAATCCATGATGCCGTTTCATGATGACCTTTCTGCTGCCCACTGCGAGAGCAGCGTTACTTCGCAGGGAAAAATGGAAAGAGCTGGCGAATTTCATCCTCGCCGGGTTGCCGCCCGTATTCGGTGATTTCAAATGCTTCGGCATGCACGATATGCGCAGCGTCGCTGCCATACCACTTCTGGAGCGCCTCGCGCCATTCCGGAGGCAGGCTCTTCGAGCGGTAGCTGGCGAGCCACTTCTTCCGCTCCGCCGGATCTTTCGGGACCTGGTCCAGTTGCCCGTCGTGCCAGGGCAACCATTCATAGAACTGCGATACATGAGCGTCGAGCATATCGATCTTCTCGTCGTACACATCGTCAATCGAGACCACGATGTCCGGCCGGAACGGTTGCGGACGCGTGAAGCGATCGGAGAAATAAAGAAACACGGGGTTATGGCGCAGCGCAGGAGTGTCGGGCACGATGTCGGGCACGGTGACCATGTAAGAGGCATCCTGTACGAGGATGCCGGTGTAACGATGGTCGGGATGGTAGTCGTTCGGGCGAGGCGCTAATACGATGTCGGCCTGCCATTCGCGGATTTTACGGATGACCTGCTGCCGGACCGCAAGAGTAGGAAGCAGTTCTCCGTCGTGATTGTCCAGGACGTCATATTCGATTCCGATGCGCCTACCCGCCTCTTCCGCCTCCGCCCGCCGCCGGGCGGCTAGCGTCCGGCCGCTCTGCGACTGGTGGCCGGCATCGCCGTTGGTAAGTGAGACAAACTTCACCTTGTAGCCCAAAGCGGCATACTTGGCAGCTAGACCGCCGGCCGATTGATCACAATCGTCCGGATGCGCACCAAAAGCGATGACGCGGACCCGCGAAGCCTGCTGAGCAAAGACTGGAGTGAAGAGGAACAGTAGGATCAGGGTCCATGCCAGGCGCAAGAAACCACCGTTGGAAGCCGTCATGAAATAACCTTTCCGCTTCAGTGAGTTCTCGCCGGCGAACTCGCGATCATTCCCCGGATCACGGTCATCGAAGCTTTCGGAAGTTCGTAGACCGTGTCCGCGTTGGCGTTTACCGAGGCTCTCACCGCCGGCCCGTCCGGGTCGGGGAAGCCGCCCTCTTTCGTGGGGTGCCATTGGTATTGCGCGCTGCCAAATGTGATCACGGTCACCGGGCCGGTAAAGAAGCTCTTGCCACCTGCAGCTTCACCATTAAATTCGATGTGGACTTTGTGTGCGTTCTCTTGGTCTCGGTTTACCAGCATCAGCGACCATTGGGCATCTGGCCGCAGCAACGCGTAAGCGGTTACGAGCGAATGTCCAGCCGCATCCGAAAGATCTCCGGAACCGGAAAACATCTTGTGCACGCCGTTACCCGGCTGCACCCATTCTGTATTGATGAGCTGGCTGGCAAAGAACTGCGACGTCGGCTGCTGAATTTCATAATTCTTAGTGGTGGTAAACATGCCGAATGTGCCCATTGAGTCGTTGCAACCTTCGTGCACCCCCAGAGGAAGATAGTGGAAATAGTAGAGCGCCTTTCCGCCCGCATTGAAGAAAGCTCCAACGTAATCTGCCAGCCAAAGCGCGCCGAAAATATCCACGGAGGATTCGCCGCCATTCCAAGTGATGTTTGACTCCGTAATGAACATCGGAACATTGGGAGGCAGACCGTCATCCCGCCACACCTGAAGAATGTGGTTTACCAGCGTCGGTTCGTCGTACAGGCTGCTCCAACTGATTTTGCAAGGTTCATAGGGATAATGTTCGAAGGGAAAAAACGCCAGGTCCTGAATACGTCCGTGAGCTTTCAGGTAATCCAGGAAGCGCCCCGTCCATGAAATCTTCCCCTGCGCATCCGGCCACACGACAATGTCCTCATTCTGGCCCGTATAAACCGGTCCACCCAACTTCAGATTGGGATCGACGCGGTGCAGGGCTGCCGCGAACTGCAGATACAGCTCGGCATAGTCTTCAGGGATTGTGTACTGTCCGTCGGCCTCTTCTCCCATTTCGACGTAGGAGATCGGGTAACCACGCTTTTCGATGTAAGCAATCTCCGCCGCTGCGTCTTCCGGCTGACCATAGAGAACGGCGATCGGGATCATTGCGGGCAATCCGCGCGTGTAGCCACTGCGGTAGAAAAGATCAAATCCCACATGCTCGTGCTGGGTCGAGCCGAGATCCGACGGCTCATGCCAGGGATCGATCGAGGAACAAAACGTGGTCGTCTGGTCTTGATCCGGCGTGTGCCGCGCGGCGTCGTGGAAGCCATTCCCATCCGCCGTGCCGATATAAAGTTCACGAATCGCATAGCCCACGCAGTTGCGGGGATCGGCGGAGCCATGCGAGTCACACGTATTGGACGACTCGGTCATCCAGATGCGCACGAACCGCACCGTCATGGGTGACGGAGTTAGCGGAAGAGTCACAGTGCCGCCCTTACCGTTCGCGATCACGCCGGATGGAAATACTACCCAGGCGCCTTTGGTCGGCTGCTTGATCGCCTCTTCTCCTGTCCAGTACTGCACCAGGTACTGTTTTGCGTACGGCTCACCCCAGGCGATCCGAAGGGCATTGATCGGCTGCGGAGTCGCCAGATCAACCACCACCCATTGTGGATGCAGCGAGTCTTCCTCCCCGGTGAATGCCTTGCTCAGATAAGGATTGCTCTTCCAATAGGTGTTCAGGTCGCCGTCGGTCATGCGCGAATAACCGTGGGTCTCGGTACCCTCATTGCGCGTGAAACCTCGGTGGGGCAGCGGATAACCGTAGGAATGCTGGATGGTTTCGGTGGAAGTCGCGCTGCCGGTGAAATAGCCCTTGCCGCTGGGATCGCTCCACGTCCCTTGCGGATTCCAGTGCCACGCCTCCACCGCAAGCTCCGTATTCTGGCGATAGGTCACCGGCTGCCATCCCGCTGCGAGCACCGCCGGCAACGCCGGCTCACCGAAGTACTTCTCCGCAGCGGCAGCCGGTATGCGATCAATGCCCGCGCCGAGTGACTGGTTGGGAATGAAAGAATTGGTGGCATGGTCCGTATCCACCCGGACGGTTTGCCCGTAGACCGTGGCAGGCGCTATCAAAGCGATGAGGAGGAGCGAATAAGCGAGATTCTTGCCATGCTGTGACATTGGTTTTTGTCCCGTCAATGTGTGCTCGTCACGACCGTGCAACTTTTCGGTGGGTCCGAGGCTGAGTGTGACAGCGCCGTCCCGCGACCTTCCACTCACAGAAGGAACGGCGCTGTCAGCGGGCTAGAAGAGGAACTTTGCTCCCAACTGCATGATGCGCGGGTCTCTGATTGTTGACGACACGACGCCGAACGAACTGGAGTTGATTTCTCCGCTCGGATTGGCGAATTGAGCGTGGTTAAAAACGTTGAACGCTTCAAAGCGTAACTCAAGTTGCTTCGACTCCGTAATTTTGGTGGTCTTCGACAGCGCCATATTCCAGTTATTGAGGCCCGGTCCGTGGAAGAAGCGGCGGCGGCTATTCCCGAGTTGCCCGACTAGCTCGTTGGTGAAGAGAGAGGTGTTGAAGTAGGCGTTCCCGTGGCGCGGATTGGTATCGGCCAAGACTTTTCCGCCAGAAAAATTCGGAACATCAAGCGGAATCGCATTCGCTCCAATCAGCGAGTTGTCGTCATTCTCCGTCAGCGTGATCGGCAGCCCCGTGGCAAAATTCGTAACCCCGGATAGGGACCATCCGCCGACCACCTTCTTGCCCCACCCCGCGCCAACCCACTTGTCGAATGGCATGAGCCAGTTGTAGCTGAAAACGAAATTGTGCATCACATCGAAATTGGAAAGGGACTCACTCAGGTGCGGATTGTAGGGATTGGTCGAGTCCTGCAGGCCGGATGCGTTGTCCATGCTCTTGCTGAAAGTGTAGCCAACGAGAAAGCTCAGCGAGCCAGTGTTGTGGCTCACGCTGACTTGCAGCGAGTTATAGCGCGAGTTGGCCACGGTGGAGACGAAGGGATTGGTGTCGAACAACGGGCCTAGCGGCCGAACGCTGGTAATCGTCTGCCCCGATGCGGTGATCCATGGAGTACTGATTCCGGTACTGGAGTCGAACGGTGGAGTTTCGCTGAACGGACCACATGGTCCAGCGCTATTCGGCCCCAGATTGTTCGGATCGCTCAAGAACAAGCAGAGGGCCTGATTGGTGGGGTTAGCCTCAATCGATGTAACCAACCGGTGTGCCTGGTTCCCCACATAGCTGGTCGTAACCACAGTGTTCGACCCAATCTGGCGTTGGATCGAGAATTCGTAATGCTCGGAATAGGGCAATTTGTTCCTGGGGTCGAAAGAGAAGTCGTAGGAGAGCGGCTCGACTTGCGGCCAGGGGAAGGTCGTATCGGGGTGGCTCGGGGAAACGTTGAGCGGAGGATATGGTAAAGGAAAGCGTTGTCCTACGCCAGCGCCGCTGGAACGAGTGATGTAAGGCGATTCAAGCAACGGCGGAGCGGCGCTGCCGTAGTAGAGCCCGTAGGGCGGGTCGCCCACTTCAAGGAATTGCGAAAGGTCTTCCACCGAGGTGTAGTACATACCAGCGCCCATACGAATGCTGGTTTTCCCCGGCCCGCCGAATAGCTTGCCGAGAATGCCCGAGGAGGAACTAGGGGAATAAGACAGACCCAGACGCGGAGAGAAGTTGTGCCAGCGCGTGGGCGCCAAGGTTCGAGGAACCCCGGGATCGCCGGCCACCACATAGCCTAAAGGCGCACCCGGAAACTTTGCAGACTGCTTGCCGGGGATAATCGTCTCGATCTTGTTCTGCGTGTCATACCAGGGCATGCTGGCTTCCCAGCGCACGCCATAGTTGAGGACCAGGTTGGAGGTCGCACGCCAGCTGTCCTGCGCAAACAAGGCGTAATACTTGCTGCGGGAATCCAGGATTTGCGGGCTGGCCTGCGTCAAGCTATCAGGAGCGCCCAGCAAGAAATCGGCAAAATCGATGCCGGTTTCCGCTCCGGTGAAGGCGTACTGGCCGTTTTCTGCGGCAAGGTTCCTTTCGTTAATCTGGTCGTAGTGGAACTGCCCGCCGAACCGCAGCGAGTGCGTGCCGATTACCCTAGAAAAATTATCCAAAAACTGCAGCGAGTTATTGAATTGCCGCGTGCTGACCTGTGGAACCCCGATATCGAAGTTATTGAACGTCATGTAAGGCACGCCTTCCAGCGCTGGCGAAATCGCGCTGATTCCTCCCGTGACCGGGCCCCAGGGCGTGACGAAACCCAGGTTAGCCAAGCTGTAATTCGATCCAACTCCGCCCTGAGGCTCTGTCAAGGCAAGCGTATTCCGCACATAGCTGAGGCGGAATTCATTTACCGCGTAAGCGCCAAAGTTCTTGGTATCGCCCAGATTCACCATCTGGGCACGCCCGGCAGTGTTGGCGTTGTAGGCGAACTTGGAAGCCGGAACGTTGGCTCCCCCGTTAGGAACAGGGGAATTCAGCAAGTAATCATCGGCAAAATAATAGAAAAACAGGGTACCGAAGCGAGTATTTTGATCAATCCGAATTCCACCTTTATCATCGCGCAGTGTCTGCGGGTACTTGCCGGTCTCGAAGTAGTTGTTGGGCGCGTTCGGCTGCGGGATAAGGCTGAGGCTCGGGTTCATCGGGTTCAGCATGCTCACCGCTACAGGCGACCAGGCCGCTTGCGGGATCATTCCGTTCGGAAAAACACATTGCGAGGGGTCCGTGCAGTACACGCCATATTGCGTCGGGGTGTTACCGGGCTGGAGGCTTACCGGAATATAGTCGGTAGGGGTAAAGTAATACGCCTCCTGGTCCGCCACAGCGTAGCCAAGACCCGCCCTGCCCGAGTTGCCCTGGCCAAGTATGCTGGCGAAACCGGGACCATTCACGACCGTAGGTACTTGAATCAGCGTGTTGGGGTCCTGCGGCAACGCCTGCGTGACAGAAAATGCATCTGCCTGTGCTTCCACGGAGAAATCGCCAGTGAAATTCGGCGCGGCGGGCATCTGCTGATTTATGGTTGGCGCCTGGGTCTGGCGAGTGCCCTGGTAGTCGACGAAAAAGAACGTCTTATCCTTCCTGATCGGTCCACCAAATGTTCCCCCGAACTGATTCTGGCGGAAAACGGGCGTTTTGTCGGTAGGCAGTGAGAAGAAGTTCTTGGCATCGAGCGCAGTATTGCGGAGAAATTCGAAACCGCTTCCGTGCCATCCATTGCTGCCGGATTTCGTCACTACATTGATTTGTCCGCCGCTATAGTTTCCGTATTCGGCATCGAAGTTGTTCGTGATGATGCGAAACTCCGCAATCGAATCCAGGTTGGGAATAATCGCGGCTCCATTGGTCTTACCTTCCTCGACGTTCGATCCGTTCACCATGAAGCCGTTGGAGGCTTCGCGCTGTCCGTTCACCGACTGGTTGCCCGAATTCAGGCCGCCATCCACGGAGCGATCGTTGACGCCGGTCATGCCGGTGTCCACTGCATTGTAAGGAGAGACACCGGTCTGGAGCGCCAGCAGATCCGTGAAGGCCCGGCCGTTCAGAGGCACCGCGGTCATGGTCTTGCCGGCAATCACCTCGCCCATCTGGCTGCTTTCCGTCTCCACATGGACGCTGTCGGTCCGGACCTCTACCTTCTCGTTGATCGAACCCACCTGCAGCGCCGCGTCAACACGGAGGGCCGAGTTGGCATCAATCACCAGCCCGGTTCGGGTGTAGGTCCTGAAGCCACTCTGAGTCACCTGCAATTCATAGGTGCCGATCGCTAGGGTTGGGAGACTGTAAAAACCTTTCGTGTCGGTGGTGACAGCCGTGTTGACGCCGGTCTGCGTATTCGTGGCCACGACCGAAGCTCCCGATATGACAGCCCCAGTCGGGTCCGTAACCAACCCGGAAATGCTGCCCGTGATACTGGCCCACGCCAGCCCCAATGCCAGAAACAAACCCACAAGTACTAAAACGCTTGCGCGCTGATGATTACGCATGTCTAACCTCCTGCCGAAAAAAGGCGGTATCGGGATCTAGCGCCATCGGTTTGCACTTCTTTCATCTAGTGAAATGTCAGTATTCGCTGTGAAAAAACCATTCCGCATCAATGAAACTCAAATTCGGTTGGCTGTCAACCTTTTTTTTGCTTCTGAAAGGTAGCCAGGGAGATGGACTAAAAGGATTCAATGGCTGAAATCCAGCGAGGAGAATGGTCATTTGGGAACCATGTGAGCCAACCAATGTGTTGCAGAGAATCGTTTTTCATCAGATAATTCTCGGTTTCATTTACGAAAAATTCCAGAGCACCAGGAATCCCCATGGCTGAAGTTTCAAAACTGAGTTACAACATCACTGCGTTGCAGCGTGGGCTGCGTCTTCTGCAACTGTTCAGCGAATCGTCCCGCGGGCTCAGTGCGAAACAGGTTGCGACTCTCTCTCGCCTTCCCGTCAGCACGGTGCACCGCTTCCTGGTCAACCTGGAACGTGCAGGTTTTCTGAACTGTGGCGGGGACGGCGTGTACCACCTGGGTATTGCGTGTTTCGCCATTGGACAAAGGGCACTGGATCAATTCGATGTTCGCCGCCTCAGCCTGCCTTACCTCCAGGAACTGAACCTCCGGACTCGTGAAACCATCCACTTGACGGTGCGCCACGGACTATCTGCCGTGTACGTCGAGAAACTCGAGTCCTCCGAACCCTTGCGGATTCACTCACGCATCGGCGCCGCCGTCCCGTTGTATTGCACCGCCGTGGGAAAGGTGATGTTGGCTTATGCCCCGCAGGATGACCGCGACAATGTGCTGCGCCAGCTGGAATTGAAGCGCCTAACCCCGAATACTGTCGGAAGCCTGCAGGAACTGGAAGCTGAGTTGTACCGGGTTCGAAGGAATGGTTATGCCTGCGATCTGGAAGAGCACGAGCTTCACATTCGATGTATCGCGGCGCCAATCTGGGACCACACGGGTGGCGTGCACGCCAGCCTGAGCATCACGGCGCCGGCGGTGCGTATGCCGGCCAGCCGGTTACGGCAACTGGCCCCGCTGATACAGGAAGCCGGGCTGCGCATCTCATGCCAACTCGGGTATCAGCCAGCGGGGAGAACCGGCTACCGTTCGCTGCTGCGGAAAAGTGACGCCGGGGAGACATCATCCATTGCCAAGGCATCTCTGTAACAGGCACATCGCCGGAGCTCTCGGTTTGCGAATTGCCATCTTGGTGGCGAGCGCCGGCTGCTTTATATCGCTGAGTTCAACTGGCTCCTCGGCCGCCGCCCACTCGCCCTGCCGAGTGCAATCCAAGACCTTCGAAGGGTGGAATGCGGAGGAGGTCTCGAATGACTGGGTGCGCCTCACGATTGTGCCGCAACTGGGTGGCAGGCTGATGCAAGTGACCTTCAGCGGACATGCCTACCTGTTCGTGAATTCCCAGTACAAGGGCAAGTATTTTCCGCCGGCTGAGACTGCCAAAATAGGCCGATGGATCAACTACGGCGGCGACAAACTCTGGCCGCTTCCAGAGGGAACGGGCGACGAACAGCATTGGCCGGGGCCGATCTCGGATGTTCTGGATGACGGCGAATACAAATTCAGCGTCCTGTCACAGGGATCAACGTGCGCTGTGCGTCTCGAGGGTCCGGCCGATCCCGTAACCGGTCTGCGATATTCACGCGATATCGCTATCGGCAGCGATTCTCCGGCGATTTCTTTTCATGCGGAGATGAAGAACTCGACTGGCCATCCGATTCGCTGGTCGGTAGAATCGGTGACGCAATACGAAACTGCCGATCCCCATGATCCCGCGAGATACAACCACGATTTCTGGGCTTTCGCTCCGATCAACCCGCAGAGCGCGTATATCAATGGATATTTTGTACGGGCAGGCCTTGCCGACGACCCGTCGTTTTCCGTGACGAACGGCTTGTTTACGCTGCACTGGCTGTACCTGGAAAACGAGGTCTGGCTCGACTCCGACGCGGGCTGGATTGCCGTTGTGGATGACGCCGCCAAGTACGGCATGGTCGAGCGCTTTCAACATGTTTCTGGCGCGGAATATCCGGGAAAGGCCTCCGTCATCTTTTACAAGAATGGCGCTGCATTGCAACTCGACGAGAACGGGATGCCGAAGCTGCGCTCTGCAATCTTGCAACAGGCTCCTTACTACATGGAAGCTGAACTCAACAGTCCGATGATCAGGCTGGAACCAGGCGCTTCCTACGCGATGGAGACTCGTTGGTTCCCGGTACGCGCAGACAAGCAACTGAGGACCGTGACTCCGGCCGGAGCGGTTGTACGCCCACTCGCCGCTTCTTTGACAGTGGAAGGCTTGCAGCTTTCCGGAAGCTTCGGTGTGTTTTTCCCGGGCAGACTGGTTGCTCATGTGTTCGATCCGCGCGGGTTGGAGATCGCCACGGCGGATTTGCAGTCCGTCGATCCGCAGACTCCGGTGGAACTCCAACAAACCATCAAAGCGCCCGCAGCTGCGTATCGAGTCTCCATCCACGTCGACGATGAACACGGCGTGGACTGCGGCAGTCTGGGCGAAGCCGAAATCCGGAAACTGGCAAAGGGATCATAGCGCCGGCGAGTTTGTGCAACTATGGCAAAGCTGAACATCAAGACGAAGCAAGACTGCATCTGGGACCTGGTGAGTCTCGGTGAAGTCATGCTGCGGCTCGACCCCGATGACCAACGCATCTCCACCACCCGTGAATTTCGCGTCTGGGAGGGCGGGGGCGAATACAACGTCGCCCGCGGCCTGAAGCGTTGTTTCGGAATGGACACAGCTATCGTCACCGCCTTCGCCGATAATCCCGTCGGGCGCCTGGTCGAGGATCTGATGCTGCAGGGCGGTGTCAGTCAGAAATATGTTCGCTGGGTACCTTTCGACGGAGTCGGCCGTAGCGTACGCAACGGGCTGAATTTTACTGAGCGCGGCTTCGGCGTCCGCGCTGCACTCGGCTGCTCGGATCGCGGGCATACAGCCATTTCGCAGATGAAGCCCGGCGAGGTCGACTGGAACCAGATCTTTTCGAAAGATGGAGCGCGTTGGTTCCACACCGGAGGAATTTTCTGTGCGCTCTCGGAGAACGCGCCGCTGGTCGTACAGGAAGCGATGGAAGCAGCCAAGCGCACCGGCGCGGTTGTCTCCTACGATCTGAACTATCGGCCATCGCTCTGGAAATCGACGGGAGGAAAAACCAAGACACAGGAGGTCAACCGTCATCTCGCGTCTCTGGTTGATGTGATGCTGGGAAATGAAGAAGACTTCACCGCCGCCTTGGGCTTTGAGGTTGGGGGTGTGGACGAGCATCATTCGAAGCTGGAGCCGGCAAACTTTCAGCGCATGATCGACAAAGTTGTGCACCAGTTTCCCCAAATCTCAGTCATTGCCACGACTCTGCGCCACGCCAGGACTGCAACCCGCAATGATTGGGGTGCTGTCTGCTACTACGACGGACGCTTCTATCAGGCGCCGGTTCGCGAGAATCTGGAAATTTACGACCGCGTAGGCGGAGGCGATTCGTTTGCCTCGGGCTTGATTTATGGCTTCCTGACAGGGGAG
>Ga0209517_10002042_pt1 | contig 29326 bp, 32 predicted proteins | sample PeaSoiMetSII2010_FD_187695 | JGI IMG/M metagenome (GOLD analysis project Ga0209517, IMG submission 187695) | Peat soil microbial communities from Weissenstadt, Germany - SII-2010 (SPAdes) (version 2) | ecosystem: Environmental > Terrestrial > Soil > Wetlands > Peat | place: Germany...
GCCGCACCGCCTCGTCCATCACCTCACCTCCGCCACTCCTATCGTCCACTTCCTCTCTCGCAAACGCGATCCCTTCCCGAAAAAATCACAAACTCTCAGGGCAGGCTCCGGCTGGCGCTACAGTAGTAACGCGAAGATGGGATCAGGAATGGCGATGGGCGATCGCTTCGATCTCTACCCGTGCACCTAGCGGCAACGCCGCTACCTGCACGGTGGATCGCGCCGGGTACGGGGAAACCATCTCGGCGCCGTAAATCCGGTTGACCACCGCATAGTCGTTCATGTCGGCGAGAAAGATCGTGGTCTTGACCACGTCCTCGACCACCAGGCCGGCGGCGTGGAGGACCTCTCTCAGATTTTGCAAGGCGCGATGCGCCTGCGCTTCCACGCCTCCCTCGACCAGTTTGCCTGAAGCCGGATCGAGCCCAAGCTGACCCGAGCAGAAAACCCAATCGCCGAACTCGATCGCCTGCGAGTAGGGCCCCGCTATCGCCGGCGCCGCCGGTGTATGAATGCTTTTCTTCATCGTGCAGGTTTACCTATCCGATTGAGATTGCTGATTGGAATTTCTCAAGTGCGATTGCCGTTCTGCTCGCTCATCCGCGAGACGCGCATCACGCCGTCGATCGCCGCTATCGAGTGCATCAGGCTGTTGAGCTGGCCGGCGTTGAGAACGTCCATTTCGAAAATCGAGAGCGCGCGTCCGTCAACGCTTTTTACCTCGGCGTGCCTGATGTTCACGCCGGCCGATGCGATCGCTTTGGACATCGCCGCCAGCAGCCCGGGCCGGTCGACGCACAGCACTTCGAGCCTGATCGGCCGCGGGCTCTGCTCGCCTTCTTTCCATACCACCGGCACGCGGCGCTGCGGATCGGCCTCCAGCGCGCGAGAGCATCCCGCGGTATGCACGGTCACGCCGCGGCCGCGCGTGATGAATCCCGTGATCGGCTCGCCCGGCAGCGGATTGCAGCATCGCGCGAACCGCACCATCATGTCTCCGATTCCCGAGATCACCACTCCGCCACCGAGCGCCTTGCGCACCTCGCGCGCGCGCTCCTTGTCTACGCCGTCGGCCTGCGGCTGCTGCGGGGTCTTGCCGGCCCGATACAGCTTGAGCTCATCGGGAGTGAGGACCTTGCTGAGCACCTGCGCGGCAGTGACGATTCCGTAACCGACCGCCGCGATCAGGCTTTCGGCGTCCTTGTGCGAGAGCTCCTTGAGCACCGCGTCGAGCCGCCCCTCGCGCCTGAGCTGGCCGACCGTCAGTCCCAGCGGCTGGAGCTCGTGCTCGAGGATCGAATTGCCCATCTGGACCGATCTTTCGGCCTGCAGCGTGCGAAGCCACTGGCGGATTCGGCTTTTGGCCCGCGCCGTAACGACGTGATTCAGCCAGTCTTTGCCCGGGTTCTGGCGTTCGGCCGTAATCGCTTCGACCGCGTCGCCCGATTTGAGCTTGTAGCGCAGCGGCACCATCCGGCCGTTCACGCGCGCGCCCGCCAGATGCTGCCCGACCATCGAATGAATCCGGTAGGCGAAATCGATCACGGTCGCGCCGGGCGGAAAATCAAGCACCTCGCCCTTGGGCGTGAAAACGAAAACCTCGGCGGGAAAGAGATCGTCCTTGACGGTCGAGAGGAACTCCTGCGGGTCTTTCAGATTCTGCTGCCATTCGATCAGGCGCCGCAGCCATGCGAACCGCTCGGTATCGCGCAGGCCCTGCCCGTGACCTTCCTTGTAGGTCCAGTGCGCCGCGATGCCCTCTTCGGCCACGCGATGCATCTCGCGCGTCCGAATCTGCACTTCCATCCGCTGCCCGCGCGGCCCGATCACCGTGGTGTGCAGCGACTGGTACATGTTGACCTTGGGCAGCGCGATATAGTCCTTGAATCGCCCCGGCACCGGTTTCCAGTTGGCGTGCACGACGCCGAGCGCCTCGTAACATTCGCGCAAGGTCCCGACGATGATCCTGAAGGCGACCAGGTCGTAGATCTCGTCGAAGGTCAGCCCTTCGTCCCGCATCTTGGTATGGATGGAATAGAAGTGCTTGTGGCGGCCGGTGACTTCGGCGTGCACGCCGGCGCTCTCCAGCCGCCGTCCCAGGATTTCGGTTACGGTCGCGACGTAGCCCTCGCGCTCCTCGCTGGTCTTGGCGACGAAGTCCGCGATGGTCTGATAGTTCTGCGGGTTGACGTAGCGGAATGCGTAGTCTTCGAGCTCCGATTTGAGCCAGTAGATGCCAAGGCGATGGGCGATCGGGGCATAGATTTCGAGCGTCTCGCGCGAGATCTCGAGCTGCCGATCAGGCTTCAGATGGTCCAGCGTGCGCATGTTGTGCAGCCGGTCGGCGAGCTTGACCAGCACGACCCGGATGTCGCGCGCCATCGCGATGATCATCTTGCGGAAGTTCTCGGCCTGCTTCTCCTCGCGGCTCTGGAACGAGATCTTCGAGACTTTGGTAACCCCGTCCACCAACTGCGCGATTTCCGCGCCGAACTGGGCCTGCACCTCGCCCAGCGATGCGGGCGTATCTTCGACGACATCATGCAGCAGCGCCGTGACGATCGAGGGAACGTCGAGCTTCAGCCGCGTCGCGATCAGCGCCACGTTCAGCGGATGAATCACGTAGGGCTCGCCCGACTTGCGCTTCTGCTGCGCGTGCATTCGGGCGGAATACTCGTAGGCGCGCCGGATCAGCGCGTCGTCGGCCTGCGGATTGTACGAATGGACCTGGTCGAGCAGCTCCTGGAGCTGATCGGAATAGTCGACGGTGGTGACTTGCGCTAGTTCTGCCACGGCGCGAACCCCTCGCGCAGCCGGGCCACCCTCAGGCGCTCGGCCCCCACCACCGCGGCCAGCCGCGAGATCGATTCTCCGATGTCGGCGTTGACGATCAGGTAGTCGTATTCGGGATAGGCGCGGGCTTCTTCGCGCGCGCGGCGCAGGCGATGCGCGATCGCGGGCTCGGCTTCGGTGCCGCGCCCGCGCAGCCGCTCCTCGAGTTCGCGGAACCCCGGCGGCAACACGAAGATCGTGACCGAATCGTTGGGGTAGGCCGCGCGCAGTTGGCCGGCGCCCTGGATGTCGATATCCAGCAGGATATCTTCACCGCCGGCCACCGCGCGTTCCAGCGGCTGGCGCGGCGTGCCGTAGCGCGAGTCGAATACGAGCGCCCATTCGGCCATCTCGCCGGCCTCGAGCAGGCGGTCAAATTCGTGGTCGTTCACGAAGCGATAATCGACGCCGTTAACTTCGCCCTCGCGAGGGGCGCGGGTAGTGACTGAAACTGACGCCGTAAGGCCTCCAATCTCCTTGAGCGCGCGGCGTGAGATCGTGGTCTTGCCCGCTCCCGACGGGGCGGAAAGTATGAATATTATACCGCGCCGCAAAGGCGAAAAGCACCCCATTTTGTAATCTATTCAGGCAAGCTTTGATTTTGCAAATGCCCGCGCCTCTACCTTAGTCCTCGCCCTACTCGACGTTCTGCACCTGCTCGCGCATCTTTTCGAGCCTGCCCTTCACTTCGACCGTCAGCCGGGAGAGCTCGGCATTCTGGGCCTTCGCCCCGATCGTGTTCACCTCCCGGTTGACCTCCTGAAGCAGGAACTCGATCTCCTTGCCCACCGCGCCCTCTTTGCCGAGCAGCCCGCGCAGCGCCTCGGTATGCGCGCGCAGCCGCGCCAGCTCCTCGCTGATATCGGCGCGCGACGCGGCGCCGGCCGCTTCCTCATGGAGGCGCTTCTCGTTGACCGGCAACTCCTGCAGCAGGTGCCGCAGCCGCTCTTCGAAGTTGGCGATAATCTCGACGCGCGATTTCTCGGCCAGGGCTGCGATCTTCGGAATGAGCTGCTCGATGCGCTTGAGATGGCCGGCCAGATCGCGCTGGAGAATCCGCCCCTCTCGCGCGCGTTCGGCCTCGACCGCGTCGAGCGCCCGCTTGAGCGCCTTGAGCCCCAGCTCGACGCCGGCACTCGGGTCGGCCTGCTCCTCGATCGACTGGAAGATTTCCGGCCGCGACAGAACTGCCTCGACGCCCAGATTGCCCGAGAGCCGCAGGCGCTTGGCGAGGCGGCGCAGTTCGGCGACGTAGTCTTCCGCCAGCCGATTGTCGACGTGCAGCCGGTTTCGCGACGGTCTCAGTCCCAGATGCCGGATCGCGACCTCGACCCGGCCCCGCCCGATCACGCTTTGCACCAGCTTGCGGATTTCGGCCTCGTGCTCGCCCCATCCGCGCGGCAGCGCCAGTTTGATTTCGATGAACCGTTGGTTGAGCGCGCGTACTTCGGCCTCGATCTGGAGGTGCCGGCTTTTGACGGTGGCCCTCCCGAACCCGGTCATGCTGCGCATCGCGTTCAGAGCCTCGCCTTGCCCGCGGTCTTTCGATCGAGACAGGTGCGATAGAGCGCGAGCGTCGCACGGGCCATCGCGGACATGCTGAATTTCTCCATCACTTTCTTGCGCGCTGCCGCGCGTAGAGTCTCCCGTGTCTGAGGCTCGGCGGCAAGCCGGGCCAGCCCGGCGGCGAGCTCCACGGCGTTGCCCGGCGCGACCAGCAGCCCGGTTCGGCCGTCTTCGACCACGTCGGCAATTCCGCCAGCGCGGCTGGCCAAAGCGGGAAGTCCGCAGGACATCGCCTCCAGCAGCGCCACGCCCAGTCCCTCGCGGGTCGACGGAAAGGCGAAAATGTCGAGCGCCCACAGCAGCGCGCGCGGATCGGCGATCGCGCCCAGCAGGCGCACCTGATCCTCGAGCTTGCGGCCGCGTACATCCGCCGCGAGCTCCGCGCCACACGATCCGTCGCCCGCGATGAAGCATCGCAGCCGCGGCCGAGACGCCTCCCCGGCGGCAATCGCGATCGCCTCGATCAGGTATCGATGGCCCTTGCGCGCTTCGAGCGCACCGAGCGTTCCGACCGCAATTTCGCGATCCTCGAGGCCGAGCGAGGCTCTCGCCGCGGCGCGCTCGGAGGGCGACGGCGGGCGAAAGCGTTCGGTGTCGACGCCGCTCGGAATGATCGCGATCCGATCGCGCGCAACCCGCGCAGCCGCCAATGAGTCCGCCACGCCGGCGGAAATCGCGGCGACCGCATCGACCGCTAGATTGTAGAAATAAGGAGCAAAAAGCCGGTTCGGCGTGTAATCCATCCGGCGCGTGACGATCAGCGCGCCCGCCGCTCCCCGCGCATACGGCGCCAGCGAATGCGCCCGCGAGGTATGAAAATGCACCACGTCGTAGTGCGCGCCGCGCAGTAAGCGGCGAAGATGGATTCCCGCCGCAAGGTCGACCGCGTTGCGAATCGGCAGCGGATAGCATTGTACCCCGGCCTCGGCCGCCCGCCGCCATAGCGCGCCGCGCGGGTCGCAGAACAGCTCCGCGCGATGGCCATCACGCAGGAGTTCCAGCGTAAGTCCGAGCACCTGGCTTTCGCCGCCGGCGAAGCCGAGCTCGGGGTCGACGCCCGCGATTCGCAGCGACGCGCCGCCGGCCGTGTCGGGCTCCGGCGATGACGACAAAGAGGCCGCGGCAGCGCCGCCGGTCGGCGTCGCAGGCATCAGTCGAAGAACCTGTAGTAGATGATGGCGGCGAGCGCCGTAACCGCGTCGCGCCATCCGATCTTCTTGCCTTCTTCGTAGCTGCGGCCGGAATACGAGATCGGCACCTCGTAGATTCGCCATCCGGCCCGCGCGGCCTTGATCGTGATCTCAGGCTCGAACGTGAAGCGGTTGGCGCTCAGCGTCAGAGCGGCGAGCTTCTCGCGCCGGAACGCCTTCATGCCGGTCTCCATGTCGTTCAGATTGAGGTTGCTCACCACGTTGGTGATCAGCGTCAGCAGCCGGTTGGCGACGTAGTGCCAGAACAGCAGGACGCGATGGGGCCCGGCGAGAAATCGCGAGCCGTAAACCATGTCGGCGCGGTCGTCGATCAGCGGCGCGAGCACACCGCGATAGTCCTCAGGCGAGTACTCGAGATCGGCGTCCTGCACCACCACGAACTCGTTCTGTGCGGCGGCGAAACCGAGCCTGAGCGCGGCGCCCTTGCCCTTGTTCTCCGCGTGATAAAAACGGCGGACTTGCGGATGTTCGAGCTTCTTCAGGTACTCACGCGTCCCGTCGGTCGAAGCGTCGTCCACCACGATCACTTCGGTGTCGAAGCCGCATTTGAGCGTCCGCTCGATTATGAGCCCGATGGTGTTGATCTCGTTGTAGACCGGGATCACGACCGAGATCTTTGCCGCTGCCGTCTCCTCCATCACGCTCACTCCTTAATCCGCCGGATTGTGCCGCCGGATGGGCGCGCCCGAACCTGCCAGCTTCGCGATCGGCGCTCCCGGATTCGCCACCGCGCGCGCCGGCGCGGCGGCGCTCTTGATCCGCGAATCCCGTGCGATCCTCAGCTTAAGCATCTTGAACCCACGATGCATCACGCGCTCGCGTCGTTGCAACTCAAGACTTGCCGACCAGGCCTGAAAGATTCGCACGCGATCCGTCGCGGTCAGGCGCGGCAAGTCGAAGCGCAGAAGCTGCACGAGGTTTCGCAGTTGGCGCCGGCGGCGGCCGGGCGCGAGAGCCCGCCGGGTGCGGTCGTGATCTATGAAAGTAAAACGGATTGGCGTGGAATCAGTCACAAAGACGTTGTAGGGAGTCAGGTCGCCGTGGATGAAGCCGGCCCGATGGAGCGCCGCGACCTCCGCACCGAGCGCGCGCAAAACTTCGCGCTTTTGCTGCACCCGGCGCTTTTGCAAGACCCGGCCCTGCTCTCCGGCCGGCGATCGTGGCAGCTCGGCCAGGAAGGCCGCGAGCGACACTCCCTCGGCCCGTTCCGCCACCAGCATCGTACGCCCGGTCGCAGGTTCCTCGCCGCACAGAAGGATCCGCGCAGCGTTGATGCCGCTGGCCGCGAGTAACGCGGCGGCGCGGGCCGCGCGTGAGGCGCGCGATCCGCCCAACCAGCGCTTCAGCCGATCGGAATTGCGCGGCGGATCGTAGACCTTGACGAACGCGTCAAATGCCTCCGGCGAGGCGCCGCCGAGCCTGATCTGGTAAGTCGCTGCATAGCGCGAGCGGCGATTAGGCGGTCCGTTCTCGCCGGCGGCGGACGCGACCGACAATCCGATCAATTTGTCGCGTATCATATCTGAAAGAATAGAGGCTTCGCCCGAGAGCTCGAGCCGCCAGCCGGCTCGATCGATGACTTCGTGCCGCGCCGCCATCAGTGCGCATCCTCGCGGCTGTCGCGTGGCGCCGCGGCGCTATCTTCTCCCGCGTGCTCCGATTGCGATGCTGTCGCCGGCGGCGCGGTCAACGCCAATGCCCGGCGCACGGTCGCGGCTACGTCTTCGGGACGGATTCGCCTCATGCATTCGCGTCCGATCGGACATTCGCGCAGATAGCACGGATGGCAGGGGATCTCGCCGCGGATCGCGAAGTCCGCAAACCCCCACGGGGCCGAGCGCTCGGCAGCAGTCGCGCCCCAAATCGACACGACCGGGCATCCGACCGCCGCCGCGATATGCATCGGGCCGCAATCGGGCGCGAACGCAGCCGCGCATTCCGGAAAGATGCCGATCAGGTCGCGCAGCGTCGTGCGGCCCGCCAGGTTGAGGACCGGCTTGCCCTCCAGATGGCGCACGACTTGCGCAGCTAATCGAGCCTCCTCGGGGCCGCCGATCAGGACTGGAAACAGCGCCGGGCCGCCGTCGACCGAAACGTTCAGGGCTCGAATCGTCGCGGCTATCAGCTCGGGAAAGTAGATCCGGCTCGGCCATGACGAGCCCAGAACAACCGCGAGCCTCGGCGCGGGCGCCTCGGCGAGCATCGACTTCGCACGGGCCAGCTCGCTGTCGGAAATTTTGAGCCCGAATTCGATCGGCGCCGGAGCGATTCCGAGCGCGTCTCCAAACGCCTGGTACTGCATCAGCTTGAGCCGCATCGCGGGTTGCGCGGCAATCCGGCGGGTCGAGAAGAGCTGGTTGAATTCCTTGGCGTTGGCGGATGCGAAGCCGATTCGATCCGGCGCTCCCGAAGCGAGCGCAGTGATGCCGCTCTTCAGAAGGCGCTGGAGATCGAGCACCAGATCGAAACGGCCGGCGCGAACTTTCATCAGAAACGGGATGAATCCCCACGGCGCGCGGCCGCGATCGTGAACGATAATTTCGTCGAGCCACGGATGCGCCCTCACGATCGGTTCTGATTTGGGCTCGACCGCCCACGCGATGTGCGCGCCGGGCCAAGCCCGGCGAATCCGGCCGACCAGCGGCAGCGCCCGAACGACATCGCCGATCGCCCCGAGCAGCACGATCAAAATCCGGCGCGGCGGTCGCGCACTCGAATCGGCAGCGGAAGCTGGTTCAGAAGCCACTTGCCGATGATATCGGCGCGCCCGCCTGCGGCAAAGTCCTCGCCGGGAGGGCATCGCGGCAAGGTTTAGATGCGGGTCAGTAGACGCTCTCGCATATCCGGTCATTTCGCCTCGAGCTGCTTTCGCCCTTGAAAATGGATGGTCATAGTCATATATATTCTCCAATTGGAGAATATATACGGGGGTCCGCGATGACGACGCAAGAACAGCCACTTTTCACCGCAGCCGAGGCGGCGGTGCTGGCTCGCCTGCCCGTTAAGGCGGTCAATAACGCAATCGACAAAAGGACTATCGCGGCTCATGTCAGACGCAGGCGCGGGGCCAAATCGCTTCGTCTGATCGACGAGCCCGCTCTTCTTTATTTGTCGCTTGAGCGCGAGCTTGTCGGTGACACGACGCCTTCGTTCCGGCAAAAGCTCTTCAAAGCGATTAGCGCTGCCTTGGCCCAAGGCGTTCAGAGCGTTGCGGTGGGAGCACTCACTTTGGATCTCCGGCCGTCCTGGCAGGACATGGCGCAACGCATTAAAGACCTGCGGCGGGCCGAAGGACTGGCCAGCGCAGACCCGGAGGTTCTTGGAGGCGTTCCCGTCTTTCGCGGCACACGCATCCCGATTCACATGATCGCTGAGCTTCTGAGCCAAGGCGAGACGCCGGAAACACTGCGCCGCGGCTATCCACGGCTCACGGATGAAATGATTCGCCTCGCGCCGCTCTATGCCGACGCCCATCCGCTGCGCGGCCGGCCGCGCAAAAAACCGTGGCCGGGCCGTCTCAACGGCCGTCCGGTTCGCGTCCGCCTGCGGGACGCGGCGGCAACGTGAGGTTTCTCATCGACGAATGCCTGACCGTCGAACTCGCGCGCAGAAGCCGAGAAAGCGGGATTTGAGGCTCATCATGTTGCGCATCTCGGAAAGACGAGCTGGAAAGACTGGGCCATTCGCGACCATGCCATCAAGGAAGACTTCGTTTTGGTCACTAATAACGCCAGCGATTTCCGGTCGCTCTATGCAACCAAAGATTTGCATCCAGGGCTTGTAATACTGGTGCCGAATGTCGTGCAGGAAAAACAGGTCCTGCTTTTTCGCGGCGCGCTGACGAGGCTTGCCGCATTAGGTGACCCGATCAACAAGCTCCTTCAAGTGGATATCGTGGGAGACGAAATCACGCTGGCGGTTTACGACTTTCCGGCAGCCAAGAGCTAAGCGCGAGAGGGTCCGCCTGGGGTATGAGTACGCGCCGAAAGTACGCGCGGCGTCAGCGGTCGCACTCGCCGCCGATCATGTTGATCATGCCGAAGGTGGTGATGATGTCCGGGATCATCCCGCCGATGAGCATCTTGTTTAGCGCGCTCATCGCCAGAAAGCACGGCGGACGCACTCGCACCCGATAGGGCCGCCCGCTGCCGTCGCTGATCACGTAGAAGCCCAGCTCGCCGTTGGCGCCCTCGACTGCCTGGTACACTTCGCCGGCGGGCACCTTGATGCCTTCCATGATCAGCTTGAAGTGGTTCATCAGGCCTTCGATCGAGTTGTAGACCCGCTCCTTGGGCGGCAGCACTACGTGCGGATCCGCGATCTCCACCGGACCCTCGGGAAGCTGCGCCATCGCCTGCTCGATGATGCGTTTGGACTGCCGCATCTCGCGGAAGCGGACGTTGAAGCGATCGTAGTTGTCGCCGTGCTCGCCGAGCGGCACCTCGAAGTCGAAGCGATCGTACACCAGGTACGGGCTCGCTTTGCGCACGTCATAGTTCACTCCGGCCGCGCGGATCAGCGGCCCGGTCACGCCGTAGGACTTGAGCTCGGCGGCGGCCATCACGCCCACTCCCGACATCCGATCGATGAACACCCGGTTGCGCGAAAGCAGCTTGTCGCAGTCCATCAGGATGGAATCGAGGTATTTCAACGCCGGACCGAGCCGGTCGGCGAAGTCCACCGGCAGATCGCGCGCGACGCCGCCCACCCGGCACCAGCTCACCGTTAGACGCGCGCCGGTCACCGCCTCGACCAGGTCGTAGATCATCTCGCGCGACTCGAGCATGTACATGAATACCGTGGCCGCGCCGAGCTCGCTGGCGGCCGCGCCGAGGCAGGTCAGATGGTCGGTGATGCGCGAGAGCTCGCTCATGATCACGCGCGCGTATTGGCAGCGCTCGGGCGTCTCGACGCCGAGCAGCTTCTCCGCCGCGAGCGCGAAGCCGACGTTGTTGATCAGCGGTGACGCATAGTTGAGCCGGTCGGTGTAGGGAAAGACCTGCGTCCAGGTGCCCTGCTCGCACATCTTCTCGAATCCGCGATGCAGGAAACCGACCTCGACATCGCAATCGACCACGCGCTCGCCGTCGAGCTTCAGATTGAACTTGATCGTGCCGTGGGCCGCCGGATGCGACGGCCCCATCTGGAGCTCCATGATCTCGTCGGCCGAGTCCGAAGCCGCGATCTTCTCTTTCCAGCGCGCCGGGAGTGCCATGATGCCTATCTCGAGGACCGCAGCGGCGCGGCGACCGGATCGGTCTCTTCAACGATCGGCTGGCGGCGCGTGGCGGGATAATCCTTGCGCAGCGGATGACCCACAAAGGAGTCGTAGAGCAGGATGCGGCGCAGATCGGGATGGCCCCTGAACACGACTCCGAACATGTCGTAGCATTCGCGCTCAAGCCAATCCGCCGCTTTCCATATGCCGATCGCGCTATGGACCCAGGCGTCCTGCTCGGCGACTTCAATCTTGATCCGAATCCGATGCTTCAGGCTGAGCGAGTGCAGATGATAGGCGACCTGGAAGCGCGGCGTCCGCTGCGGCCAATCAACCGCAGTCAGATCGGCCAGCATGTCGAAGGCGAACTCGGGCTCGTCCCGAAGCGCGCGAAGGATCTCGGGCGCGCGATCGCGGCCGATGACTATCGTCTCTTCGCCGTGCGCCTCCTCGGCGGAAAGCATGTCATCGGTAAAGCGCGCTTTGAGCTTGTCTATCAGCATCAATTTGCAACATCAATTTGCAGCATCGTTTGGCGCCGCGGGACTTCGACTAATCCCAATCCAGCGCGCCGCGACGCCACGCGTAGACCAACCCGACGCTCAGGATCGCGATGAAGACCAGCACCTCGACGAAGCCGAACATCCCCAAGCCGCGCAACTCTACCGCCCACGGGTAGAGGAAAATAATTTCCACGTCGAAGACCAGGAACAGAATCGCGGTAAGATAGAATCGCACTGAGAAGCGGCCCCATGCGCTCCCGCTGGGCGGATTGCCGCATTCAAAAGCCTCGCCCTTTATAGCTGAAGGCCGGCGCGGCCCGATGAAGCGGTTGGCGTTCACCATCACGCCGACCACGATGGTGCCGACGATCAGCGTCAGAGCAATTGCAAACCAGGTCAACATCACGAGATTCGGGTCAAAGACAGCCTTATACATTGATTGATACCGCATGAGAGCGGCTTTTCCAATGGGCGCCGCGTGGCGGGATCGCGCCGGCGCCGCTACAATTGCGGCAATGTCCGTGCCCGCCGAATCATCCCGTCGCGAATGGCTCGAGTCCGCGCTAGCGCGAAGCTGGCCGGGAAGCAGACCGGGCCGAATCGCCGCGCTTAAGGGCGACGCCTCGACCCGGCGATTCTGGCGCGTCGAGATCACAGGCGCCTCGAACGCTCCTGCGACCGCGATTCTGCCCGCGACGGCAATTCTGGTAGATCTGGGGCCGGACGATTTGCCGCTCTATGCTAGAGCGCTCGACTTGTATCGCGAACCGCTCGAAGAGCCGCCCTGGCTGAACGTGCATCGCTTCCTCGAATCGATCGGCGCGCCGGTCGCCGCGCTCTACGTTGCCGCGCCGCGCGAACGCCTGCTGCTGATCGAGGACCTGGGCGAAGACTCGCTGTTCGCCGCCGCCGTGGCCAATCCGGCGCGGGCCGCCGAGCTCTATCGCGCCGCGATCGACGAGCTTTTGCGCCTCCACGTCGAAGGAACCGCGCGACGCGACCTCGGATGCGTCGCGTTCGGCGTCGCCTACGACCAGCGCCTCTTCGGATGGGAACTCGATCGCTTCATCGAGGTCGGCCTGCACGAAGTCGCGCCCGGAGCTGATCGGGCGCCGCTCCAGCACGAGCTCGCGGAACTCGCAGCGCGGCTCGGCCGCGAGCCGCGGGTTTTTTCGCATCGCGACTACCACGGGCACAATCTCTTCGTGCAGAAAGGCGCAAGCGGGAGCAAAATCCGAATGATCGATTTCCAGGACGCCCTGATGGCTCCGGCGGCGCAGGACCTCGCCGTGCTGCTTACCACGCGCGACACTGCGAACGTCATCACGCCCGACATCGAGAACCGGTTGCTCGACTACTATCTCGCCGGCCGCGCCCGCCGGCGTGCCCCAATTGACTCGCGCGCAGAATTTATCGAAAGCTATCGCCTCTGCGTAATCCAGCACGCGCTCAAAGTGATCGGCGCGTTCACGAGGCTCGAGCGCCAGGGCCGTACCGGATACGCGCCGTTCATTCCGTATTGCGTTGCGCAGGCGCGCCGGATGCTCGCGCAGGGCGTGGACTTTCCACTACTGAAACGGGCGCTCGGAGCCGCGTCTTGAAGGCGCTCGTGCTCGCCGCGGGAAAAGGCGAACGGCTCAGGCCGCTGACCGATACGACGCCCAAGCCGTTGCTCGAAGTCGGCGGGCGCTTACTCATTCACTATCCACTGATGATGCTCAAGCGGGGCGGCATTACTCAGATCACGATCAACGTGCATCATCTGGGCGCCATGATCGAAGCATCACTCAAAGATGGCAGCGAGCTCGGACTGAGTATTCGCTATTCGCGCGAGCCGGTCCTGTTCGGCACCGGCGGACCGCTGGTCGCGTTGCGCGATTACTTCGGCGGCGAAACTTTCGTGATCGCGAACTCCGACACCATCCTCGATCTCGACCTCGCCCGGATGGTCGCGTACCATCGCGAGCGGCAAGCGCTGGCAACGATCGCGCTAAATCGCCCGCCGAACCTCGATTACTACAGCCGGCTCGAAATTGACGCCGAAGGATTAATCCGGCGGATGCGGCTGCTCAGGCATCCCGGCGCTCCGGACTTCGACGACTATCCGGCCGATTTGGACGCGAAAGTCGCCGCGTCGCTGAGCGGCTTCATGTACTGCGGGGTCTGCGTGTGCGAGCCGGCGGTGCTGGCGATGACGCCGGCCGCGCCCCCTTTCAGCCTGATGGCGCAGGTGTTCGGCCCGATGGCCGCGAAGGGAATGCGCGTCGCCGGCTATGTGCATCGCGGCTACTTCGGCACGGTGGACGATACGGAAAGCTACCAGCGCCTGCGCGCCGAGTTCGCGAAGTCCCCGCCGCCGTTCGGCGGTTGACGAGCCTCGCTTGGCGAAACCCTGAGACCTCCGCCGCACTAACCGGCTTTCCGCAGCGGCCGCACCTCGCGCTCTACGATCGCGAGCGTAGTGTCTTGCGCAACCTCGAGCTCGTAGTCGCGTTGCAGATTCAGCCAGAACTCCGGCGTGATGCCGAAGTACCGCGCCAGCCTCAGCGCCGTGTCGGTGGTAATCGCCCGCCGCCCGCGAAGTATATCGGTGATACGCGTCACCGGAACATGGACGTCCAGGGCAAGCCGGTTTGCGCTGAGGTGCAACGGCCGCAGAAAATCCTCGCGCAGAATCTCGCCCGGATGGATGGGCGTCAGCTTCTTTGTCGACCTCGCCATGTTTGCGTTCTCCTCAGTGATAGTCGGCGATCTCGACTTCGTAGGCGTGGCCTTCATGCCACCTGAAACAGACTCGCCACTGATCGTTTATTCGTATGCTGTGTTGACCCTCGCGGTCGCCTTTCAGCGCTTCGAGACGATTACCCGGAATGTAGGCAAGATCTCGCAACGACACCGCAGCATTCAGTTCTCTCAGCTTCCTCCGCGCAACACGCTCAATTGAGAGAAACCGGCCGATCGTCTGCCGCTCGTATAGTTTTCGCGTGTCGCGACAGCGGAAGCTTTTGATCACTTTTCAGTATTTAATGCCCGACGTTTAATGTCAAGCGTTAAAGTTCACCGGACAGACGATACGGGGAGCTACGAGCGCCTCCGCGCTCTCCGAGCCGGCTTTCGGGAAGTCTCGCCGAGCTCGCGGCGACAGGCGTGCTCGAGGGGGTCGAGACGTTCGGTGACCGAGCGCCAAAGCATGTCGGTGTCGATATCGTCGTAGTCGTGGCGGAGCACGCTGCCGAGTTGACGGAGTTTTGCGAATTCCACCTCCGGGTATTTGGCGTCAAGGGTGTCACCGAGTTTTCGCGCGGCTTCGCAAATGCGTTCCAGGCAGCGTTCTACAGCGTCCTGTGTCTTTGGGTCGGAGAGCAGTTGTTGCGGAGTCATACCGCGGATGTAGGAACGGACCCGCGAAATGTTGTCGAGGATATCGCGGAGGCGTCGTTCGGGGTCGCTAGAAGACATGTATCTCGTCTCGAAGCGCGTCGGGAGCAACGTGGGATTTAAGTTTGTCGCGTCTAGCGACGTCGACGCGTTGGGGAACGAGTTTCTGGATCTCGGCGACTATTCCTGCGTAGTCGAACAGGTCTATCGGGCGTCGGGCGTCGAGGTCGAGCAGTAAATCGAGGTCGCTGTCAGGGCGGTGGGTCCCGCGCGCGGTTGAGCCGAAGAGCGAGAGATGTTTGACGCCGAGTCGCTGGAGGCGCGGCGCAGCGGTGCGGAGAATCCGGAGAATTCCTGGAAGTTTTCTGGAGCCGGCGCCCGCGGAAGACGTGGCTGCGCCGCGCAGCACGGCGCCGCCTGGAAGCAAGGCGATGCCGGACGCCTCAAGAGCCGATCGGATGGCGGCGAGAATCGCCGGAATGGGTTTCCGCTCGGCGCGCTCAAAGTAAACGATCGTGAGCCTCGACACGCCGGCTTGCCGGGCCAACTGAGCTTGAGTGATGCCGAGGATCGCGCGACCGGCGCGGCACATCTCTGGGGTAAGGGCTGACTCCGAAGCACGCTCCATCTTATACAATATGTATAAGATTGTATAAAATATCAATAGATGTGCTGGCTGTGAGAGGGGCCTATCGTCACGGCGTAGGCGGCGGTATCGAGCGTCTCGCAGGAGTTACCTGTGACGGATCAATTCTCGAAGCCTGGCGGCGCGACGAAGCCGCCGAATTCGTGCTCGGCGAGTTCCGCGAAAGCTATCGTCGTGCGGTCTTCCAGATAGGGCCCTACGATCTGCATGCCGATTGGCAAGCCGTCATCGCTACGGCCTATCGGCATCGCCGTCGCCGGCAGCCCGGTGAGCGTCGCGAGGCTCGACCACATGCCCTGATCGCCGTAGTCGATCTCCGTCCCATCGACCAGGATTCGCCGGGCACTCATATCACGGTGGTCGTGCGGGAAGGCCGGGGTGGGCATCACGGGGCATAGCAGCACGTCCCATTCGCGGAAGAACTGCCGCCATTGATGAGCCACGCCGGCGCGGATGCGATCGGCCCTGATCCAGTCGCGATGGCTCATCACGCTGGCGCGCAGGCTCATCGCCGACTGGCTTACGTCGTCGGGCGACAGCGTCGCGGCTGCGGCTTGCATACGTAGATAGGCATCGTCGGGGAAGTTGGCGCCGATGAACGACATGAGCAACTGCCCAAAGGTGTTACTCATCAGAGTGAGGTCGGGCAGGAGTGCGCTGGTCCGACCGACTTTGCTTCCGAGTTTGGCGAGACCGTCCGCGACTTTACCAAGCGCCGAGCGGACAGCGTTCGCCGTGGGCAGGAGCGGATGATGATCGAGAACCAACACGCGGAAGCTCCTGAGATCGGCGTGGCGCGGCGGCGGCATGACCAGCTTGTAGCCCACAGCTTCAGCATCATCGGGTCCCGCAATGACTTCGAGCGCCAGCGCGAGATCAGCGGCACTTCTCGCCATCGGCCCGGCCACGACGAGGTCAAGGTTGGCGCCCACGGAGAGTAAAGGTGTACCTGGCGGCGCAGAGCCCCGCATCGGGACCAGGCCATGCGTCGGCTTATGGGCGAAGATGCCGCAACAGTGGGCGGGAACCCGCAACGAGCCGGCCAGATCTGATCCGAGCTCGAGCGATACATAGCCAGCCGCAAGGGCCGCCGCGGCGCCTCCCGAGGATCCGCCAGGCGTTCGACCAGGATCCCACGGATTATTCGTGACGCCGTAGATTGCGTTGTAGCTCTGCCAATCGGCCAGCATGAACGGCACGTTGGTCTTGCCGAGCACGACGGCGCCGGCGGCCTTGAGCCGGGCGACCGCGACGGCATCCTCGCCCGCCCGGATGTGCTCCGTTCCGGGAATGCCCCAGGTGGTCGGAAGCCCGGCGACATTGAACGCGTCCTTGACGGTAATCGGCACGCCGAGCAGTGGGCGGCGCTCGCCACGCGCCAGCGCCTTATCAGCTTCGGCGGCAGCGACGCGGGCGCGCTCGAAGTCGCGCACCACTACGGCATTGAGCTTGCCATCGTGGGCCTCGATGCGCGCGATCGAACGATCGAGGAGTTCGACGGCCGATACCTGTCGAGCCTGAAGCGCATCGACGAGCTCTTTCGTGGTCCGATAATCCATTGCGGCATCCTTCATTCGCAACCCGCGCGGATTTCTTTCCAGACTGTGTACTCACGCGGTCGGGTCGTTCAGACCAGCCAGATACCGCTCGGGTCGGGCTGGCTACGTCAACACGTTTTGCTCGCGCAGGCGGGCGATCTCTTCTGCCGTGTAACCCAGCAATCCCGACAGCACCTCGTCGGAATGCTCGCCGATCAGCGGCGAGGGCCGGTAAGCAGGCTCGAACGCGCTGAAGCGAACCGGGATACCGGGGACGATCCGCTCGCCGCTCTCGCCATGTTTGAGCTTGACCAGCATCCCGGAGGACTGCATCGCAGCGTCGGCCATCAGCTCGTCAACCCGATAGACCGGTCCCGCGGCGAGTCCGCGCTCGCGCAGCTTCGCGACCAGGTCGTCGCGATCGAAACCGCGCGTGCGCGCCGCGATTTCCGCCTCGAGCGCGGCGACGTGCTCGAGCCGGGCGCCGACCCGCGCGAAGCGCGCCTCGGCCGCCATCGCGGGCACGCCGAGCGCCTCGCATAGCGCGCCGAATTCCATGTCGGTCGCGATCGCGATCGCGATCCATCGATCGTCGCCGGCGACCGGAAACACGCCATGCGGCGCCATGCACTCGTCGCGATTCCCGATCGGCCCCGCGTCGCGTCCGTTCATGAAAAAGTCCATCAAGACCTCGGGCAGCGTCGCGGTCACCGCCTCGGCCATCGAGAGGTCGATATGCTGCCCTTCACCGGTGGCATCGCGATGGTGCAACGCGGCGAGCAGCACGAACAACATCGAGACGCCGACCTGGAAGTCCGGCCACGCGCCGCCGATTCCGCACGGATAGCCGCCGGGATATCCGGTCAGATGGCAGATGCCCGCGAAGGCCTGGGTGGTCGGGCCCCATCCGACGGTCTTCGCGTAGGGGCCGTTCTGTCCCAGCGGCGTGCCCGACAGCATCACCAGGCCGGGCCTGATCGCGCGCAGCTCCTCGTAGCTGAGCCCGAACTTCTTCATATTACCGACGGTAAAGTTCTCCGTCACGATGTCGCTGAGCTTCACCAGCTTGCGCGCGATCTCCTGCGCTTCCGGACGGGCCAGATTGAGCGCGACGCTGCGCTTGGAGAGGTTGATCGAGCCGAACGCTCCGCTGCGGTTGACGCCGACCATTCCGTCGGTTCCGCTGACGAAGCGGATGATGTCGGGCGCGACCGTGCTCTCGATCCGGATCACGTCGGCGCCGAGCGCGCCCAGCCACGCGGTCGTGTGCGGGAGCGCGTAGATCCAGGAGAAGTCGGCGACTCGCACGCCCGTCAGCGGCAATTCGTTCATCGCTCAAATCACCTGGTCGGCGGCGAGCGCCTTCAGCTCCGGCTCCGGAAGCTTGAGGCGGTCCGCGAAAATCTCGCGATTGTGCTCGCCGAGACGCGGCGCGCCGCGGCGAATTTGCCATGGCGTGCGGTCCAGGACGTAGGGTGCACCGGGCATCCTGACCGCTTTGGCCGCCGGATGGTCCTGAACCACGAAGTAGGCGCGCGCGCGATACTGCTTGTTGTTCGCAACTTCCGCCGGAGAGTAGACCGGGAAACACGGCACATGCTCGGCCTGCGCGCGCTCGAAGACTTCTTCTTTGGTGTGCTCGGCGAGCCATCCGAGCAAGCCCGCCTCGACCGCGTCGGCGTTGCTGGCGCGATCGAACTGGGTCTTGAAGAGCTCGCTTTCCGCCCATTCCGGATTTCCCATCGCGCGCTTGGTACCGCCCCAGAAGCGCTCCGGCGTGGGACTGAAGCTGACCCAGCCGTCCTTGCACGGATAAACCCACGGCAGTCCGGTCTTCTGGCGGGCGAAAAGCTTGTCATAGAACGGCGCGCCTTTTTTATCGTGAGTGAAAACGCCGACCGCGGTGCGGGCCATGCTCACCATCGCGAGCCACTGGCTCACGTCGACGTGCTGGCCCTTGCCGGTTCGCTTGCGATGGAACACTGCGGCCATCGCGGCGCTCGCGGCGGTGACTCCGGCCAGAAAGTCGGCCTGCCGTCCGGCGGGTTTGAGCGGCGGCTCGTTGGGCAAGTCAGTCGCCTGATTGGTCGGGGTCTCGTAGCCGATCACGCTCATTTGAGTTGCGATCAGATCGCCGCCGCGGCAATCGCGATATGGCGACTCGGCGCCGAAGAAAGTCAGCGACACGACGATCAGATTCGGGAATCGCACGAGCATCGCTTGCCAATCGATTCCGAGACGTTCGTTGATCGCGGGCGGATTGGGGTTGAGCAGGATATCCGCACCGGCAATCAGTTTCATCAGCAGATCGCGCCCGCGCGAATTTTCGAGCTCGAGCGTGACGCCGAGCTTGTTGGTGTTGAGATAAAGATGGAGCCCGCCGGTCTCGGGATCGGGCAGCTCGTCGCGAAACGGTCCGCGCCGGCGCTCCGCAGAGCCGACTCGCGGCGGCTCGACCTTGATAACCTCCGCACCGAGATCGGCGAAGACTTTACCCGCCATCGCAGCCGCGAAGTACGGCATCGGATCGAGGCACGGCAGCTCCACGAGCCTCAGATCGCCGAGCGCACCCTGCGGCTGATTCGCTTCCGGCGGTGCCATCTACTCGGCCTGGTCCGCCTTGAGCCGATCGAGCAGGTCCACCAGCTCGCTTATCGCGTGCAGAACAAAATCCGGCTTGAACTGCGGATGGTTCTGCAGATGCTCGTAGCTCGCCGCGCCGGTCGCGACCGCAACCGACGCTCCGAAGCCCGCCGCGGCCGACGCCATGATGTCACGCGGCTCGTCGCCGACGTACATGCACGCGTGCGGCAGGACCCCGGACTTGATGGCCGATTGCTTGAGGCTGTGGGTCTTGTCGAACGCGCGCAGCGAGGCGGTGCTCTGGGTCACGATCAGATCGAAATGCGCGGCCAGCCCGACCATCGCGAGCTTTTCCGTCAGCCGGCGCGAATCGCCGGGCCGGCTGGTTACCACGGCCAGGGCGTACTTGCGCCGCTTGAGCTCGGCCAGCGTCTCGGCGACATGGGGCAGAACTTCCAGGCGCTCGGTGCGATCGACCTCGGTCATGAAATACGCGAAGGCCAGTTTCGCATACTGGGGCCGCATGTGGTCCGGGATGCCGAGCCACATGTCGTTGCGCGCCATCGCGTCGCGATAGTGCTCGCGCGTGAGTGGCGGCGAATGGCCCATCTCCTGGAGCGCGTTCTTGGCGGCGATAAAGAGCGGCCCGTGGATATCGACGAGCGTGCCGTCGAGATCAAAGAAGATGGCCTTGAATTCGCGAGCGGGCAACTGACAAACCTCAAGTCTGGTTGAAGCTTTTGGTTGATTGCTTGTCAAGCGCGAGCGCCCTCGACCAGCGCAGCCGTCGAATCGGGCGGGCTGAAGGCCGGACCTTTCCGCAAGCCGAGAGGGAGCTAGCTGAGGCCGACGGCATCCCGAACTTTTTTGATTTCGCTGTCAGCGATGTCGTCCATTCGAGCATGCGTGTAGAGGCGGAGCAGCCACAAGACGCGCGTCTCCGGATCCCAATCGTAGATCAGCCGAAACCCTTTGCTCTTTCCGCGATTGTGGCATCTGTCTGCAATCCGTAGCTTGCGGACTCGATCTCCCCAGCCGGCGATTCCCCATCCGGCATTCGGATCGGGGCCAACTTCCTCTGCAAGCGCCGCCACGATCAAGGCATCCACGTCCCGATGGTCACGGCGCAGTCCCCTTATGTCTTTCTGAAAAGCCGGAGCGGGTAGGATTTCAACGGGTTGGCAAGTGTGGCTTGCCATTGGTCTCTATGCCGGCTTCTCTACGAGCATCATCGATCTCGCTTCGGAAACTGGAACTTAAACCAAGGGCGAGAGTCTCCTGGGCCTCCTCGAAGAGTTCGAGGGTTTCCTCGACAGCCTGGCGGGCGTCCTGGTTCCAGCATGTACCAATTTCTGGATACCTCTGGAGAGTTTCGTCGAAATTCTTGACCAGATCCTTCAGGCTGTCCAAAGCCTTAGTAATTGCCGCCAAACTGTTGCGATGGCTCTCTTCGTTCCCTTTTGGGCTTCGATTTGCAACGGAGCGAAAAGTGCTCCTGACGTCCGCACAAATAGCAAGGACCCGCTCGATCAGCTCGGCTGTCGTGCGAAGCTGCGAAGGACTGAGGTGGTTGTCGTCACGATCTCCAAGGGCGGACATGTACCCCCGCGTGAAGATCGCAGCGTCATGGAGCTTTTCTTGTTCGGAAACTATGCTTTGAGCTTCCATCGACTTCGTGCTCACAGCGCCATTTTGGGATTGTGGCTGGTTTCTCTTCAAGTGACAAGGTCGCGATGCTTGACTTCCTGCGCACATTTCGATGCGCTACATTTTAAAGATTAAACCCCGACACTCAGGACGGGCAGTCGGCGCTGCATTCCCACCCCACCCGCCTTGTCTGGAGACTGCTTCGCTCGCGATGATAACCTGCTCTCGTGCGGCCCCTGCTTGAAGTGAAAGACCTGCGCACCTCGTTCATGACCGAGGAGGGCGAGGTGCGGGCGGTCGACGGCGTGAGCTTTTCGGTCGCGCCCGGCAAACTGATGGGCCTGGTCGGCGAATCGGGCTCCGGCAAGACCGTCAGCGTGCTCTCGGTAATGCGGCTGCTCCCGGAGGGGGCGCGAATCCTGAGCGGATCGATAATCTTCGAGGGCCGCGACCTGCTCAAGCTTTCCGAACCCGAGATGCGCGCGGTTCGCGGCGCGCGGATCGCGATGATTTTTCAGGAGCCGATGACCTCGCTCAACCCGGTCTTCACGATCGGCAGCCAAATCGGCGAGGCGGTCAGGCTGCATCAGAACGCTTCGCGCCACGAAGCGCGCGAGCGCTCGATCGAGGCGCTCAAGATGGTCGGGATCGCCGATCCGGAACGCCGCGTGGACGACTACCCGCATCAGTTGTCCGGCGGGATGCGCCAGCGGGTGATGATCGCGATGGCGCTGGCGTGCAACCCCGACCTGCTGATCGCCGACGAGCCGACCACCGCGCTCGACGTTACGATCCAGGCGCAAATTCTCGACCTGATCCGCGATCTCAAGGAGCGGCTCGGTCTCGCGGTCATCCTGGTGACGCACGATCTCGGCGTGGTCGCCGAGTATGCTGACGATGTGACGATTCTCTACGCCGCGCGCGTGATGGAGCAGGCGCACTCGGCCGAGTTGTTCCGCAATCCGCTCAATCCGTACACGCGCGGGCTGCTGGCCTCGATTCCGGGCGCCGGCGGAATCAAGCGCGCGCGCCTGCAGGCGATACCGGGCACGATCCCCAGCGCGCGAAATCCGCCCAGCGGATGCAGGTTCCATCCGCGCTGCCCGCTCCAAATCGACGACTGCGCGCGGGCCGATCCTCCACTCGAAGCCAAGGCTCCGGACCATTATGTCGCCTGTATCCGGGTCTAGCTCTCCGGCGTCGGCGGAATTGGATCGCGCCGCGAGCGCCGCTGCCGGCACGCGTCCGCTGATCCTCACCGAGAATCTGAGCAAGGAATTTCCCGCCGGTTCCGAGGGCATCCTGGCCCGCCGGGCGCTGACCGTAAAAGCCGTGGAGCACGTCAACCTGCAGATCTTCGCGGGCGAGACTTTAGGGCTGGTCGGCGAGTCGGGCTCCGGTAAATCGACGCTCGGCCGGCTGATTATCAAGCTGCTCGAACCGACCTCGGGCCGGGTGGTCTTTGACGGCAAGGAGCTCTCGAAGCTCGGCCGCGGCGAGCTGCGCAACCTGCGGCGCGAGATGCAGATCGTGTTTCAGGATCCCTATGCGTCGCTAAACCCCCGGATGCGGGTGCGATCGATCGTCGGCGAAGGCATAACTATCCACAGGCTCGCGCGCGGGGCCGAGAAGGAGGCGCGCATCGTCGAGCTGCTCCGGATGGTCGGTCTCGATGCGGACGCGCTCAACCGCTATCCGCACGAGTTCTCGGGCGGGCAGCGCCAGCGCATCGGGATCGCGCGCGCGCTGGCAGTGAGTCCGCGCTTCCTGGTGCTCGACGAGCCGGTCTCGGCGCTCGACGTTTCTATCCAGGCGCAAATCATCAACCTGCTCCAGGACCTCCAGGAGCGGCTGAAACTGACTTACCTGCTGATCGCGCACGACCTGCGCGTGGTCGAACATATCAGCCGCCGCGTCGCGATCATGTACCTCGGCAAGATCGTCGAGCTCGCCGATCGCGACGAGATTTACGCCAACCCGCGCCATCCCTACACGCGCGCGTTACTTTCGGCGATTCCGTTCGTCGAGGCGGCCGAGCGGCCCGAGCGAATCCGGCTTCCCGGCGAGGTTCCAAGCCCGCTCAATCCGCCCTCGGGCTGCGCCTTCCATCCGCGTTGTTCATATGCGAAAGATGAATGCAGGAAGGTTGAGCCGCCGCTGGTGACGGGACGAGGTGGACACGCAGTGGCATGTCATGTTTTTCCCGCGCCTTAGCGTGAGACGCGCATGAAGATCGTTGATCCCATCAGGAGCGTCGAGAACGCCGGCAAGCCCGCGCGAATCGAGGAAATTCGCGGGCCGGCTGCGACCATTCCACACGCGCCCGGCCAGGTATGGGTCGAAGAGCGCACCCGCGTCGCAGTCGGGCGGGGGGCGACGATCTCGGGCCGCCTGATCTTTTCCGAGCCGGTGCGTATCGAAGGATATTTCCGCGGCGAGGTGATCGCGCACGACCTGGTGGTGATCGCGCAGGAGGGCAGCGTGCAGGGCAAAGTGCGGGCGCCCAGGATGCTCATCCTTGGCGAGCTGCGCGGCGACCTGAACGGATCGGAACGGGTCGTGCTCGGCCCTCGGGCGCGGGTTTACGGCCGGATCGAAACCACCAGCCTCACGATCTGCGAAGGCGCATATATCGAGGGCGACATCAGGATGCCCAACGCCTCGATCGACGCGGCCAAGCAGAGCGACAGCGCCTGATCCCCTAGCCGATCGAATAGCCCAGCAGCGCTGGTCAGATGATCGGCGGGCTCAGGTGGCAGTCGATTCGACGCGGGCCGCCTTGCCGGCGAGTTCGCGCAGGTAGTAGAGCTTGGCGCGGCGGACATTGCCGCGGCTCAGAACCTGAATCTTCTCGATGCGCGGCGAATGGAGGGGGAAAATTCGCTCGACGCCGATTCCGTACGATACCTTGCGCACCGTAAAGGTCGCGCGGTTGCCGCCGCGATTGATCTTGATCACGACCCCTTCGAACTGCTGGAGCCGCTCCTTCTCGCCTTCAACGACCTTGACCTGAATTCGCAGCGTGTCGCCGGCGCGAAACGCGGACAGATCCTTGCGCAGTCCACGATCCTCGAGTTTCTGGATGACGCTATTCATGGGAAACAATCCTCAGCGCAGAGCCAATCAAAATAGCGGAACGGGAAGGATGAAACAACCGCTACCGTAGGGTAGGCACCGGCTGGAAGGCCACTTGGGGCCAAGTTTGCGCTTACGGGCAAAAGATTCGATAATCGCTCGTTTTTTCCGGATAGCGTCGGCGGTTGCCGCTTTATCTGAGGTGAGTCGACCTGGTTGCCATGTTCAGCGTTGAATTCAAAGTCAGCTTGGCGATTGGCCTAGCTCTGACATTTGGGACGCTTGTCTTTACCTTTATCGATATCGACGCCATCGACGCCGGAATCAGAAAAGTATTGGCGGGAATCTGCGCGTCGCTGGCCGTTATAAGCCTATTCTGTGCCGTATATTGCGCGCGCGACGATCTCCAGTTTCCGATCGTCCTGCGTTCTCCCTTTGCCCCTCAGGCAACCATAGCGCCGGAATCCATCAAAGTGGCGTCAGGCGCGCCTGTGACGCCATACGCGATACCGACGAGTATAGACCGAATACCGATGACGCCCTTGGAAAAATTTGACCCCACTAACAAGAGCGTTCCCCATGCAAATGTCCGGTTTTTCGGCGAGGGCGATCATTGCCCTTGGGAAAAGCGGTGGAATTGTTATGGGTGCTTTGCATTTCGTGATTTCGGCGGCCGGTATCGAGTGATTCTGTTTTTCGATCATCCACTCGTCTATCAAGGCCTCCGGCTGGACGTGAACAAGGAAGCCTTGGAAAAGTTGCGCCCTGGCACAGTGCCAGAACCTGATTCGCTCCACTGGGCATTAGAGGACACCGACAAGCTCATTGCCGATATCGTCATCGATAAAAGTCTGGTCGAAAGAGCGATCAGCAACAGGCAATGGATTCGGATTGAGCCTCTGCCGTGGCCTCACTGAAGGCCAACCCCCTATTCTATGGGTTTACTCGTTTCCTTTGCGGCCGCCCCCAAGGATCATTCTGAAGCGCCCCCTTGCCCGGCCTGAGCGTCGTCGGTTGCGTCGGACGCAGTGGCGGCGGCAGCCGTGAGCAGACACTGAAGGGCCGGGCCGAAATGCTCGGCCTTTCGGTTCTCTGAGCCGCGCGCTACAAAGGCAGCATGAAGCTCCGCCACGCCGCCGCGCTCGCACTCACGGGCTGGTGTTTGATGTTCCCGCCAACTCGCAAAAATGCGCAATCATATGACTTGGCTGCGCCTGTAGACGAATGGAGGGTTTTGGAATCCTTCGGTACAGACAAGGAATGCGAAGATCGCCGGATATCCCTGGAGAACGGCCAACTAGCCCAAAAGCAGAACGAACAAGACCCTGGCATTTTCCTGCCAATGGTGCGCGGCCTCAAACTCCGATGCATCCAGTGCAAGTGAACGTGCGGCCCAGCCCGCACTTAGGACACCCGCGAAAGACTTAGGACACCCGGCCTGGAATCACCCGCATTTAGGACAGCACCTTCGCGAAGCCGCAACTGAACAAAGAGATTCTGGCCGATCCCGATAGCGGGCGCTGTCCTAAGGTTGCCCTAATATTCGGACAGTACCCGCGTTTCACAGGCCGTCGCGGCTGGGAGCGAGCTTGTACCGCTTACGTTTGCGCCACAGCGTGGAAACGTCGATACCGAGTGTCGCCGCGGCGTCTTCCATGGTCGGGCTTTCCTCCAGCACGTGCAGGATATGCTCGCGTTCGACGCGCTCGAGGCTGGCAGCAGTCAACGGCCCCGAAACGGATTCCGGTGGCTCCCGGAACAATCCGTCGGGCAGATAGTCAGCCTTGATTAGGTTGCCGGAGCAGAGGACCACGGCCCGCTCGACGGCGTTGCGCAACTCGCGCACGTTCCCCGGCCATCGATAGCGCCTGAGTGCTTCGCAGGCTTCGGGTGAGAAGCTCAGCTCGGCGCGATGATTCCGCACGGCCGCCGCCCACAGCATCCGCTCGGCAAGCGGCATGATGTCGTCCGCACGTTCACGCAACGAAGGCACGCGCAGCGTGATCACGTTCAGGCGGTAGAAGAGATCCTCGCGGAACCGCCGGGCCATCATTTCGGATGAGAGGTCGCGGTTGGAAGCTGCGATGATCCGCACGTCCACCTTGATCGTGCTCTCGCCGCCGACCCGCTCAAACGATTGCTCCTGTACGAAGCGCAGGAACTTGGTCTGCAGCTCGCCGCTCAAGTCCGCGATCTCGTCGAGAAATACGGTGCCGCCGTCGGCCGCTTCCAGGCGTCCGGGTTTGTCCTTTATCGCGCCGGTGAAAGAGCCACGCACGTGTCCGAACAGCTCGCTTTCCAGCAGATGTTCCGCGATCGTGGTGCAGTTCACGGTCACAAAGGGCCGTTCGCGGCGTGCGCTCCATTGATGAATCTGGTTCGCCAGCACGTTCTTGCCCACGCCGCTCTCGCCCATCAAAAGAATGGTCGCGTCGCTGCCCGCGGCCCGTTGTGCGGACTCGAGCAACTGCCGCATAAGCGGACTGTGCGATTCGAGCGATGGCAATTCGTTCACCGTATCGCAAAGTACGCGGTTCTCTGCCCGGAGCTTTCGAACTTCCAGCGCGCGCTCCAGCACATGTTGAAGCTGGCTCAGCGAGAAGGGTTTGGTGACATAGTCGTAAGCGCCGGCCTTCATCGCGGCGACCGCATCTTCAACCGAGCCGTAGGCGGTCATCAGGATGACGAGCAGTTCGGGAAAGCGATGCCTGATCTGATCGAGCAACTCAAGGCCGTTGGTCTCCGCCATCCGATAGTCGGTGAGTATGAGGTCAAATTCGCCGGCGGCCAGACGTTCGAGGGCTTGCCGGGCGGACTCGGCGACTTTCACCTGATGGCCGCACGACTGAAGGTATTCAGCCAGCGTGTGGCGAATGTTCTTCTCGTCGTCGACAACCAGCAACTTCGCCATGGGCAAATTCTCCTGTCGAGCCGCTACCTACGCGTTTCGAGTCCGACAATCTCGACCGAGACGCTCCGTGCCCTGTCAAGCAGCGCTCGGCAGACCGAGCGACGAAAAAGCCGATGACGTGTCCGGCTGTGTCCCACAAAGATGCTTTTGACTCGCGCCTCGCGCGCGAAGTCGAGCAGCACCTCGACGGGTTCGCGCGCCTTCAGCCAGACGACCTCTACATCGTCGTGGGAAGCGCGCGCATCCTCCAGAAGTTCCCGCAGCCGTTCCTTCGCGGCGCCGCGGATCGCTTCTGATAGCGTTTCAACGTGGACCAGATACAGGCGCGCATCGAGCTCGCGCGCGGCCTCCAATCCCTTTCGCATCAAAGCGTCGAAGCGCGAGACCTCCGTCGAAAGACAGACCATCACCGTACGGACGGCCCGGGCTCGTACGTCCACCTCGACCAGACGTGGAGGGGGTGGCACCGGCAGGGGCCGGACGGCTCCCGGCAGACAAAGGTTGAGGGTTCCTGGCGCCGCTGCATTGAAGGAAATCATGATCGTGCCTCACAGCATTGAGACAGCATCAAACGTGCCGGTAGCAGCCCTCGCGGAGTAGCCGACTTTCCGGCGTTGGGCGGGCCGATGCATTTCATGTCGAGCGGTCCTCAATTCATTTTGAAAAGTGCCGCTCGATACGAGACTCCGGCCCGCCTCCTCTTTGCCCTAGGCCGGGGCTCCGTAGCGCTTGCGAAGCTCCAGGTTCACTTCGAGCACGTTGATAATCTTCTCGCCGACCAGGCCACCGAAGGGCGCTTCCGCCTTTTCCTGGAGCAGGTCCTCGATCTCCTTGTGGACTTGCCCTGGATCGCGTTTGGTATCGGCAGCCCATTTCGACGCAACCCGATCCAACTGGTATTCCGCATTCTGAAGCGTGATATGCGGATCGAGGCCCGATCCCGAAGTCGTCACCATGTCGCCGGGGACGTCCTGCAGATCCGCTTGCGCGTGATCTTGACGCCACATGTCGAAGAAATTGGACTGGATATCGGAGCCGTCTTTGACCGGCTCTATATCGGTCTCGCTCTTACCGCCCGGGAGCTGATGAGTTACGGCTGAGGGGAACCGGCCCGGATTCTCCTTCGAGAAAGTCTCGAAGAACACGACGGCCAGATCAGGAGCCTTGGGCTCGGGCGTTCCTGGATTGTCCTTGATAAACTGCGCCACCACGGCCAGATGCTTCTTGCCCCACGCGTCCACGTACGCGCCATGCGTCGGGTCCGCGGTGACCCATCCCTGAGCCAGGCTGTTATGAGCATCAGCCCATTGCGCCACGATATGCGGCTGACCACCGGCTTGATCCTGCTGGAACCACGCCTCGATATCCGGTGCGACCAGTTGGCCGGCCTTGGGGCCGCTCTTGTACTTCACGATCGGACCGAGCGTGGTCGCGACGCGATTCCGAAGCGCGTAGTTGGACGCGGCCAGCGCCGATGATGTGCCAGCCGAAGCATCGTAGGACGCGGCAGACGGCCGGGGCTGAAAGTACTCGTCCTTGGTGAACGGCTGCGCGATCAGCAACGAGCCCACCGGCTTTCCGTCCGGGCCGAGCAGGATACTGCCGTTGGCTTGGAACGGAAACACCGTCTGCCCGATCGCCCACAGCGTAAGTGGGTAGATACCGCATACGATCACCACTGCGAACAGCATCAGCCATAAACTCTTGGATATATATTGCGACATCAGAGTAACTCCTCGACCTTGGTCAGGTTCAGACCGCCAGATGCATCGCGACCATGACTACGTCGATCAATTTGATCCCGATGAAAGGCAGGATTACGCCGCCCAGACCCCAGACCAGCAGGTTCTTCCGCAGCAACGCGTCGGCGCCCAGCGGTCGATAACTAACGCCCTTGAGCGCGACCGGAATCAGCGCCGGGATGATGAGGGCATTGAAAATGACCGCCGATAGAATCGCCGAGGTGGGCGAATGGAGATTCATCACATCCATTCCCTTCAGCCACGGCAGCGTGCCGGCGAACAGCGCCGGAACGATCGCGAAGTACTTTGCTACGTCGTTGGCGATCGAGAAAGTAGTCAGCGCTCCGCGCGTCATCAGCAACTGCTTGCCGATCTCGACCACTTCGATCAGCTTGGTCGGATTGCTGTCGAGGTCGACCATGTTGCAGGCTTCTTTCGCGGCCTGCGTGCCCGAGTTCATCGCCAAGCCAACGTCG
>Ga0209517_10002043_pt1 | contig 29317 bp, 16 predicted proteins | sample PeaSoiMetSII2010_FD_187695 | JGI IMG/M metagenome (GOLD analysis project Ga0209517, IMG submission 187695) | Peat soil microbial communities from Weissenstadt, Germany - SII-2010 (SPAdes) (version 2) | ecosystem: Environmental > Terrestrial > Soil > Wetlands > Peat | place: Germany...
CCCCCCAGCCACTCTGGGCGACCGATCCCCAAGAATACGTGGTACGTCTTTGCGGGGGCGACAGGGAAAAGGTACTCGACGTTGGTGTTGGCAGTGCGCGCACCGGAAAAGGCCGAGTCTAGAGACGATGGACACTTTCCCCTGGGAAGTCCCTCCCATGCGACGGCAGACGGGGAAAACCCTGCTGTTTCTCTCAGGAGTCAAGTAGTTGTATCGCGCATTGTGGATTTCGACCTTGGAAGAAGCACGGACTACCGCCAGAACTTTGTCGGGCGCAAGGACAATTCCCTCGTCTGCCGTGATTGACGTGGTGGTTGGACAGAGCAGTTTGACGCAGAACGGGTTCCTTCCATTGGCGATGCCTATATAGTCGGCCTTCACTTCCCCCCAATCCGAACTGAAGATCACTGACTCAAACTCCCCCTCTTGTGCATGCAGCTTGGTACGCACGATAGGTAAGTAACCTTCTTCCAGGCATTGTGATGCATCCAGAGCTGATGCAGGACGTGGCGGGTCGCCTACCTCGATGAGGACTTTTACATTACGCGAACCCCCGCCCATCGCGGCATTAGCAAGTTCAGGCACGTTCGCGTCGTCTGATTTCAGTTGGCCGAATCTGTCAACGATAGTTGCAGGCTCATCCCCTAAACCGATGGCCGTTTGCCAATTCTTGTTGCAGAAACTCGTTGCGTCACTTTCGGAGCGAATCGCCTTCTGAAACGGTAGTGCAGGAGCGTCGAGCGCCAGTGCTCCGGCTATACCTATTTCCATCATGAATTGGCGCCGACTCAGCACCTTCGTGTCCATTAATTCCACCCGATGAAGTCTGTGTTACCCACTTCTGAGATTATCCAAGTATCAAATGCACAACTTCGGCAATATGGAGGGTGGGGATGGTCCCGACCGCGTATCCGTCCTCTTCCCGGATTGAAATCTCCCGGCCCGTCCGGACCAGCCGCATACGCTTCGCCTGTCGCCCTTCCGGAATTCGAATCGCCGCTTCTACTTCCTTCACCGGCTCGTACTCCTGCCTCATCCGCCCTATTGCGGCATCCTTGAACCCCACATTCCCCAATACCCACAGCGCCAAGTCCCCGTTCACGGCCCGGCGTAATACCCCATACACTCCCTGTGGAGCCTTCAACTTGTACGGCTGCGGCAGCCCGCGTCCCAAGTGTTCCACCATCGCTCGTAAGATTCGGCGCGTCGAAACCACCCGGTCGTAAAGATAATTCGCTTCCAGGCTCCCGCTGATGTATAGCGTCCGCCCGCGCCCATAGACGTTCGCGATAATCGCCGGACCCCGCACTTCCTGCGTCCCTAGATTCCAGCACTCCGCCAGTACCCTCGCCCCACCCAGCGCTTCCGCCGGCACTAAACGCCCATCCCCTTCCACCACCGCGCCCGGCCCGTATTCCCCCAACCCCTCGTGGCCTTCCTTCACCCGGTAGTAGCACTCCGGCTGGCTCTCCAGCGGCTCCCCCTTCATCTCCACCCCTAACACCTTCTTCAGCGCTCCGCCATCCCTCCTTAACTCCCCAAGCTCGTTGTATAACCCCGTATCGTAGGTGGCCAGCAACCCCCCTCCCGCTTCCACCCAACTCCCCAGCCTCTCCGCCTCTTCGTCGGAGAGTCCCGAAGCCCCACACAGCGCGATCACCTTTTGCGCTCTTAGCCACTCCGCGCTCATCTCCGTGCTGGGGTTGACATCGAAACTGATTCGCGCGTCCAGCAGCACCAGACCCATGCCCCCGCTCATCAGCGGCCAGTTCCAACTCTTGCGCCCAGTGCGCCACAACTGCAGGGATTCCCAGGTGGGCACGATGGTGACGTAGGGCACCGGCGTACTGCCTTTATGTATTTCTTCCACCTGCCGCATCAGCTCGTAGACTTCCTGTGCAGGCTTCCCACTCCCGCTCCCCATCTTGAAATACAGCCGGTTGGCCGTGGCATAAAGCGGTGAATTCCCGCACGCCAAGCCCGTGAACCCCTCCATGCGAATCTCGTCCAGATCTTCGAGGCTTGTGTTGTGCAGCACCCAAGGCTGCTCGTGCGGCGGCTCGCCGAACCACGACAGTGCATAGCTACCCATGTACATCTGTGCCACATGCTTGTACGGCCGCACCATGGATGCACCCATCATCCCTGTCATCACCCGATCATAGACTTCCCGGCTTGCCTCCACCATGTAGCCCTCGGGCAGGCGGTACTGCAACGGAAGCGATTGCCCGAACCAGGACCCATCGTGACAAAGCATGAACTTGCCGCTGCCGTGAATGATTTTGCGGAAGTCCAACAAGTCTTCCCGGCACAGTTGATTCGCCCACGCATACCATGCGATAAGTGCTTTCATGTCCACGTCGGGCGGCAACTCTTCATCCCATTCGAACGGCAGCCCATTGAGCTTGGCCATCCCGGCGAGGGCATCCAAGTCCATGCCACTGAATTTTCTGAAATTCTTCCGGCATGAGTCGCAAAAGCAGACTCCCGTGTATCCAAAGCCGCTGGGCGCGTCGAAATACACTCCATCCGTGTCGTGTTCACAAAGTTCCCTGACGATCTGGCGAATCGCGGCGCGATAGGCATCACCCGTCGAACAGAGCCTTTGTCGATTCGCCCAGCCGATGTGCCAATAGGTTCCGTAGGGTTTTCCTTCGGGATTGCGCAAGACCCAGTCAGCGTACTTCGGGTGCTGGTCGACCCATCCGACCTCCATATGAGGGTGACCATAACCTGTGTAACAAAAGAAACGAACGTTCAGACGCCGGGCTTCGCGTGCCACCTCGTCGATCAGGTCTCGGCCTCCCAGTTCCGGATGCACACGGAACTCCTTGCTGGGGTAGTAGGCCCAATAGCCAATGGGCTGAAAGCGCATCGAGTCTCCCCCGACCTGCACCACCGCTTCCACCAGCCGCCGCGCGTCAAAGTCTCTCATGTGTGGATAGACGGGCGGCGAGTAACCATCAAAGTAGACCGTTCGTGCGTAGTGCAGCCATTCGGGTATCTGGTAATCGTCAGGCGGAAAAGCGGGCTGCTCTCCCGCCTGCGCTGCAGACAAGACTGCGCCCACCCCGGCCCAACTCGCCGGCATTCCTACCCAAGCCGCGAAGCCGCCAACCGAGCCCTGCAAAAATCGCCTCCGCTCCATACCTAAACACCATCCACGAGAGTCCTGTGGTGCGGGCGAGTCGCCCGCGGCACAGGAAACTACTAAACGACCCGCATGGTCATTCCGCCGTCAACAGCGATTGTCTCGCCCGTAATAAAGTTGTGGGTAACCAGCATGGCGATCACCTCGGCCACGTCTTCAGGTTTTCCCTCGCGATGCAGGGGTATCCGATTTGCGATATTGTTTTTCACCTGCTCAGGTGTGAGGGAGTCCTGAAACGGCGTACGGATAATGCCAGGTGAGACAACGTTGACACGAATATTATCCTCGGCGAGTTCGCGAGCCAGAGAACGAGCGAATTGGGGAAGCGCGCCCTTCACGACTCCGTACGCGATGACGCCCAAGCAACCCCGAGATCCTGCCGCCGAGGAGATCAACACGATCGCTCCTTCTTTTTTCTCTTTCATGAAGGGCACAGCAGCACGGCAGAGATGAAACACGGCGTGCACGTGGACGTTAAACGCCCCGTACCATGCCTCGGGAGCAACTTGGAGCAGGCCCCCGGGAGCACCCCCTCCTGCGGCGTGAACCAGGACATCAATGCTTCCCATCTGGGTGACGGTTTCATGGACCGACCGGGTCGCTTCCTCGGGAACGCTCATATCGGCCGCCAGCAGAAAGCAACGCCGCCCCAGGGCGCCTATTTTGTCCCTGATCGCCTCGGCTTTACCATCGATCTGCCGATCGCAGATTGCGATGTCCGAACCTAACCGAGCCAAGTGCAAGGCGGTCGCCGATCCGATTCCCCCGGCTCCGCCCGTGATCAAACTCACTTTTCCGTCTAACTTCATTATCTGTTCTCCTTCAACTACAAAACCGGACCAATAATCCTCTCCCCTGTGGAGCATGGGCGCTAGAATAAGCCCGTCACCTTACGCCAAGCCGCATCAGCGGCGCAAGAATGTGGCCCACGGCGGCAGCCGTGGGGTCACGGCACACAGAGAACACGCTGAGCCACCTAGTGGCGACAGAAGATAGGCGATTATCAGGGCGGCTCTGTCGCCCCTCACGGGGCTTTTCAGGCGCATCGGAACTGCTTTCTCCCAACGGCTCTCGCCGTGGGCCACATTCTTGCGCCCGCCGCGGCGGGCTCCGGAAGCCGATCGAGCCTATTCTAGCGCCTATGCCCCAGTGGAGGGGGCAACCCTTGTGGTTGCCCCAGGGCGGCCACAAGGGCCGCCCCTACCGGGCGATTACCGGTCATCTATCTTCATAAACATTCCAGCTTCGTTCCGGCATCTTTGCTGTCATTCATCCTTCCGCACAAAGGTTCGAAATGACAACCCAAAATTCGGAGGAAAATCCTTTCCCCCGAGGGACACTGGTCCAAAGACCGTGTAGGAATCACGGGGCGCCAGTCCGGATTGTGTCGCGATTTCGAAAAAGTATGTTTTGGTTGGATCCAGGCCAAGAGGCTTATCAAGCATCGCTTCATACCAAAAGTCGTAAACAGGATAGACGTCCCTTGCATGGATTGTTGCAACCCCAAGGTCCGCTGACGCTTCGGTTGACCCAAACCTCACCAGCAGATCGCCGGGATCCCCCATTCGCGCGAGCTTGAAGGCCATCCCGGTGAGCACGTTCGAGCCGGGGGGAACGTAGAAGCGTCCGTGGATCACCGAATTGGGACGCGAATCCAGCACTTGTGTAGTGTAAGCCACGAACGTTTTCGAAACCTGGGAGTACCCATGAAATCCGGGAGCCACAGATTCGTTGCAGGAATTGTCATCGCGGCAGCCATAATCCCGCCCGGCGGGACGCTCCGGCCGGAGCCATTGATCCAAAAAGAAGAACGTGCCAATACCATGGATAGTGTGCGGCCCCATAAAGTCATCGTCGCGGATCTTATCGTCCATACCCCAAGCATCCATCAACGTCTTCACTTCTTTCCAGGCCCGCTTGTGCCAAACAGGAGTGGTGACGGGATCCTCTGAGCCGTACTCGATGCACACAGGACGGGGCCACATTGCAGCAATGAGCTCGGTGTGAGCAAAGCGGTTGAGGACGTTCCAGTTATAGAAATCCTCATCCGGGAGGCTCCAATACGAGGACCCGAAGCGAGTGGTATCGGTGAGCATGGTGCGCCAGTCATTGAAGAAGGCGGAAATCACCGTAACTTTCAAACGGGGCTCGAGCGGAGGCATCCAGATAGCCGCATAGCCGCCGTACGAAAGGCCATAAAACCCGATCCGGTCAGCATCAACGAAGCGCAAGGACTGAAGAAAGTCAACCACCCGGTGAAGCTTCGCAAGTTCGATACTGGTGCGCATCATGCCTAAGGGGGCTGCCAGCCGGACTATTGGATTTATGAGGTCCGCGCGTTGGATTACGTCACCCAGGCCAGCCGGGTTTTCGATGTTGGCTCCGGGGCCACCGGCGGGCGGATGATACGACGGCACGGCCATGTACGGAGCAAATACGACGTAACCACGCTCGGCCAAGCGTTGCCCAAATCGATGGTAAAAATGGTCGTTAGTTTCGAGTTCGGTTCCCACGCCGCTCACGTATTTGGGTGCGCCGTCGAAGCCGTGTTGGCACACGACGGCGGCGTGGCGCGATTCGATGTGGCCGGCGATAGGACGTGGAACCAAGAGTTGTCCGTAGACCTCGACCCCTGGAACTACGTCCAGGAAGACGTCATAGGCCAAGAACTTGTCCGTCTCTCCCCGCAAGGCCGTTCGCGGGTGCATGGGAACATTTTCAGAAGAGATCACCCCCTCCAGGTTCGCTAATTCCGCGTGCAGCTTTTGCACCTTCTCAGCGCGGTCAGCGGGCGGAGTGGAATTCAGTTGCCAATACTCTGCCCTCACTTGATCGCTCGAGTCACAGAGGCCTCGCAAGTATTTGAGCAGCGCTTCAAATTGCTCATTTCGAGCTAGGTCCACCTCCTGGCGAGAAATTCGAATGATAGGCTCGCGCCGGCCTTGGGACGGAGTTGATCCAAGCGCAGCGGCTAGCTTCGAAGCGGTTGCGTTCAGCGGGTCGTTCTGAACTTCCAGCTTGGTCAGCACTGCGGACTTGCCCAAGCCGCCGTAAAACCGCCGGGCGCGCATAAATTCCGCTTCCACGCTTGCAGCGGGAATCGGGCCTTTGGAGGTGTGGACAATCATGAGAGGTCGAGGGGCAACGAGCGCCGCCACCTCAGCGTCTCCGAATTCGTTGAGTTGCCCATAAAGCACTTGGTCTACCGGACCCTTCCAGCAATTCTCTCGCTGCTCGAAGTAGTTGATGCTTGCAACGCTTGCCAACCCTTCGTCCATTGCTCCAGCGTACAGCGCGGTCATCCCGCCTTGGCCCTCACCCATGACGCCAATTTTGCTCGAATCTATACTCCCCTGTGAAGCCAGGAACTCTCTCAGCGCGAGCACCTGCTGCACTTCGACTCCCACCAGAGTGCGACCCACAACGAAACCCGCTCGCCACAAAATCCGCCGCCGGTCTTTGTAACCTGCCTGCCGGCAGAGGGGATGATCATCACGCCGCTCCACCATGAGCGGAACCGCCACCGCAATATTATGGGCGAGGAGGGTTCTCAACCATTGGGAAGGCGTCATCCCTTCAGCGATCCCCGTGAATTCTTCTCGGCTTTCAGTGGCGGGAGGAACTGCGATGATTGCAGAGACTGGGGAACTGGATTGCGGCAAAAAAAACAAAGCGCGCGCACTGAAACCCGAGTCGATCGGCAGGGTCACATCCTCGACGCGCAGGCCCGCCTCATCGCGCAAGAGTTTGACGGTTGGAGTCCCGAGCTTGGATTGGATGAGCCCCAACATTGCGCGGAGATTACTCCGATGCCCTTCAACAGAGGCCTTATACGATTTGAGTGAGGAAAAGTCGGTTTGCCAGCGACTGTCGCGCTTCATCGGAGTCGTCGCAATCTGAGCTAAGAAATAGCGGATAATCTGCTGGCGTTGTTCTTCACGAATGTCCTCGGTAACAGCACGCCTCAACAACTCGGTCCCTTCGAGTGCGAACGTAGAGTTTTCTCTGGGCCGAGTTTGAGGAGGAGTGGTCTGCTGGGCGGTGATTTGGTCTGCCACAAAAAACAAGCCGACCACCGCGAAAATTGTCAGCAGCATCTCATAAAATCTGTGTCCCATAATATTGCCAGACGCCAGGCGCTCTACTCCGCAGGCTGCCTCCTCTGCGGTTGGCCTTTGTGCGCTTCAAAGAAGGCCAACGCACGCGCCATTTGTTCCTTCTGACCCAACTTACGATAATAGCCGGCCAGCACATAGTGAACGCGGCCGTCACCGTCCGAGGGTGCGGCTTCCAGCACCGTTACTGCTTGTTGGATATCACCCAACTTCTCGAGCGATTGGGCCCACCGAATCCGCGTGTCTTCGTTGCCGGGCTCTGCCCGGGTGGCGTTCCTTAAATAAGGAAGGGCGACCGCGTAGTCCCCTTTCATGAAGCAGGCTTGACCCATCAAGTCGTTAGCTCTGACGTTGTAAGGCGCCCGCGCCAAGGCCTCTTTCAGGACCGCCACGGCATCGTCAAGTTCATTCCGCTTGCACTTGAATCGTCCAAACTCAATGAAAGGATTCGGGTCGCTACCGCTGGAGGCAATGGACTTCTTGTACTCCTGTTCGGCCTCCGCGTCTCGTCCTTGCAGTTCGAAAGTTTCCGCGCGTACCTGATCCAGCAGGTAGGAGTTTGGGGCTCGGCTGGCAAACTCGGCCAACACGTCTTGAGCGAGCCGCAGATAGAGGCCAAACAGCCAATAACCCGTTTCAGGATCGTCGCTATTCAACCGCGGTTTGGCTGCGCTTAAGGCCTTGATCGCACCCTGAAGGTCCCCGCGGTTTTCCAGACAATCAGCCAGGAACAGATGCACGCCAGGAGAAGAGAGCCACTCCTGGCGAGGGGCCGTGGAACGGCATGGTTCCAGTTTGGAGGCGTCCGATCGTTCGGCTGCGGCAGGCTCTCCGGCGCCCGAAGCGTGACTTTTCAGACGGGAGAGTTCGAACTTGGCGGCAGGCCGCCACTTCGCCGAGGCTGCATCCTCAGAGAGAGTTTTGAGGCGGGCGCCAAACTCGGCAGGGGACAAACCGAGATTCATCGGGACTGGCGCCTCAAGGCACGCTTCCCTGTCCCCGGCAACTTTGGCATACTGTGCAATCGAAGCAGGGACATCGCCGAGGGCAAGTTCGACATCACCAAGTCCTTCGAGCGCCCGGCAGTTTTGCGGTGCGCGCTGCAAGGCCTCCTGAAACTGACCGGTGGCTTCTCGGTGCTTGCCCTCCCGCAGAAGCAGATTGCCGAGTTCTACGTAGGCCGCCGGATTCGCGGGATCGGCCCGGATCGATTCGCGAAAATCGCCCTCGGCAACGGTGAAGTCCCCTTTTGCCGTCTGCTCCTGCGCGTCAAGCATCCACGAAACGTATTTTCCGCGGGGGCCCCCAAGAAGGTCTGTCTTCATTTGGCGCGGTATATCCAGAAGGCACTCGCCAAGAAAATACCAGAGTTCGGTTCGCTCGGGGGTCAGTTGAAGCTGCGCCGAGTAATATTCAGCCGCTTTGGAATAATCTCCCAGCGCGTTGTAAGCCCCCGCCAGGTAATACCGGACCTCAGGATCGCTCGGCCGCAGACGGTAAAATCGCTCCAGGGAAGACAACGCCTGATCCGGCTTCTGCAAATTCAAAAAGGCGATTCCACGAAAAAGATAGGCGCCAACAAGAGAGGGGTCGTCATGCAAGGCTTGCGAAAATAGTGCGACGGCCTCCTGGTAGTTTTTCTGAGTCGAGACTATTTGCCCAAGCCCGTACTCGGCAGGTCCAGAGTGCGGCCGCATACGCAAAGCTGCCCGGCAAAAGTCGGCCGCCTGCTCCAACTTACCGGCCAATTGGGCCTCCCTGGCCTTGTCCAGGAGATCTTGGAAAGAATCGCGCGGCCCGTCCCACGCCCCAGTCGCTAGAAGAAACAACGGTAGGATCAGGCCGTGCAGCTTCCTCTTGCCGTGCTGCGCAATGCCGTCCTTTAGCAGGTCAGTTTCGCGGCGTTGGGGATTGGACGTGCTGGCCATTTGTTTGCTCCCACGAAACGGAGCAGTTTGAGTAGCTGTAGGTGAAACTTACGATACGAAAAGAGAACCCGGAGAGCCCCTTATCTGCAGGTTAGAACCTGCGGCTCCTGACGCGGTGAAAGCATACTCGCGGGAGTTGAGGCGAAACCTTACTTACGTGCGGTCTCACGCTGCGTCCAGAAGAACCCGGAAAGTTACCAGCCTTCCCTCAGCAAAATGTGGAACCTGGGGAAGGCTGATAACAGGACTACTTACGTGTTACGGGAAGCAGGCCTTGCAAGCCAAAAATAGCCTCGCTGAGGACGCCAACGTCAGAAGTGCAGCTTGAGCCCGAACTGGATCTGACGTCCTCCTTGACGAGTGCCGCTTATCTTGCCGTAGCTTGACGGAACATCGATTGTATATCCAGGCGCGGCAAACGTGGAGTTGTTGAAGGTGTTGAAGAATTCAGCGCGGAACTCAAACGATCTGGTTTCTTTGAACGGCCAGCGTTTCGAGACCGCCATATCCCAGTTAAACATACCGTCGCTGTAAAGACCGTGCTTGCCAGCGTCCCCCTGTGTGCCGAACGGAGGTATTGTATAGCAACTCGTGTTGAACCACATGTTGACAGTCCGGGTCGAGATGTTGTTAGGGTTACACACGAGGTCTGGTTGCGAGGTCAGCCTGCCGCCGACGCTTCCGATATTGGCATTGTCCGCTTGCAGAAGAACGTAGTACGGACTGCCAGTGTCAACCGTGGCAACACCTGACAACTCCCAGTTCGCTAGGGCGCTGTCAGCAAGCTTGTTCCCGGTCCTTCCAGGGATCGCCCAGGCATAACTCGCCGCCAGTCGATGGGTTACGTCGTAGGACGCGGGTCCTTTGAAATCCGAGATGGTGAAGCGGGTTGGCTGCGCAAAAGGATACGTACTACCAACGATCAGGGAATCCATAATATCGATCGTCTTCGACCACGTGTAGGACACGAGGAACGAAACGTTGTGCGAAGTCTTCTTGCGCAACTCCACACTCAGCCCGTCGTACCAGGAGGGGAACTGGTTGTAGCCGTTGTTGACGTAGGGTGGGAAGTCCGGATACAACTGGCGGTTCTGGTAAGCATCCGTTCCCGGATACACGGCCGTGTTGTCAACAATCTGCCCCAATTGATGCACCCCGTGCGAGCCCACGTACGAGACCTGCATCATCATCGAAGGAACAAGCTGTCGCTGCACCGAAGCGCTCCACATATTCACGTAAGGAGTCCGTGTATTCGCGTGGTACACTTCCAGGCACTGTTGGCAGCCCAAGGGCGTATTCGAGCCGGCGGCTGGCCCCGGAAAGGGATTCTGCAAATACGCCGTGGGCAGGCCGGTATTCAGACCTGCGACGCTCTGTGGAAAAGAGTACGGCCAATTGCCCCGGTTCCCCTGTTGCTCCTGGGGGTTCTCGCCAATCACGTCGGTGAAGATCCCGTAGGAAGCCCGCACCGTCGTGTTGGGACTCGCCTGATAGGCAATCCCCAGGCGGGGCTGAAAGTTCTTGTAGTCCGGGTCAATCAGTCCACGACGAAGATTACCCGGCGCGCCAGTGGCGGGGTTCGGCAGGTCATAGACGTATTTGCCCAGCTCCCACGAGAACGTGCCACTGCCCTTCAGATTCTTGCTGGTGGGGAAGAAGTCATAACGAAGTCCCACGTTGACAGTTAGCTTGGATGTGGCATGGTAACTATCCTGCACGTAGCCGGCAAAGTAATTGGTAACCATATCGCCTTCGGTGCTGCCGATGACGCGCCCAGCCGTCGAAGGCAAACCAAGCAAGTAACTCGCCAGCCCATAGCCACTATTGGTGACTCCCACACCTGCGGTGGGTGGGGTCAAGAAGTCCATCTCGGTCCCCGTCTGGTTGTCGGTTTTGAAATGGTCATGCCCATACCACCCGCCGAACGCTATGGTGTGACGCCCCTTAATTTTTTGTAAGTCTCCTGTAAAGAAGTGGGTGTCCTCGGGACCATAGTAGCCAAAACCCTGGCCAAGGTTCCCGATGCCGCCGATCACGAGCGCCGGAATGCGTTTCAGGCCGTTAAATGTAAGCGGAAACGCATCATAGGTGCCTGCAGGTGTAGCAACGTCAGGCCCGTTCGTGGTAGTGGGACTGTGGAAGTGGTCTAGCCCCCACCGTACGGTGGCCAGAAAGGTGGGGCTGAAGGTGTGCGTTTCGCTCAGAGCAACGTTGACTGCGCGGACGGTCGTTACGCTGGGCTGGCTCGGGAAAAAGACGCTGCTGCTCGGGTTGCGGTTGTCAGAGTATCGAGCGTAGAAAGTGTCCTTCGCGCCGAACTGGTGGTCGGCCCGCACACTCCATTGATCGTAGGTATTCTGACCAATGTTCGTTCCCAGGTAGTTCGTTCCACCCGGGCCGCTGCCGGTGGCGAGATTGGCGCGTGGCCACAACGCTGAGACAATCTGCAGCGCTCCGGCGTTAATGCAAGTTGGCTGGGGAGCGCACAGGTTTGTTGATCCCGCGGGAATCATGTTGTTCGGAAATTGAGTTCGGCTCAAGAGCGTGCCATTCGCACCCACAACGCTCGTGTAAGGATTATAGATGGGCGGATCAGCCGAGAAATCGCCGGCTAGTTCGGCATCCGTAGGCACTAGAGCGTACTGAGGCGACCGGCTCGGCTGACGAATGCCTTCATACCAGCCATACACATACCACGCTTTATCTTTGGAAATAAGGTGGGGAATCTGTATGGGGCCGCCGGCGGTTACGCCAAACTGATTCCACCGAATGCGCGGTGTCGTAGGATTGAAGTAGCTGCGCGCGTTGAGGGCGTCATTGCGGAGAAACTCCCAAGCGTCGGCGTGATATTGGTTGGTTCCGGACTTGGTCACCAGATTGATCATGGCTCCCGAGGCAAATCCGTAAGCGCCCGAGTCCATGCCCGATTCCACCTTCATCTCCGCAATAGCTTCGGGCGGAGGATAGTGGGTGACGGAGTTGAAAAGCAGAAAAACATCGAGCCCGCCATCCATGTAAAAGGCGTTGTTACGCGGCCGCTGCCCGTAGAAGGCGACGTCACCACCTCCTGACTCGCCTCCGCCTTGGGGAGAGAAGTTTATCCAGTACGTCTGGTTTGGAATCGACGCCCCGGGAAGAACGAGCATCATGTCGGTAAAGCTCCGCGCCAATAGAGGCAAGGAAGTCAACTGTTCGTTCCCTACTTCGGAACCCATGGTAGCTGTAGTAGTCTCCAGGAGCGCCGCATGTTCAGCCACAGTCACTTCCGTGACAGTAGCGCCTACTTCCAAGCCAATGTTGAGCGTGGTACCCTCTCCCGAACCCAGTACGATGTTCTGAGTCGCCTTGGTCGTGAAGCCTTTCGCGGTCACGACAAGTTGATAAGTATCAGGCTCGAGCGAGGTAAACACGTACGTCCCCGCCTCGTCTGTGACTGTCTGCCGGGAAGCCTTGCGTGTCATACTCTGCAGAGATACTCCCGCTCCCGGAATCGCTCCACCCGAAGCGTCAGACACAATTCCCTTGATCTGCGCCGTCCCGAGTTGAGCCTGCAGGGGTTGATAAGAGCCTGTCAGGATAATCGCCAACGCGATTGAACCGACAAGCGTCAACACACCACGCCCTTGCTGTGTCATCTTCTTCCTCCTTATGCCCTCAGACACCAAAACCGACGCCGAAAAGCAGCCTTACAAGGTAGGACTTTTTGTACCTGAACCTGTGATGCTCTCTTAGCTCTGTCCCCAATAGTCAAGGGGTTTCAGAAAACGATTCACAGCAGCATAAACCAAACTAAGTCTGTCTCGAACGGGAAAACTACCTGTTCGATTTGATACATCAGTTCTGAAAGCGTGTCAAGCAGATTCTTCAGGGCCAAGTCAAAATCCTCGACGGCTAACATCGCAGGGCGGATCTGCCGCCTGACCTGCGGAAAGGATTCGCTCAGGTGAGGAAATCGACGATAGCTTCGGCGAACTCGCCCAGAGGTTGACGGTCGACAGTCACGGTAAGGCCAATGACATCGCGGCGCCGGTCAGGCGCTGAAGGCCCCATCGCATCGAGCCGAATCCGTCCTTCGGTCCCAGCAGAAATCCGGTGCGTGCCGACGAGGAGTCCAGGCTGCCAATCCGCAGGCAGCGTGAGTTCCGCCCGCACATCCTTGGGTTTAGCGGAATGATTCATCACGCGCGCCTCGATCACCACGGGCGCCCCCGGCATAACGCTCTGCCGATAGGGGTAGGCGCGAATCCAGCAAGGGTCTGTGCCAAAGTTTGGGTTGTCGTAGGAAAACAGATTACGGAACAGCTTTTCGCGTTTCTTAAAGAGGTCGAGCGTCCTTCTCAGATATTCCGCCGATAAAGGTTCGGGCCCCCAGTGTGCCGCCACCAACATGTCAGGCTGCGTATCCAGCAAAATTTGAAAGCACTTCTCGTATCCCACATTGGGGCCAAGGAAGCAGCGGTTCTGGCTACAGTAATCATCCACGCCCCAGTTCGTAACTGAGTCACCCGTAAAAAAAGCCTTGAACCCGCCGCGCTCTACGAGCAATCCGCCATGATAAAGCGTTTGCCCCGGGAAATGGTAAGCGGTCAACTGGAATCCTTTCCAATCGATGGTCTCCCCGTGCTCCATGACACGGTCCACACGGATGGACTCTGGAAACAGGCAAGGCATTTGGTACGCGGTGGGGTTCTCGATGATGTCCGCAATCTCCCGCTGGACATATACTTTTGCGCCGAATTGCCGCTTTGCTGCGTTGACGAACTCGGTATGATCGTCATGGTAGTGCGTGATCCAGAGGCCGTCGACCGAGCCGATCTCGCCGCTGGACTGCAGCCGCGCCAACTCCTCGATGGCCTTGGGATGTCCACAGTCCGAGAGGAAAACGGATCGGTCATCCGCCACGATCGCCTTTGTCGTCGAGGCGATGTCGCGAATCCACTTCGGGTAGGTGACGGTCGGCAAAGGCGGGAACATTCGCGGCGGGTTGTCGGGCGGGAATTCTCCCACATGGTAGGGCGAAGTTCGCCAGCCGGCAAGGGTCAGAAAGTTGTCCATAGCAGCGTCCAGATTTTCTTTCAGTTTCGCCACCGCCGACACAGGATTTTCGATAATCACGCCGTGAGAAGGAATCAGAAGGTCCGGTTTCGCGTCTAAGACGCGGTCCAGGCTCGCTTTGACTTCGCTTACAGCTCCGCCGAATCCCCAGTAGTCGCCTCGCATCCGGGGAAAACGCTTCTGCAGGCTGTAGATTTCCCAGATCTGCCCGGGGCCACAAATAAGGTCCCCTGTAAAAGCGATCCGTTTGCCGTTGAGGTTCACGAGGTAGGTCACCGAGCCGTCAGTGTGCCCAGGCGTATCGATTACCTCGAAGGTCAACCCTTCCCATTGGTGCGCCTCGCCCCCCTGTAGGGCGCGAGCCACCGGAACAGACTCCCGGAGAGTAAATAGGTGTGGCCGGAAGTTATAGCGGTGGTCGAGTATATTGTCAGCCTCGTTCCAAAAGGTCCTCGCGTCCTCAAAAAAACGCCTCTCTTTCAGTGGAACGAGAATCCGGGTGCCAGCCGCCGCGAGAGCCGGAGCCCCGGAAGCCTGATCGCGATGATGATGGGTATACAGCGCCCAATCGGCGACACCTCCCCCCGGCGCCGTTGTGAGCTCTCCCGAGTCAATCAGCAGTTTCTTCCCGTTGCGCTCCACCAGGGCCGTGTTTACCGCGCCTGGGAGGATAGTCAATCCGGGCAACACTTCCTCCCGCGTCTGCATACCCAGCAGCGGTACACCTGCCGCCGCTTGCAATAACTGGCGACGTGAGAAAGCCAACCTATTCATGACGCTCACATTTGGTACTTCTGGAGCCACATCCTGACCAGGGCGAGATCCTTGCGCATGGACGCAAAGATTTGTTGGTTCGAGAGAGTGGGCTTGGTCCCACCGTTCTCGACGCCGCCTAGCGGATACTCGAAGTGAAGCTGAACGGGGCCGTGGAATCCTGCCGCTTTGACCATGGGGAAGAATCGGTCATAGTCCACCATGCCGCCTTCACCGAGGGGACACCACATGGGCTCCCAGCGTCCGGTAGCGTTCTTGCCCCACTTAAAATCCTTAATCGCGATTCCGCGAGTGTAAGGGAGAATAAGGCGCGTGTCGTGGAGCCAACCTCCGAAGCCGCCTTCGACGGTGGCATGACCCACGTCATAGTTAACGCCGACTTCGTCAGGGTTGAAGTCCTTGAGGAGATACCAGAGGTCCCAGATGCAGGCGCCTACCAGGTTGGGCCCTGAGTGGGTGTGGTACATAGCAGTCATTCCGTACTGCCGGTTCAGCGCGGCGAGATCACGTACCCGGGGTTTAAAAGATTCGAGCTGTTCAGGGAGGCTGATCCCTTCCACGTACTCGAAACCTCCCCAACGGTAGTGGCGGATGCCCAGACGGTTCGCCGTGCGCATTATTGTTTCGGCGTGAGGCGATTGGACATCCACAATGGCGGCGGTGATCATGGGGACTTCGAGGCCTTGCATGCGAATGGTCTCGACGGCCTTGGGTAGGTCGTCTGCGCATCGCTCAGGCAGGACATGCGCACCCGCGCGAACGCACAAATCAATGCCGTCGAAGCCCATTTCTTTCGCCGCCGCAGCCATGCCAGGCACGTCGAGAAACTGGAGGAATTTTGACATGATCGCCACCTTGAGCGGCTGCGGTGGCTTGGCAGCCGGCCTGGGCGACTCGAGGGACTGCAGAAGATTTGACATTTCCGTGCCCATCGACCGCTGGGGTTGCGCAGCGGCAAGCGGCAATAGCGCGGAACCCAAAAGCGCTTGGCGTCGAGTGATCATTAGACATTCTCCGAAATGACCCACGGAGCGCGATAGGTGCGGCGCAGGTATTGATTGGCGTCGTTGTCGTCGCCGAAGGTTTCGCCGGCAGCGTCGAAGCGCAGCTTGCGGTTTCCGCAACGGTAGGAGATGTTCGCCATGTGGCAGAGAGCGGCGGAAATGTGGCCTTCCTCCACATCACAATCGGGTTTCTCGCGGCTGCGCACACAGGAAATAAAATTGCCGACATGATCCAGTTGCATCTGAGTGTGCGGGTACTTGTCCGAAGCACCCTTTTCGCCGTTTGGGCCGAAGATCTGCCACCCTCCTCCCACTCGGCCGAGGACCATCATGCCATCGGTGCCGTAAATCTCGATTTTCGTTCCGATAAACGGATACCATTCCGGGAGGTCCTTGCCATCGCGCACCTGGGGGGAGATTTTGTGCATGTAAGGCGTCCATTCGGTGTGCTCGATAGTCAAGGTCATGTCGCCATATTCGTAAGTGATCACACGCGTGTCCGGCTGCTCCGAGTCGTCGCCCGCGAAGGTGTACTTCCCGCCGGAGTGATGAACCCATTGCGGGTAGCCTTTACCGATCACCCATCGAGCCAGATCGAGTTGGTGGACGGTATCGCCGGTGAGGCTGCCGCCATCGAGATCCCAGTGGAGCCGGCGCAGGTACCCGGGGTTATAAGGACGCAGGGCGGCAGGGCCGAGCCACATGTCCCAGTCAAGGCCTTCGGGCACTGGCTGATCCTGGCCCATCGCGAGCCGCTGACGTTCACCCAACATGTTGTAGACGCGCACCAAGCCGACCTTGCCAAACTTTTGTGCGCGGATGGCTTCAAGCGCCGTCTTCCCGTAAGGGGCGCTGCGGGTTTGCAGGCCAATTTGAACCACCCGTTTGTATTTGCGCGCCGCCTCCACCGTTTTACGGCCTTCCCAGATAGTGTGGGATTCGGCCTTCTCGAGGTATACATCCTTTCCCGCCTGGCAGGCCATAATCGTGCTGACGTCGTGCCAGTGCTCAGGAGTGGCATTGACGATGGCATCCACCGACTTGTCGTCGAGAATCCGGCGGAAGTCCCCGGTGGTTTTGGGCCGCGTGCCCTTGGCCTGCTCGACGATCTTTCCTGCTTGCTCGAACCGCTTGTTGTTGACATCGCAAATCCAAGCGATTTCGACGTCGGGACGCCGGCTGAAGAAGTCGGTCAACTGGGTTCCGCGCCCCCCCACGCCAACCATACCAATTACAATCTTATCGTTTGCGGCGACTGATCGGCCCGCCAGAGCGAGGCCAACTGCTGCGCCCAAAAACGTTCTGCGGTGCATGTTCGTTACTCCTTTCTCGCAAGCATTACGCCCCAATACGGTGTCATTGCTGCACTCAGAATGACAGTTTAATCTTAACTTTTGTCCGGCATTCCCCAATTCAAGTGGCGCCGGAGGAACTCAAACGTTTTCACGCCGTGAATTTCGTGTTCCCCGTCAAAGAATTCAATTTCCGTTCGATCGGGGATGCCCATGTAGGAGTAGAACCACCGCACCTTGCCGTACTCGTAATTCACCCATTCATCCGACTCGACTCCGTCATAGATTCCCCGCTCGACCATAAAAGGCCGCGGCGCAATAAGGTTCGACAGTTCGGCGTAGTTAACGATATTGGCAAAATCGAAATCGCACATCTCGTACTCAGATCCGAGAAGATAGCTGCGAGGCGACTCCACGCTGGTGGTCTTCCAAACCCACTCGTTGTAGTTTGCCGAACAAATCGAGAGGGCGTAACCATCAAGCAAAGGCGGCACCCTGACCGCGGTCACCCCGCCGTACGAAAGTCCGTAGAGTCCGATCCTCGACGCGTCTACGAAGGGTTGTTCGCCCAACCATTTCAGCGTTTGCTCATGTTGGCCGAGAATGAAAGAGAACATGGAGAGCTTCAACGGGTGCGCCATACGTTGGATAATGCGGAAGTGTTCGTCGCCAATGTAGGGGTTCTGAGGAGCGTATGTTACAAATCCTTCCTCAGCAAGCCGGACTGCAAAGCGATGGTAAAAGTGCGAGTCGACGCTAGCATCGGCCACATCCTGAGGGCGTCCCTCCAAGCCGTGCTGGCATACTACCGCCGGACGGCGCTCGCCCTCCTTTATGTTCTTTGGCACCAGAAGGATCCCGTAGGCAAATACGTCCGGCCATACGTCCAACATCACCTCATAGCCGTGGAACTTCGGCTCATCATAGATCAACCTGGTGCGAGGATTTGCCGACAGGCTCGGCGAGGGCAGACGGCCGAAAACCTCTTCCCAGATGTAGTCGCGGTGAGACTTGGTCGCCTGCTTCCAATTCTCGGGCGAAGTCGACCACTGCGATGAGCAGGATTGCCACGGGGGCTCGGTGAACTCCGAGGCCACCGGGCGCGCGCTGTTCGCCTTTGCCCAAAACTCCTTGCGCCGCTGCGGTGACTTCCGTATCAGGGCCTGCGTGAAGCCCACCATTTGATTAAACTGGCGTTGTAACCTTAAGTTGGGATCGAAAAATTGACGGGCATCGACGGGGGGGATGCCAGCCGGGCGTAGAGGAGCGTTCAGGCCCAGCAAGCCAAAGTGTTCACGGAGTGCACCCTCTGATCCGCATGGTCCTTCACCTGCATCGCTCTCCACCAGGCGGAGCTTGTGTTCCAGCTTTAAACCGGCGAAAAACGGACGGGCGCGCTCAACTTCCCTTCGCACGGAATCGAGCGGCGGCGTAGCTAGTTTTCCGTTGGGACATGCTCCTCCCCGATGCTCCTCACGAGCAGGGGGTGGGCCGTTTACTTCCGGGCCCCGGCAAGCTTCGACAACGAGCGCGCGCGGCAGGATCAAGCTCGCCAGTTCTGCATCTCCGAATTCCCTGGCCAGCCCCCAAACATCGCGATAAATCGGCTCCTTCCAAACTGCCTCTCGCTCCCGAAAATGACCGCTCACCAGCGTAGCGTCGATCCTGGCATCAAGAGCCGCACAATAAAGCGCCAGCAGGCCCCCTTCTCCGTAGCCCACAACGCCGACGGGGACGCGCGCGTTAGCGTTCTCGGCATTGAACCAATCAACGGCAGCAAGTATTTTCTGGATCTCGTAGCCGATTACATGCCGGCCCACTTCGAAGGACATACGATAAAGCCATTCCCGGTGGGGCTCGTTCGTAAATCCTATCCCCGGTATACCGGAGAAGGTGTCATCCCGATTCACAATCAGCGGAACCAAAACCTGACAACCATTCTCAGCATAGCGGCGCGCGAATTGCGAGACGGTGGGAACACCAGGCGCCAATCCCACCAGCATTTCAGGAGTCCAGTCGGCGTCCGGAACCGCCACCACGCGCGCTACAGGTGTAGTGTCGGGTTGGAGTAACAATCCTTCAGCGTCGAGCCCGCCGAAATCCGCAATCACCGTTCCTAATACTGACCAACGCACCGCAAAAACTTTGTAACCGTCACCCGTCGATACCAGCGGCGGCGTCGCGATGCTCCCCACCAGTTCCGGGGAGCTTGCCGGAAGACGGGGATCCACTGCTCCGACGATCTGCCGAAATCGCTCTCGGTTATGTGAGACGGAAAGGCTGTAGAGCTCCGCTGATCCATAGTTTCGGTTCCACAGCCGTGGCCGCTCGCCTGCCGCTTCTTTCGTTCTGCGGAGCAACAAGTGGTGGATTCCGTCCACCATCTGCTCCGCCATGTCTCCTCGTGCGGTCAGCGGCGCGGTCCCCGGCAATGTAGGCTTTGGCGATGAGTCCCCGACGTGCCCTTGGCCCCCGCCGTCGCTCAGGGGAGTGGCAGACAATTCAGAAGAAAAGCCGAGGGCAAAGGATGCCGTTGTCGTTCGGTTCAAGAACTCACGTCTATCCATCATCGATCTCCCCAATGCCGCACGTGCCTTATCATTCTTGGTGGTACGTCGGACACTCATTCTTTAGTGGCGAGTGAATTGATGTACCAGTCCACGTGCAAGCTGGTTTCCATGTCCGGGCGCGCGACGTAGAGGCAGACAGTACGTGTTCTCTCCTGGCGCATCACGAATGCAGGACACCAAGCTCACCGTTACATTAGATCTGGTACTCGTGGAGCCACGTCCTGACCTGAGCGAGTTCCTTGCGCATGGATGCGAAGATTTGTTGGTTCGAGAGAGTGGGCTTGGTTCCGCCGATCTCCACGCCCCCTAGCGGATACTCAAAGTGCATCTGAACGGGGCCGTGGAACCCCGCGGCTTTGACCATGGGGAAGAATCGGTCATAGTCCACCATGCCGCCGTCACCCAGGGGACACCACATGGGCGCCCAGCGTCCTTCAGCATCTTTGCCCCATTTGAAGGTTTTTATGGCAATGCCGCGTGTGTAAGGCAGGATAAGGCGCGTGTCGTGGATCCAACCCCCAAGACCGCCCTCGACCGCGGCATGAGCCACATCAAAATTAACCCCGACTTCGTCAGGGCTGAAGTCCTTGAGGACATACCAGAGGTCCCAGATACAAGCGCCGAACCGGTTAAGCCCCGATTCGGTGTGGTACATGGCCGTCATTCCGTACTGCCGGTTCAGCGCGGCGAGATCGCGTACCCGGGGTTTGAAAGATTCGAGCTGTTCAGGCATGCTGGTGCCTTCGACATAGCGGAAGCTGCCCAAGCCGCCCCAGCGGTAATAACGGATGCCCAGCAGGTTTGCCGTCCGCAACATCCGTTCGGCGTGGGGGGATTGCGCATCCACGATGGCGGCCGTCATCATGGGCACCTCGAGGCCTGCCTTGCGAATTGTCTCCACGGCCTTGGGCAGGTCGTCTTCACAGCGCTCCGGCAGCACATGAGCGCCCTCCCGGACGCACAAGTCAATGCCGTCAAAGCCCATTTCTTTCGCCGCGGCGGCCATCCCAGGTATGTCAAGAAACTGGAGGAACTTCGACATAATCGCCAGCTTGAGCGGCTGCCTTGGCGTCGCGGTCTCGGTGGATTCGGGGGGCTGCTGAGGTTTTGACATATCAGCACCTTTCTGCCAATACAATGGACTCGAGCGGTTTTTAGATTTCCTCCGAAATGACCCACGGAGCCCGATAAGTGCCGCGAAGGTATTGGTTGGCTTGGGCGTCATTGCCGAAAGTCTCGCTGGCAGCATCGAACTCCAGCTTGCGGTTTCCGCAACGAAAGGAGATGTTTCCCATATGGCAGAGGGCAGCTGAAATGCGTCCCTCCTCAATGTCACAATTGGGCTTTTCGCGGCCCCGCAGGCACGAAATGAAATTGGCCACATGATCGAGTTGCATCTGCGTGTGTGGGTATTTGTCCCAAGCACCCTTTTCGCCGTTGGGGCCAAAGATCTGCCACCCTCCTCCCACGCGGCCGAGGAGCATCATGCCATCGGTACCGTAAATCTCGATTTTGGTTCCGATAAACGGATACCATTCCGGGAGTTCCTTGCCGTCGCGGACTGGCACCGGAATCTTGTGCATGTAGGGTGTGCACTCCGTGTGGTCGATCGTCAGCGTCATGTCACCATATTCGTAAGTGATCACACGCGTGTCCGGCTGCTCGGAGTCGTCGCCCGCGAAGGCGTACTTCCCGCCGGAGTGATGAACCCACTGCGGGAAGCCTTTGCCGATCACCCATCGGGCCAGATCGACTTGGTGGACGGCGTTGCCCGTAAGGCTGTCATAGTCAATGTCCCAGTGAAGGCGGCGCAGGTAGCCGGGGTTATAAGGACGCATAGCGGCAGGGCCAAGCCACATGTCCCAGTTAAGGCCCTCGGGCACTGGCTGATCCTCGCCCATCACCAGCCGCTGACGTTCACCCAACATGTTGTAGACGCGCACCAAGACAACCTTGCCAAACTTTTGTGAGCGAATGGCCTCTTGCGCCGTCTTCCCGTATGGGGCGCTGCGGGTTTGCAGGCCAATTTGAACCACCCGTTTGTACTTGCGCGCCGCCTCCGCCGCTTTGCGGCCCTCCCAAATGTTATGTGATCCGGACTTCTCGCAGTACACGTCCTTTCCGGCCTGGCAGGCCATGATGGTGGTGACGGCGTGCCAGTGGTCCGGCGTAGCATTGACGATGGCATCCACGGATTTGTCGTCAAGAATCCGGCGAAAGTCGTCAGTGGTTTTGGGTGAGGCGCCCTTGGCCTGCTGGATGATCTTTGCTGCTGCCTCGAAGCGCCTGCTGTCAGCATCACAAATCCAGGCTACTTCGACGTCCGAGCGCCGGCTGAAGAAGTCGGTCAACTGGGTTCCGCGCAGCCCCAGGCCTACCATGCCCACTACGACTTTATCGTTGGTGGCGACTGGTCGGCTCCCCCCCGCGAGGTCGGCCGTCGCGGCAAGAAACGCTTCAGGACGCATTCTGATTGCTCCTCTCTTGTAAAAAATAATACACCCGAATGAAATATCGCTTGCAGGAACTCGGTGGATTTGTCAGATGATAGTTTGCAAGCGGTGAGTGTACTGAAATGCCAGACAACGCGCAAGCAGTTTTTCATGTCAACCGATTGCAACGCCCTGTGGGGGCGCGGTATACTTTTCCGGCTAGACCGCGAAAGCGCCCCTGGAGAACATTGTGCCGGGACCAAAGGACTGGATGAAATGAGGAGCGGAGCACAACTCTGCGAGACGATTCAGCGTTTCGAGGAGAGCTTCTGGAGCAAGAAGAAAGCCGATCGTCCCCCGGTGGGAATTTACGACGAACGTATTTATCTTCCCATCCAGTTTTTGCGGCGGCCCTTCACCAGCGGCACCGTCAGCCCGCAGGATGTGACGGGCCAGTCAGTTATGACGGAGTATGAGCACAGTTTTGCGCATCGGGCGGTCTCCTGTGATGATTTTGTAGCCTTCTCGGCGGCTTGGCGGGCAGTACCTTGGCTCGAGGCTTGTTGTGGCTGTCCGGTGCGTTACGCAGAAGGATCCTTGGCCCCACAGCATTTTGTGGCATCCGTTGAGGATCTGGCCAGTTTGTCAATTCCCGCGCCTAATGGGTGGTTCGAGTGCTTAGGCCGCGAGACGAAGCGGCTCGAGGCCCAGGCGCCTTCTGACTGCTATATCAGCCCATCGATCCTCCGCGGACCTTCCGACGTCCTGGCGGCCATGCGCGGTATGGAGCAATTCTTCCTGGACTTGTGCGAGAATCCGCGAGCCCTGGCGACAGTCGCCGCCCGGGTGAACCGTGTACTTATAGACGCAGTGGATTTGCACTACTCCCTCGTTAAACCCAAACTCGGCGGCTTTGGACACATTTTCGGGTATTGGGCGCCGGGGAAAACTGTAGTGATTCAAGAGGACGCGATGGGCATGTGTTCGCCCGCCATGTACCGCGACATCTTCCTGCCGTGTGACGCCGAAGCGGTCCGTCGCCTTGGGGAACACGTGCTGTTCCATTTGCACTCAACAGGCTGCAAGCACTACCAGCATGTATTGGGAATACCCGGTGTGGCAGGACTCGAAGTGGCAATGGAAAGCATCGGTCCCAGTCTGCTCGATCTCGTGCCGGCGTTCAGAGAGATCTTGGAAAAGTCCCGCCTCATTTTGCAGGTCTGCACGGGCTTCGAACAGTTGCCGGAAGTCTTGCGTAAGCTCCCCTTAGAGGGATTGTTTCTAACCATTCCCGATCAGTACATCCGAAGCGATGAGGAGTTTCGCCAATTTACCCAGGCGAATTGGAAGTGCTAAACATGAGAGCCCTAATATTGAAGGAATACGAAAAGCTCGAAATGACGGAAATGCCGGAACCCCCAATTGGTCCCGAGGATGTGTTGGTGCAGGTGAAAGCCTGCGGCATTTGCGGAAGTGACATCCACGGATTCGACGGCAGCACCGGGCGCCGCATCCCCCCTCTGGTTATGGGCCATGAAGCTTCCGGTGTGGTCTACAAGACCGGGGCCGACGTGACAGAGTTCCGGGTGGGTGATCGGATAACGTTCGACTCCACCGTTTATTGTGGGAAGTGCTATTTCTGCCGCCGGGGCGAGGTAAACCTTTGCGACAGCCGACAGGTGTTGGGGGTGTCCACCCCCGAGTACCGGCGGCACGGTGCATTTGCGGAGTATGTCGCGGTGCCCCGGCGCATCATCTACCCGCTCCCCGATGCGCTCAGCTTCGAACACGCCGCCATGATCGAGGCCGTGTCCGTCGCCGTGCACGCCGTGGGACGGACGCCGGTGAAATTGGGCGACACAGCGGTGGTCGTGGGAAGCGGGATGATCGGTTTGCTCGTTGTCCAAACTCTCCGCCTGGCGGGATGCAGCCGTATCATCGCCGTCGATGTGGACGAAAAGAGACTGCAGGTTGCGGCGGAACTTGGAGCTGGAATTTGCCTCAACGCCCGCAAGTTGGACGTGCCGAGCGCCATTGTGCGTGATTACACTTCGGGTCGAGGGGCGGACGTGGCCGTCGAGGCCGTGGGAAACACGCAAGCGTTACAGACTGCGCTGGCGAGCCTCCGCAAGGGTGGGATTCTGACTTTGATCGGCAACCTGTCCCCGAAAGTGGAACTCCCGCTACAATCCGTCGTGACGCGGCAGATAAGCCTCCTGGGGTCATGCGCGTCCTCCGGCGAATACCCAGCGTGCATTGACCTGCTGTCTCGCAAGGCCATCCGCGTGGATCCCTTGATCAGTGCGGTCGCACCCCTCACCGAGGGAGCGGCATGGTTCGAGCGCTTGCACAAGGGCGACCCGGGCACCATGAAGGTAATCCTCCAACCGTGAGCCGGGTCACATCGGCGACCCTGCAGTTATTGGAGTAGTGCTGCTTCGAATTGAATAGGCCCTGTAAATTGGGGCTGAGGTCAAGGCCATCCTATGATTGAAACCTCTTTGCTGGAAATTTCAGAGACTTGGAAAAACGGTGCTACGCCGCTAAGCTTAGCGGAACGTGCTTATCATTTAATCCTGGACCGCATGCTGCGCGGAAATCTGCCCATCGGCTCCGTCCTCTCGCGGCGTAAACTCGCCGAGGAGTTTCATATGAGCCTGGTGCCGGTGGCGCAGGCGTTGCAACGGCTGGAGATTGAGGGCCTATTGGAAAGCCGGCCCCGAGCGGGAACAAGAGTTAAAGTGCCCAATGCAGATGAAATCCGCGAGCGCTTTGAATTGCGGCAGGCGCTGGAGTGCCAATCTGCCCGGCTCTGCGCAGAGCGGGCCAGCTTTCAGGAACGTCTCGAGCTGGGAAGGCTCGCCCTAAATCTTGACTCTTTACATGCCACAGTGCGAGGAGAGGAATACAGCGGCGAACGCGTTTTTGCGGTCAACAAGTACCACGAGGATCTGCACACCAGGATCGCGGATTGCGCACGTTCGGAGCTGCTAAAATCGCAAATCGAGAAGAGCCACGTGCTTCGTTTTAATTCACTGTACGACGCCTCGAGTGGACGCCGGAGCTTGCCCGCCAATTTCCATCGGGATCTGATCGCGGTCATTGTAAAAGGAGATCCGCAAGAAGCCGAGGAGGCGATGCGGCAACACGTGATGTACGGATTGAAATCGATCCAGCGTACCATGGAACCGCTGCAGCGGAGCAATTGGCGGCTCAAACACTGACGAGGCTTTTCTCGCGTCGCGCCGACCTTTAGGTCGCCCAGTTCCGGCCTGAGACCCGGCGTTGCGAACATCTAATGCATCCGCCCTTTGGGAGGCCAGGCGATGATAGAGAAGACGAATATTCTCGAGCTACTAGCTCACCAGCCGCCGCGCAAGAACTTCAACGTGTTTTGGGTCGATGGCGAATACACCCTGCGAGTCGCCAAAGTGAAGGATACCTTCCCGTGGCACCACCATCCCAATTCGGATGAAGGTTGGTTTGTGTATGAGGGAAAGGTAACCATCCAAACTCGTGAAGGCGACATTCCCTTAAGCGCAGGAGAAGCTGTGCTAATACCCAAAGGGTTAGTACATGCGCCGAGAGCAGATGTTGAAAATAGTATAGTTATGATAGTTAATGGACAGAGCTTCGAGACAGTTTTTGAAGACGGACGTTCCTTGGCGAGCGTGGGATATTCCGAGCAGGACGTGCGATCATAGTTAGAAGACTCCAGTATTTGGGGGCCGCCACCCCCCGAGCACTGCCTCGAGGCGCGCCGCCAGCGCTAAGGCAATCGACTCGCCCCAGGGCCGTGCCACGACCTGGACCCCTATCGGTAGTCCCTCAGATGAAGCACCCCCGCGAACCACGGCGCAGGGCCACCCCGTCAAGTTATAAGCCTGGGCATAGCTAAAGCGGTGAATATTGTCGCCATCATAGCTCGTATGGTGCGGCAAAGCAGGCGAGGCATTAACGGGACAGATGATGGCGTGAAATTTCTCGAGGAATGAGAGCATCGAGATGCGAAATATATCCAACCTCGATAACAGGCGCGAGAAGTCGGAGCCGGAAACTCCCCGTCCAATCAGCGCTTCCCGCCGCCGCTTCAACCAGGGACTCATCTCCTTTGTGCCAGCCAGTTGCAGAGCGGCGTCCACCTCGGCTCCACTATCCGCACCCATAAGGCTTGAAAAGAGTTCGGAAGATTCTTGAATGCCCGGAGGCCGCGCCTCCTCAACCGCCACGCCTTCGTTCTCGAGGACGCTCGCCGCCTTTCGCACGACTGAGGCAGTTTCAGGGGTGGGAGGAATAATCCCGTTGTCGACATAGAAAGCTACGTGTACCGTTCGAAGATCAACTCGAAAGGGGTCATCGAACAACCTCGGAACAACAATCGGGTCTCGCCAATCTACTCCCATGATCAGCGGAAGCGTCAAAACCAGATCTTCGACCGCCCGAGCCATCGGCCCGGCCGCCGTCAACTGAGCTCGCACCCCGGTGGGAAGTGGAAAGTAACCCGTCATGGGGACCAAACCGGTGGTGGGTTTAATGCCGGCGATGCCGCAGAAGTGGCACGGCAGTCGGATGCTTCCTCCCGCATCGCAACCGATGTCCAAAGGTGACCCACCTGCAGCAATAATCGCGGCTTCCCCGCCGCCACTCCCCCCGGGAGTACGAGAAAGATCGTAGGGATTATTCGTTCGCCCATAGACTGCGTTATCGGTTTCATTGGTAAGCGACAACTCTGGAACGTTGGTCTTGCCCATAATGATGGCCCCGGCGGAACGCAGTCGAGCGACGATCGTTGCATCTTTTGCCGGTATAAACGATGCCCGGCCGGCCGTTCCCGCGGTCGAGATAATGTTTTCGGTCTCCCACCCATCCTTTATGGTTACGGGTACTCCATGCAGCGGGCCCCAGGTCTCCCCGCGGCTCAGGGCTTCATCGGCTTTCTTAGCCCGAGCCATGGCTGCATCTGCTGCCAGTTGGACCACCGAATTCAGCTTCGGATTCACCCTGTCGATGGATCGCAAGTGAGCTGAGACGACCTCGCTCGAAGAAATCCTTCCGGCGCGGATCGCTTCTGCGAGCTTCGTGGCTGAGGCGTAGACTAACTCCTCCATCACTTTTCTCCTGGCTAAAAGCCGATTTGCAATACTGATGCTCCTTGAGACAACAAGTGCACCTTGTCCCTCACCCGGACTGACCTGATGTCCTTGCCCACGGAGGGCGGAATATGAAGACTTATCTTTTCAGGTTTCGGCTGGCCGGAACTGGAAAGAAGGTTGTAATCAAAGGCCAGCGTTGCGCCAGATCGGTTGAGGTCAAAATTGACTTTCCCAAACTTGGTCGGTGCACGCTTAACGACAACATGCGCACCATCGCCCAACCAATCTGGATCGACGCCCCAGCAGAGTTCCAGATTGTTTTCGTTTTCGTACACCAACGAATTTCGATGCAGCAACACATATTCAGCCGCAGCCCATCCGTGCGGCATGTCACCTGTCCCAAGACGTGAATCAATATAAATGCACTCAACCCAGCCGTTGGTTGGGGAGGCATGATTGACGTAGGCTCGAAAGAGCTTATTGAACATCGGTAAATCGTCGCGCAGCATGTAACACATGGCCCAATCCGCTGTCATGTAGGTCCACATATCGCCGTTGTTCACAGTCTTGAACCAGGTGTATAGACCTTCATGGCTGTGGCGCGCTATCCGTTCGAGACTGCTGGTCGCCATGGGATCGAGCGCATCGAGAAAGTGCGTCGGGTAACACGCTGCCGTATCGCCGTTGATATCGAGGTCCGGATCAAATGGATCTCCGGGTATGAATTGCCCATGGCCCACTTGGCGATACGCGCGCGTAACCGAGGCCAAGAGATTCGCCTGGAACTCATTCGAGGCTTCGGACATCAATTGCAGGTCGCTGGATTGAGCCAGACTCTCGGCCGCCATTAAGGCTTCGCGAATTCCGAGGATCCCCCAGAAATCCTGCTCATAGACATAGGTGGCGCCGGTTGACCCTGTATCCTCGCTTACGCCCTTCGGTAGAAGGCCCCAAAAGATGGGCTTTTGTCCGTTAGCCAAGAATACCTTCGTCTGGTCTGTGGATTTCTTGATCCAGAGTGCTCCTCTACGAATGTTGTCATAAACGCCTTCCAGCCACGCCCTGTCGGCAGTGAGCTCGTAGTGACGGCCCAAAGCCCAGAGCGCTTGCCCTTGCGAGTCCCACTCTTCATTAGGGCTTGCCCAAAGCCCGCTCGACTGCTGTCCCCACTTTTGCAGCGCTCCTTTCAAGCCTGGATCGGTAAAGAGACGTAGAGACTTCTGCGCCTCGTGAGCGTAGCCCGCCACATCCATGGCAACGATGATATAAGCACCATCGCGATACCAGAACGAGCCGTAAACCGTTGCCCCTGGTTTTACCACGTAGATGTCCTGGCCCTCACTTCCCTCGCTGGGATACTTTGTGCGAAGCAGGAACAGATTGATCAATGAAGTTTTGTACAGGTTGTCCAAGCGGGGAACGCCTATTGTAAACTGCGCACCCGCGCCCAGGAAAGTATTCCAACGCTTTTTGGTTTCCGATAGAGCTGCCTCTGGGGAGATTGCGGTCGCCTTCTGCTGCTCATCGGGGTGAAGATGATAGGGGAGCTGTATCCACGCGGTTGAGGAATGTTGTTGCTGGGAGCTATTTTCCAGGTTCACCGAACTAATGATGTCTTCGACGCGCTCTCTTCCGCACGGTACATAATAAATCGCCTGCGTGTTGTGCTTTCCGGCAATAACCCGCTCAGAGTCCACCGGCGCATCGAAAATCCATACGCCGCTCAGTAATGGACCACCCTCCAGCCCGAGCGCTCGTACTCGAATATGTGTTCCGGCCGGCTTGACCGTGAATTCGCGAAGTATGGGGAGCTCAGCCTGCGCTCGCCCGAATTCCACAATTTGACGCTGATCTTCTACGGATAGTGTTACGGCTCGAAACTGGCCAGAGTCGCCCACCAGCC
>Ga0209517_10002044_pt1 | contig 29314 bp, 22 predicted proteins | sample PeaSoiMetSII2010_FD_187695 | JGI IMG/M metagenome (GOLD analysis project Ga0209517, IMG submission 187695) | Peat soil microbial communities from Weissenstadt, Germany - SII-2010 (SPAdes) (version 2) | ecosystem: Environmental > Terrestrial > Soil > Wetlands > Peat | place: Germany...
GCTTGGCGGCAACAGTAGGTCTTGCTCCGGCAGGTAGTCTCGGTAGCCCTTTGGCATAAAACATTATGTACCGGTTCCGTTCCATTCATGCCTGCGAACTTGCGGTTTTATTCGGACAGGCTCCTAGAACAGATACTTAATCGCAAATTGCATAATCCTCGGGCCGTAGCCCTGGGCGGCGACGGCACCGTTCCCAGCCGGTTCCGCGTTGATCTGGCCGAAGGTGGAGCTGCTCAAGGTAGCCACCGGAGAGCCCAAATTGATCCGATTCTCAAGGTTGAACGCCTCCGCCCGGATCTCTATCCTTTGCCGCTCACGGATGACGAACTGCCTGGACAAACCCATGTTAATGCCGAAATAGCCCGGCCCCACCAGTGTGCCCACACCGACGTTACCGAAAGTTCCGGTGGCCGGGTAGCCAAAGGCTGCCGGGTTGAACCAGCAGGTTATCGTTTTGGTCGCGCAATAGGGGTTCGGAAGGACCTGGTTCGGCCGGTCTCCGCCTACCCCGGTCAAGTTTTCACTAATTCCCGTTGTAGCCGTGATTGCGGCGCCGGTTCGGATACTCACCGTTGTCGAGAGCTTCCAATTTCCGGCGGCCATCTCTACGAACCTCTGCGAGAACCTGGGCGATTCGGCGACCACGGAGAGATTGACGTTATGCCGCTGGTCCTCGCCGCCCACGCACTGTCCCCGATCCTGGCGCCGGTTGGCGGGATTCGTGTAGACCCCTCCCAGGTACTGATTGATAGGATCGGCTATGCAATGCGCCCACGTGTAATTGCCCAGCATTGTGAAGTGATTCGACAGGCGGTGGTTGACGGAAAGCAACATGGCGTTGTAGCTGCCGGTCGCGCCGTCATCGACCTGCTCCACCGAACCGTAGTACGGTCCCTGGGTTGGGTTCGCCAGCGTCAAAACGCGGCGCGAAGCCACGTTCCCTGTGGTCGAACAGGGGCCGGGGGCGGTGAGGCCGTACTGGCCGGCAGCGCAGTTTCCCGGAATGTAGACTGCCGGAGTCAGTTGCGCGGAATCCCACAAGTGAACCGCGTTGTTTCCCAGATAGCTCCCCGATAACAGCCAGTTCGAACCAATCTGTTTCTGGATCGTGAGGTTCCACTGCTCCACGTAGGTGGGATGGATGTTCAAGGGAGCGGTTAAGTAGGTTGCGGACGTGGGAAACACAAAATTAGAGCTTAAGGTGACTGGAAATGGATTTCCGCCTGGATAGCCCTGGTACGGATTGGAATAACCTCCCGGAGGTTGGGTCAAGTTGATTCCGCCGCCCCAGGGTGGTCCAGTCGCATAGGCGTAGTACGCGATGGTGAACGGCAGATCGTAGAACATGCCCCAAGAGGCGCGAACGGTCATTTTTCCGTCACCTTTAGGGTCCCAAACCAAGCCGATCCGCGGCGCGAAATCTTTCCAATTTATGTGAGTCGGCCGCTGGTTCGTGTCGAATCCAGCGTCGCCCGGGAAGAGTGTGCCGACCGGCGCGTTGGGGTACACCTTGGAATGCACGCCCGCGTTAAAATCCGCCTGATCGAAATGGCTGACATAGCCGGCTGTCATCTGTGGCCCTATGTAAGGCTCCCAGCGGAGGCCGTAGTTCACCGACAGATTTCGTCTGATTTTCCAACTGTCCTGTGCATACAGCCCAAAATACGTATGGCGCTCCTGGTCAAGCTGGAGATTGTTCTGGATGAAGGAGGCCGGATCCCCAAGCACGAAATCGGCCGGCGCCAGGCCAGTGGTCTGCCCATTGAATGTCATGAAGCCGCTGGAATACGTCGCGTAGTGCCCGTCCTGGGCCACCCGAATAAAGTTCGCGCCAAATCCGAGCTGATGCGCGCCCCGGATCAAACTGACGTCGTCGGCGACCTGATGCGTGGTGATGAACGAACCGGTGGCCGCGAGTCCGCCATTCGAGAAGTAATTGGTAACGTTAGTGTAAAAGCCGTAGGGTTCCAGGTTGGTTATGTGAACTCCAATATCGGACGGAGTGAATTGCGGCGATACAAACTTCTTAATCGCAGTTCTGTTCACGGTTACGCGGAAGGAGTTAATAGTGGCCGGCCCAAAGCTATAGGTATCGCCGAGAACACCGGATTGGACCAGATCGTCGGTACCCGCCGCAACCACCGACGAGAGGATGGTTTGAGGAGTAGCGGAAGCCACACCCTGGGACGGCGGCGAGGCTTCGTGGGCCGCGAAGTAACGTCCGAAAATCGTGTGTTTATCGTTGATCCGATAGTCGAATTTCGAGATTCCCATATACTCGCTGGTGTCGCTGACAGCGGTATATGTGATCCGGCCGCACGCCTGGTCGGGCGGCGTGGGGAAGTAGGTGGTCATCATCTTTTCCGCCGATGCATTGAGTAACGACGGCGCGACTATATTATTGATGAAAGGCGCCTTCAGGTTGATCTGCCGGCCGGAGTTGCAGGCCGGAGAGGCAGCGGCGGTAAAGTTGCCGGCGAGCATCGCCAAAGTAGGGAGGAACGCTACCGAGTTCGCCGGCGCCGAGCGCACCGTCGTATTCTGATAACCCAAGAAGAAAAACAGCTTGTTCTTTCTAATCGGCCCGCCGATCGTACCACCGAACTGGTTGCGCTTGACGCCATCCCCGGTCGTCGCCAAATAGTCCCGGCCGTTGAAGATCGTGTTGCGGACAAACTCGAAAGCGTCACCGTGATACTCATTGGTGCCGCTTTTGGTCACCGCATTGACGGCGCCCGCGGAATGATACCCGTACTGCGCCGGCAGAGCGCTGGTCTCCACTTTGAATTCCTGTAGAGCGTCCGGGAAGGGGAAGGGCAGGTTCAAAGCATTGAAGGGATCGTTATGCGTGCCGCCGTCGAGCATGTACGATATTCCAGCGACCCCCGGACCCGCCAAGGCGATGATGGTTTCGTTCTGGTAATTCTTGGTGGTATTGATCTGGCCATTGGGACCTGTCGTAGACGCTCCCGAGAGAAAAATGAGCTGGGTAGCGTCACGCCCATTGAGCGGCAGGTCCACTACCTGTTGCGAATTGATCACCTGTCCGACCCCGGTGCTTTGCGTCTCGACCATCGCCGCGGCCGCTTCCACAAGTACTTGTTCACTCACCGAGCCGACCTTCAGCGCGACATCGATCGCGGGGTTGGTGTCGACCTGCAGGACGATGCCGTTTTGAACATACGTGGCGAAGCCGGCCTTCTTGACTTCCAGCCGGTAAGGACCTACGGGAAGGCTAGGCAGAAGGTACGCGCCGTCGCCTGCGCTTTGGGCATTTCTTGTAAACCCCGTGTCGGTCTGCGTAACGGTGACATCCGCGCCGGGGATAGCCAGTCCGGTGGAGTCCTTGACGATTCCGTTAATTGAAACAGTCTGGGCAAGGAGCCCGGCGCAGGTAAAACCAATCACGGAAAACGCTTTCACAAGTAGCTTCATACGGGTAAACTCTTCTTTCCGCGGCGATCCCTTCGCGAGCTTGAATTGCGGAAGTATGACAGCCGAGAAAGCGGGAGTCAAGCGACTCTTCGACAGCGACTCTTCGACTCCGGGTGCGCGAGCGGGCCTCCGGTATCCCTACGCAAAATCTCAAGAATCCGAGCGTGCGAGCTATGCCAGGAAACTCGCGGTGCGGTCGGCTTTAAGCCCGCAGCCGGGCTGCTCTGCTCGCAACGCCAACTCAAAAGCCGGAGGCAGCCTAAAAAGGCCGAGTCCCCCAACGGCTACCAGCCGACAGATTTTATGCAGGTGTTGGATGTGTCGGATTGTGTCGGATCGATGGCGAACAAAGCGCCGTTACAATAAAGAACATCTCCACATCCCAGGATAGCTGGCGGAGTCCAGAGCACCGGGTGTATTTGTGAACGGTTTCAACAGGATATGGCTTGTGACTGGCTTTGATCCGGGCGTGCCAACTCTTCCACTTCTATGTCGGACGCCCTTCGACACCGCGCACTCCCGTCTTCGCGGAACGTCGAAGAAGCGGTTCGGCTGGCCAAGGCAACTCCAGGACCCTGTACCGATGGATGAAGGAAGCTGACGATGTAGCACAAATCTTTCTGATGAACTTCTTCAGCGAGAGCGCGCACCCGCGGACAAATAACCCACTCGCCTCGTAGCGTCGAATGGTCGACAACGGCCTCATTCGAGGTAGGGTGACAGGATCGTGAATGGTTGGCCACACTCTGAATCCTCCCCGCACCGGCAGTCCCCGTTTTCCTCACACATACGGGTACTCGCACGACTCTCTTTCCTGTCAGGCCAACATACTAGACCCCGGCGACACCGGCTGTTAGTATGTGTGGGCGTGTGAACAATTCCGTAAGGCGCCGGCCGAATTTTAACGGCCGAGACGCGAGGGAGGGCAGATGCGCAAGCTCGCTATGATTCTGTGCGTGACGGGCGTTTCCCTCACAGCACAGTGGCCGAATCACCCAACCCCCGGAATTCCACGCACACCCGACGGTAAACTCGACCTCTCGGCACCCGTTCCGCGAACCGCGGATGGCAAGCCGGACTTGTCCGGAGTCTGGGTGATCAGGAATGGAAGTTTCTATCTCACCTGGGACCTCAAGCCGGAGGATATCCGGCCGTGGGCCGCGGCCCAGTACAAACAACGCGCGGACGATTTTCGCAAGGACTCAGACGGAATCGCTTGTCTCCCGCCGGGTCCGAAGGCCGGCATTGGCGTTGGCCCCTTCCCGATGAAAATCGTGCAAACGGCGAACCTCGTCGTGGTCCTGTACGAATACGAGACCATTTTCCGACAGATTTTTACCGACGGCCGGGCGCTGCCGGAAGATCCCAACCCGGCCTGGATGGGCTACTCGGTTGGAAGCTGGGACGAAGACACCCTGGTAGTCGCCACGGCGGGTTATAACGACCGGACAACGATCGATCTAGCGGGGCACCCGCACACGGAAGCCTTGCGCGTGACGGAGCGTTTCCGCCGCCGCGATGCCGGACACCTGGATGTTCAGGTGACGTTTGACGATCCTAAAGCGTACACCAGGCCGTGGACGCTTCCTATGGAGTTCGCTCTGGTCCCGGACGGGGACCTCATTGAGTATGTTTGTGAAAACGAGCGCGACGCCCCGCACTTGGTAGGCAAAAGCGGGGAGGAGTTTCATGTTCCGGCCGATCTCCTGGCGCAATACGCCGGCGCTTACCAACAACCCGCACGCGCCGTCGCGACGGTCTCATTGGAAGGAAACCGTCTTATGATTGCGGAAGGTCAAACGGGAAAGATCCCGCTGTTCGCGCAATCGGAAAACACGTTCACTATGGAAGGAACCGGTGTGGAGTTCGTCAAGGATGCAAAAGGCGCAGTCGCCGCAATGATCCAGCACTGGGCGGAGGGCGATCGGAACTACGCCCGCAAGAAGTAATCTTCGGTGACAACTGGGATCTCACTGCACAGTTTCGCCGGCGACCGCCGGCGGCGGGGCGCGCCCCGTTGGCGGCCCTGGGGACGCGCTGTGTTCGCGTTCATTGGATTCGCAAACCGAATCCTCGCGGTCCCCCTGCTTTTGAGCGCTGCCATTTTCGCTCAATCGACCGATATCACCGGCTGGAATGGTCTGACCTGGGGCGCCAACCGGGCCGCAGCCCTGGGGGCTCTTCGCCCGTTTCATGTCCGCGTGTGCCCTTCCTGCACCGGCGCTGACGCGCTGGTCATCGAGGACTACAAACTCAAGGACCTCGCCTATCAAGTCAAACTGTTGTTCCTCCCGAAGTATGGACTCGCAAGCGTCACGATGACCGCCGCCGATGACCGGGAATCGTTTCAGAAGGTCCTCTCCGAGTTGACGGCTCGCTACGGCAGGCCGACGCTCAGGTCCGAGTATGACGGCGATCGGGAGGTGACGCGAACCAAATGGGAGTGGACCAGGCTTCACGGCAAACTGTCGCTGGCCTCCGACTACGGCGACGGTACAAACGCGGATTTCACTGTCACCTATGAAGCCCGGCCAGGCGATGCCCGATAGGCGTTTGGCGCGGGGGTTGAGTGGCTTCAAGGATTCTTGCGGGTTCATCATTTCACCGGTCGCTCATCGGCTCTCACTGGAGAAGCCTGGATGATAGAGCGTTTGGGGTGATGCGGATGTGGCTGACTTGCTGGACCACCGAAGCTGCAGGTGCATTTGGAACGTGGCAAAACGGGACTCTATGTTCCGGCAAACCTCTGCACGGCCTGTTATAGTAACCTGCTATGCACCTTCGAATCATCGTTCTTACAGTAGCCGCCGTTTCGGCGGCTCCCTTGCATGCCCAACTCGTGGCTCCCAACTCCACCGGCGATGCCATCGGCCACGTTCACCTGAACGTCAAGGATATCGATGTGCAGCAGCGCTTCTGGACCCAGTTGGGTGGCACGCCGGTGAACAACGAGAAGCTCCAGATGATGCAGTTTCCGGGGATCTTCATCATCCTGCGAAAACAGGATTCGACCGGCGGCACTGTCGGATCGGTCATCAACCACTTCGGATTTCATGTGAAGAACTTCGATGCGTCGATCGCCAGCTACAAGGCGGCGGGCATTAGCATGGATGCCGGCGCCAATCCCAAACAGATGTTCTTGAACGGACCGGACGGCGTCCGTGTGGAGATCTTGGAGGATACCTCGATCAAGGGTCCCGTGGAGATGCATCACATCCATCTTTTCGTTCCCGATCCGATCGCAGCGCAGGCCTGGTACGTCAAGAACTTTGGAGCCATCGCGGGCAAGCGCGGCCAGTTCGATACCGCCACCGTTCCCGGCGCGGAAATTGCGTTTAACAAAGTGGACATGCTGCAGGTTCCCAGCAAGGGCCGCGCCGCCGATCACATGGGATTTGAAGTGAAGAGCATCGACCAGTTTGTGAAACGGCTCGAAGCCGCGGGAATTCCACCGGAGGCCGCAATCCGCACCAGCCCGAACGCCTCCAAACTTCGGATCGCCTTCCTCACGGACCCCTGGGGCACCTACATCGAATTGACCGAAGGTCTGACGCCCGCGAAGTAATTGAGGCGGTTCAACCAGAACCAGCTGCCGCGCATGCCCGAGCGGATGCTCACCGCGATGGTTGTGCCCTTTGCGCCTGGGCGCGCGCCGCGGAACCTGCTGGTCAGGTTCGGGAGTATTGCCATTGGCACGCCAACCTCTGAACCAGCGCGGTTCCCTCAGATCGCCTCGTAGAGGAGGCTCCTTTGATCTTTTTTTGACGGGCAACAGAATCAACCGATCGATCTCGATCACCCGCCCGCGGGACGGCGGTCGCGGCCCGCCGCTGTTTCATTCGTGTCCGTTCATCATGGACGGTCGGCGGTGCATTGGTGGACCGGGGAAGTTTTTGGCTCCTGCTGCGCGAGCTCAGCGTATGCACTCCGGGCTTCTCGAAAAATGGGAATATCCTCGTCGGCGCCCTTCCACGACGCAAAAAACGCCTCGTATTCGCACCGGCTGACTGCTTTGTCGCCCTGGAGCGCGCGGGCCTGGGCCAGTCCGATATGTGCGAGCGGGTAATACGGCGAAGTGGGATCGACGCCTTGGTTCCTCAAAATCTTCTGGAATTCACCAGCCGCGTTGGCTCCCAAATGAGCCGCCAGATACGCCGTCCCCCGGATATAGGGCACCGTGAAATTGCGGAGCTCGAAAGGCGCGGAGTTGCGGAGCAGATCGACCGCGCGCTCGGGTCGCCCGCGCTTGATCTCCACTTCGGCCCGAATCGCGGGGACATGGAACTCGTTGACGAGAGTATCCAGCGGGTCTTTCCGAATCAGTCCGTCAGCGAGCGATTCTGCGCGGGCCAAGTCGCCGCTCTGTGCCAGGACCAGCGCGGCATCTTCCGCAACCTGCGCTCCTTCAACCGCCAACGCGGCCGCGGCGCGCTCCTTCGCGGCTTCGAAATTCCCGAAGATGGCCTCGACCGATCCTTGTGACACGACCGCGGCGCCGGCATTGTCCGGATGTCCATTCTTGGTCGCCACGGTGAACGCCCGCCTGAACAACTCGCGCGAATCGCGGAGCCGGCCCGCGGCAGCCGCGGCCCATGCTTCGTAATTCAGAGCATCGTCCTCAGTGGGCTTGCCGGCGCCCCAATCCGCCTGGCGCTGCATCGCCGCGGAATCTCCTTCTGCAAAAGCGATCTCATACAGGATCTGGTGAACGTCCCAGCCGTCCAGGTGTTTTGCGATCGCGCTCTCGCATACCGCCTTGGACTCCGTGAAACGACTGGCGCTCCGGTATGCCCTGGCCAGAACGATGTATGGGAAGGAATGACTCGGGTTCAGCCTTACCGCTTCCCGCGCCGCTTCGATAGCTTTGTCATATTGGCCCAGATCGGTGTATTTGTTGGCAAGATTATTTGCCGGGATCCAGTCTCGCGGGTACGCGTTTCTCCATACTTCGTAGTTGTCGATGGCCTTGCCCGCTTCGCCGCTGACGTTCTCGTAATACCGCGCTGCTAAATAAAGCCGCTCCCGTTCGCTGGTGCGCTCTCGCAATTGGAACGCCCGTTCCGCAAACTGCTTCGCCAGCCCGGTCTCCTTCAAATTGGCGTACACCGCGGCCAACCGCCCAAGAGCAAGGGTGAATTGGGGATCGAGTTCAATGGCCCGCTTGAAGAAAGCAGCCGCTTCCCCAGGCTTGTCCTGCCGCCGCAGCTCGTCTCCCTGGGCGAACATTTTCAAAGCATCGAGCGAACCGGTAGTGGCCTGCTCGATGGGTGCGCCGAACTTCCGGATCGAAGCCAGAGACTCGCCCAGGCTTCGGCGAATCTTCGCCGTGGCATCGTCCAGCGCTCGAAGGACTCGCTCTTTGCTCTCGGCTTCCGCTGTCGCTCCCGCTAACACACCGCCCGTGGCGCAATTCAAGGCTTCCAGCGTCAGCACATATCGATTTCCCAAGCTGGCGATCGAGCCGCTCATCATCGCTTTCACCGCTTTGCGTTGGCAGATTTCGAGGCCCACCTGCCGGGTGATCGGTTCATCCGGGCGGCGGCGCATGTATTCCAGGGTCTGCCGCACATCTTGATCCGGCAGGATGTTGAAATAGGGCGACTGGCTGATTTCAATTTCGAGCACCTTCTGCAACGTGCCGTCAAAGGCCACGTCGCCGGTCCGATTCTCAAAATCGGCCAGGACGATGGAGTCCTGTTCAGTAATCGGCGGCCGCGTGTTCCGGACCGCATACCAGACGACGCCACCTACCGCCAAAATCACAGCGGCGATCGCCACATGCTTTCGATGAGCCAGCCAAGACGGATGAGAAGGATGAGGTGGAGGAACCGCGGGCTCGAAAACCTCGGGAACCCTCGCTTCCTCAATCGTCACCCGCGACACCGAGTGGCTCTCCACCACGACATCGTCTTCTTCCACGACCGTTCGCACCATCTCCGCGAAGCGGTAGCCTCGTCCCGGTACCGTCACGATGAAGCGGTTGTCCCCAGCTGTTTCGCCTAATGTTTTCCTCAACACGAAAATGTTCTGAGTGAGGTTGGACTCCTCCACAAAGGCGTCCGGCCAGACCAGCTTCATCAGCTCGTCCTTCGATACCACTCGTTCGCTATTCTGCACCAGCGCCAGGAGCGTATCGAAGGCCTTCGGCTGGAGCTGGATGGGTTGTTTCTCCCGAAATAACAGGCGCCGGCCGGGATCCAGGCAAAAGTCACCGAACTCTAATAAGTTCTTTCCGCTGTTGCTCATACCCGGCTTTGAGAAATCCTGAGAAGTTCTGAGACGCTTCCTGAAGACTCCTGATCCGCACCTGGGGCACCATGCTCTCGTGGACCCAAGGTGGACTCAGTTTATCACGAGAGTTCGACGCGGGCGAGCAGTTGAGGAGCAAGCAATGGCAACTCCTAAGAGAATCCAGATCAGCATCGAAACGCATCAGGTCTTCGTCATCCGGCGGCGCCAGTCCACCCGAGTCTGGTGCCAGGAATGTGGGCGTGAGACGGAGATGCTCGATCTGGGGGACTTACAGGCACTAACCGGCCTGCCGTACCAAATCCTACGCGATGCCGCGGATACCTATGGATGGCATGTTTCTAGATGTCACGACGGGTCGACGCTCATCTGTCTGGAATCGATACAGTGGCCGCGACGGTAAAACACACACACAGTAAAAGGAGAAATTTTTATGACAATCGACAAACTCTCGAACGTAAGCTGCTTCGAAAGATTCCTGGCGGGGCGAACCCTGCCGCTAGCTACCCGCGCGCTCGGCATCTTAGTCGGCAGCGGGGTCGGCTGCGGGCTTGTGGCATTACTGCTCGCCAGTGAAGCCAGGGCAACGGACATCACCCTCACGCCCCAGGTGACTGGAAAGAAGATCGGCACCGGGTATCTCCCCAAGTTGGCTTCGGACGGGCAGAATACCGCCGCGGTCATTGCGGAGACCGGCAAGGGCTTAAGCCAATTGGAATCTTTGATCGGACCGTTTAACACTATCTCTCTCACTGGAGGGGTGTCCTGGCCGGGTTCGTTCAGCGACCTTTACAGTCCCCCAACCGTCCCCCAGATTGGACACGCGCCCTCGATCGCCGTGGCTTTTCAGCAAGCGTATCCGAATTACGACAATGCAATCGAGGTGCACCAAGGTGGCCAAGAGAGCGAAAGCTCCCTTTGGTATCAGCTCGGGACCACCGGCGATGCGCTCTTCGCAACCAGCATCAATTGGTCGGCCGCGAACAACTACGACACGGGCTACGACCCCACGGTCGCTGTCGATAACAATACGGCTCCGTCCGCCACAACCACTACCGTCGTCGAAGTGCATCAAGCAGGAGTAGGCGTATCCGGTCTTTGGTATCACGTTGGCACGCTAACTCTCGGGGCTTCGCCCTCCATGAGCAGTTGGAGTGGAGCGCTTGAAATCAACCCCGGCGGCGTTCAAACTCAAGGCTACGTTCCTACCGTCTCGGTCGCCAACAATCTAGCTATTTTAGTCGCCCAGGGAACCGGTGGAGCGCTCTGGTATTCAATCGGGGTGGTGGACACAGCCACCTTGACGATCAACTGGAGCGCACCCATTCCCTATGGCACCACCGGCTATAATCCGACTGTCTCGGTGTATGGCGATGGAGGCGACTCTACCGCCCCCGGCGGCGCCCGAGTTGTAGTGGAGGCACACCAGACAAGCAATACCACAGGACCGTTGACGTATAGAACGGGCTACTTGCCAAAGGGCCCCCACGGCTCCGCCCCCACGTCCATCACGTGGGCCCCTGACGCGGACAGTCCTTTGGCCCCTGCCGGTTGCTACCCATCCATCGCACTGGCCTCCGACGGATATACGACATCGTATCTGAGCTTGACAGAGACGCATGAAACCGGTTGCGGGAAGGCGACGACCATAGAGTATTCGTTCAGTACAATCAACGATTAGCCGTTGGGCCAACAAGGGGCGCAACGGGCTGTGCACCTACTTCATCAAAGCCCGATTTTCACCACGTCCGTTTACTTCGCGCCGCCGGGTTTCTTCCCGGCGGCGTTTCTTGTCCTGCAGGATGCGCAATTTCTCCGGCCAATCCGAAGCGCTCGATTGACTCCTTCCGGGCGTTGGGCTGGTACGGCAATTCGGTCTGGCAGTCGAGCGCGAGGTAGCTCAGGACGCACGATCCCGGTGTGGCTACGCCCTTTCAAAGAGACGCCGGAGCACGATCCAGAGCAGCCGATCCATCGGATTCAATTTCGGATGCTGTCATTTGCGCTTCAGCACCGATACCCGCTGGCGAAGAGCGAGAATCTCCAACGCCAGATTGGTTCGGCATACGAAGAAGACACCTGCGACGGCTAGATCAGGCAAACGCGCGGCATTGCCAAGTAACAATAACCCCTGTTACCGGCCCGGTCGAGCGCCGGGGCGGCCATTCTGCTGCACGGGAGTCCCTGCCACCCCGCCTTTGGAAGCAATCAAGTCGCCGGTGTCTTTGTGGACATCGATGCGCTGGCCGCCACGGCTATTGCCGCCGGCGCGGCCCATGGCGTAATCCAAGGCCGTGAATCCCCGGTTATCGGCGAGGTTCACGTCGGCGCCCTTGGCTAAGAGAAATTCGACGACCTTGTTCCAGCCCCAGAACGCCGCCCCATGCAGAGGCGCTTGTTCAAAGCGGCCCGCGCGGCCGTTCAATGCTCCCCCGTGCGCGAGCAGCAAGTCCAGCGACGCGATGGCGCGATCTTGCACGTCCGCCGCCATGAAGTAGCCGCGGGTGTCGGCATCGATCGACCCCATCCCCGACGCGGCCAGCGTGGGCGTCATGCCCGTGTTGTTAGGCAGATCGACGATGGCGCCGTGTTCGAGCAGCAACTGGATGGCCGGTGCGTCCTGCGCTTTCGCCGCGCGCAACAACGGCGTCGCGCCCACGGTCAGCATCTGATCTACGCCGCGATCCGCGCCCGTCGCGCGATAGGGCGGAAGAAGTTTCAACTGAAGATTAGGATTGGCTCCCTTTTCCAGCAAGATTCGAATGATATCGATAGGCAATGTTTCATCGAGCGAGGGCTGATCGGGCCGTCCGCCATGCGGCAGCGTGTTGTAATCGACGGCGAGGTACAGCGGGCTGCGGCCCCACCAGTCCCACCGGTCGATGTTCGCTCCCTTGTCGATCAAATATTTCGCAACGTCGAAATGAGCATTGAAGACCGCTGAGATTAATGGCGTCACGCCCTCCGGGTCCGGCAAGTCAACCTTCGCGCCCTTCTCCACAAGAGCCTTCACGCAATCCAGGCAGCCTTCGCGGACCGCAAACAGCATGGCCGTCATTCCACCGGGAGGCCGAGGCTGAGCCCGAGGCTCCGCGCTCACCAGCGGCGTCAGGAGATCGGTGTCGGACTTGGCGTCAACCTCCGCTCCGCGGGCGAGCAGCTCGCGCATGATCGGACCTTGGCTCGAAGCGGCCGCCCACATCAGCGGCGTCTGTCCCCGCTGCGTTTCCTTGACGTTAGGATTCGCGCCTTTGTCCAATAACAACTTCGCGGCGGCGACATTCGACGTCCGCGCGACGATCATGAGCGCAGTCTGACCGTCCGCTCCCGGGGCATTCGCGTCCGCGCCGGCGTCGAGCAGCGCTTTGATCATCTCGGTATTGGAATTGACCGCGGCCTCCCCCAGCGGCGTGGACCCGAGCTGATTCCGAACCTTCGGATTCGCGCCCGCCTTTAACAGGCGCGAGACGAGATCCAGGTCGTTCAAATTCGCGGCCCACAGTAAAGGCGTCGAGCCATCGGCTTCGGCGGCATTTACATCGGCGGATTTCTTCGCGATCATTTCGACCGCGGCGGCGCGCTGCAAGGATTTGATCGCGACCGCGAGCTGAGCGTCCGTGGATGAAATGTCAGCCGCAAACACCGGCGCTGCGGCCGGGAAAAGCCCCGCGCCCAAGGCAAGCGCCGCGGCAACCATCAAGGTTTTCATCGCGCCTAAACCTCCATGAGCTTGCCTGTGCTCTCGCCAAGTTTGTCTTGTGGGATGCCGGCCCGATCCAGCAAAGTCAGCAAGACGTTCGCGAGCGGTGTGTGCTCCGGAGGCACAATGTGCTGGCCGCCCTTTACGGTCTTCCAACCACCCACGATCGAGGTGGGAAGTGGATAGTGATTGTGGGCGTTGCTGTTGCTCATGTTGCTGCCATAAAGGAACAGCGAATGTTCCAGCATCGTGCCGTCGCCATCCGGCATTTTGGCGAGCTTGTCCAGGAACTTCGCGAAGACCTGCGTGTGATAGGCCTGCACCTTCGTCAGGCGGTCCATCTTGCCTTGCTCGTTGTTGTGATGGGAAAGCGGATGGAAGGCATCGGAAACGCCGATGTGGTTGTAGGTCTGGCCGCTGACTTCGGCCGCCATCATGAAGCTGAACACCCGCGTCATGTTGGCTTGATAAGCCAGCGCCACCAGATCGAACATCAAATTGATGCGTTGGTCGAACGCATACGCCTCGGCTTTGGGGGCGTCGGGAATGGCGACCTTCGAGAGATCGCGCGCCTCCGTTTTTTGAATGCGGCGCTCTATCTCGCGGACGCTTTCCAGGTAATCCGACAGCATGGCCCTGTCGGATGGGCCCACGACCCGCTCCAGCTTCTTGGCTTCCTCCCCGACCATGTCGAGTATCGAGCGGTATTGCTGGGACAAGCGAGCGCGTTCGGTCGCATCGTCGCCCTGGCCGAACAGCCGGATGAACAGCTTCCGGGGGTCGGTTTCCATCGGAAGGGGCGACGTAGGCGAGCGGAACGAAATCGTTCCCGAATAGGAGCAGCCGTAATCGCGATCGCAGAATCCGCCGCCACCTTTGTTTTCCGTCGCGACCTCCAGGGAAGGAAGCGGAGTGTCCTGGCCGATGTGTTGCGCGGCGATCTGATCGGCCGTGGTTCCGCCATGCGCTTCCTGGCTGATCGCCGGATGAACGCAGGACAGCCACGTACCGGGCGAAAGCGCGTGCACCGGGCCCACGGCGGCTTGATTGTCGATGTTGCTGAACACCGTGGTCATGGCCTTGTACTTATCGAGCGGCTTCAGGATGTCCCGAAACTCGCCGATTTTGCCTTCACCGGTAGGTGTCCACTGGGCCTGTACGGCGCCATGGGGGAAGTAAATGAATCCCAGGTGCGGCGTGGCGTTCGCCGCCGTCTCCGCCAGCGCCGTCTGCGCCGGAATCATCGCGTCCAACAAAGGCAGCGCAATGGCGGTCCCAACGCCCCGCAGCACGGTGCGGCGGGTCAAGTGCTTCTTGGTGACAAACATTTCGGTGCTCCTCGTACGATTCTAGTGCAGTGCAGCGCAGATTGCGAGGGGTTCGGTAGTGCTCGGCACTAACCGAGCACTACCAGGGGTTCAAAAAGCCCGCGGACTCCGCGTCTCATGACTCCAGGCTGCCGGCGGGCCTCCGCGGGGATTAAGTTGGGTGTGCGTTATACAATGTGTATGACGATGCGCTTTGAATGGGATTCGCGCAAGAGCCGAATGAACCAAACGAAGCACAAGGGTTTGGACTTTGCGACCGCCGCTCTCGTATTCGACGATCCGAAACTGCTTCTCATGCACGACCGCGTCATCGAAGGCGAGCAGCGCTGGCACGCGATTGGGGCCGTATCCAAGCTGTATCTGGGGGCCCTCCTGCTAGTCGTGCATACATATCGTGAGGACGAAGGCAATGGCGAAGAAATCATCCGCATCATCTCGGCCCGGGAAGCGAATCAGCGTGAGCGCCGAATCTATATTCAGCAAGCCGCTCAATAAGCGCCAAAAGGCGGTACTGACGGGCATAGCGAAGCGCCAGGCGGCTGACGATGACTCTGAAATCGATTACTCCGATATCCCTGCGCTGACGGATGAGCAGTTGGCGCGATTTCGCCGGGCGCCGAAAGTACTGGTGGCGGCCCGGCTCGATCGGGACGTCTACGACTGGCTTAGGAAATATGGAGAGGGCTATTCGACCCGGATCAACCGCATCCTGAGAACAGTGATGTCCAAGGCGCGATAACGGTGACTACCTGGCCGCCACTTGCGCGGAGGCCTTGCCTGGTTCGGACTGGGTTACTTCCACCATGCTCGACTGGAACGCCGGGGCCTTGATGATTCCCATCACGATCGACGAAAACCGGTAATTGTCGCCCTTGGCGTCCCTTACAATCTTCCGCACACTCGGCATGTCGAAGTACTCGATCCCTCTGCCCAGTGCATACATCGTCATTTTTTCCGTGAACGTCTGCGCGAACTGCTCCGGGTGTTTGAGCAGCGCGTTGCGCAGGTCCGTTGGACCGTTCACCGCCGTTCCGTCCACGAGTTTGCCGCTGGTATCGATCTTGGTGCGGGTGAAGCGGTCCATGGTCCTGTAGGTGGCGATGGTGTCGAAATTCTCCAGCGAGAAGCCGAGCGGATCCATCACGCCGTGGCAAGCGTTGCACGTTGGATTCGCACGATGGGTTTCCATGATCTCGCGAATGGTCTTCGGCGTTTCGCCTTCCTTGTTTTCCTTGAACGCCTCCACGTTGGGCGGCGGCGGAGCCGGCGGCGTGCCCGCAATGTTCTCGAGAATGTACGCTCCGCGCAGTACCGGCGAGGTCCGGTTCGGATAGGCCGTCACCATCAGGATCGCGCCTTTACCGAGCAACCCAAAGCGGTTCGGATCGGTGAGCGTCACGCGGCGGAATTGATCGCCTCGCACATTTTCCACGCCATAGTGCGCGGCGAGCCGCTCATTGACAAACGTGTAGTTGGCGCTCAGCAGATCCACCACGCTCCGGTCCTCACGGAAGATGCTATCGACAAACAACTCCATCTCGCGGCGAAACGCGGTTCTGAGCGCGCCATCGAAGGCGGGATAAGTAAATTGGTCCGGCTCCAGCGCAGCCATGTCGCGAACCTTCAGCCACTCAAACGCGAAATTGGTCGTCAGCGTGGTCGCGCGCGGGTCGGCCAACATTCGTCGGACCTGCTGCTCCAGCACCTTGGGATCGTTCAACTTGCCTTGCTCGGCCACCGTGAGTAATTCCTCGTCGGGGAGACTGCTCCACAGGAAGAACGACAGTCTTGACGCAAGTTCCATCCCGCTAAGCCGATAGATGCTGCCCGGTTTTGCGGTGGCCGGCGGAAGCTCGGTGCGATACAGGAATTTGGCGCTCGCCAGCATCGCAACCAGCGAGTTCTCTATGCCGTTCTCGAAGGTTCCGGCCTTCCGGCGGTCGCCGTAGAACTGCATGAGAGGCGCGAGGTCCTGGTCGTTTACCGGGCGGCGGAACGCTTTTCTCGCAAGGTTCGAAAGGATACGCGCAGCGCAGGCGGTTTCTTCCTTCGGATCCGGAGCCCGGCATACGAAAATTCGGGTCCTGCTGGCGGTGTCGACCGGATCCCCGGTGGGATTGAACGGGCCATTGACAGTGAGCGTGGGCGCGGGGCCGCGTCCGGTGTTGGCGCCGCCGTTGGAAACAACGCCACCTACGATGAGGCCGGTGCTGGAGTAGCCGGTGCCCGCGGCACCCGGAACGAATCCGAACAACTCTCCTTCGCTCTCTGCTAAGCTGTGGCCCGCATTCGCCGCGACAATCGTGTGCATGCCCGCCGTCAGGTGCGTCCTGCCTTTGGTATCGATGTTTGCTCCATCCACCGTGAAGACCGCCGGATTCCCCGACGCGCGGATTTCATAATCTCCTTCATACGAAGCCAAATACCGCCCGGTGATCCCGCCGCGAGCTCCGGGCGGTAGCGGCACGCCCGAATCGACCCCCCGCAGCACCGTCTTCACCTCTTTGCCCGTTGGCGGCGTTCCGATCGCCTGCCTGACCACGGCGCGTGCCGCCATGATGTACTGGTCCAGGAACGACGGAGACACTTTCAATGCACTGGCAATATTGTCGAAACCGTCGCTGATGTCGTCGGTCGGGAGCAGGGCGGCCGCATCCACATCGATGCCGAAGATGTCGCGCATGGCGTTCGCATACTCGGCGCGATTCAGGCGGTGGAGGCGGACGCTACCGGGGTTGAGGTTCGCGGCGCTCGCCTTGTCCAACGAATCTTCGAGGTAAGTGGCAAGGGAGTTTACCGCCGCCTGAGGAGGCCTGGGCGCGCCCGGCGGCGGCATCATCCCTCCACGAAGTTTCCGTATGGCCCGCTCCCACGTCAGCGGGTCCTTCTCCGGATGCGCCAGATCCAGCGCGTTGAGGTCCAACTTCGCCGTCTTGAGCTTTTGGTTATGGCAAGTGGCGCAATAACGGCCAAGGAGCGCCTTATTCGGATTGTCGGCGCCCGGAGCCTGCGATGCATCCTGCTGAGGCGCTGCCATCAGGGCGCACGTCGCGAAGATGGCGAGTAGTAACTTGCGCATTTTCAGAACGATCATATTGTATATGTTGCGAAGCTGCGCGGAAAGGGGGTGGCGGGACCTAGACGATCCCGCCCAGTTCGCGGACGTGGGCCCACAGCCCGCGATAGGCCGTAAAAATGAACGGCTCCGGGTCGCCGGCCAGTTGGCCTTCGAAATCCTTCAGGGCTTTCGCCTCGATCATATCCTTGGGACCCTTGCCTTGCTTTAGGAGCTTCACCAATTGCTCGCGCACTTTGGTCAGGATGTCGAGGCTGGCCTGAACGTCAGCCTTAGTCATCACCGGTCCATTGGCGGGTACGATCTTGGTCGTGTCGTTGGCGAGACGAAGCAGCGTGCGGTGCGCCTCCTGCATTCCTCCGATCCAACCGCCGGTGGGAAAGTCGAGCAGGGGAAGCCGGCCCGGCTGCACCACATCGCCTGCTACCAGGACATTCGACTGCGTGAAGTGCACGTAGATATCGCCGTCGGTGTGCGCAAACGGCATCAGGCCGTATTCAACGAGCTCACCGCCGAAGGTTGTCTTGCCCGTGGTGTAGAAGGTCTCCGTCGGAAGGGCTTCCTTGGCGCGCGGCGGAAACACTTTCTTTTCCCAATCGTGGATGATTTCCTGGGTCATCCATAGCTTCGTGTTCACGTGGGCCATCAACTTGGCGCCGGCCTTGCTCATCGTCTCGTTAGCCCCGGTCGATTCGAGGTGCCAGTGCGTGTTGATGACGGTCTTGACGCCCCCCGTAAGCGTGAGGACGCTGTCGGCGCGCGCGGCGTCGCCGCAATCCACAAGAAGACTTCCGCCTTCGCCCGCGAGTGCGACGATATTGTTCCCAGCTCCGGAAATCAGAGTCGCCTTTTCCGTGAGCTTCGTCGCCGTGGGGCTTGCTTCAGCCAACGCGGCGCGAGCAAAATTCAGCGCCGTGGCACTGGCGGCAAAGGTTCGGAGGAATTTTCGGAGGAATTCTCGTCGTTGCACGCCATTTATTGTACTACTCGCAGCCAAGCAACACCGTCACCAGGCCTGGCCTACCGGCACAGAGAGCTCAGGAGAATTCCCCGCTAGCTCGCAACGCCAATACCACCCCTGGAAATTGTCGCCGTACCAAATCCCACCGTGAAGCTCATGGCACTCCGGGGCAACAGGGCTGCCCGCTCTGGCACGGAAGGGAGCTGCGCTCCACGCCACGCTGGCCCGTGTTTGATGCGCAAGCTCAATCTCCCGGAAGCCTGACCCGCCGTTTTGAGAATCGCCAAGGCAAGCCCCGGCGGAGCCGGTGCGGAGAGTTAGTTTTCGTGCCCGCCTGAGCAGGGAAGCAAAGGGAAATGGTTAACTACCCGGCACCGTAGGCACCGTGCCACAGGTGTTCTTAAGCCAGGCATAGCTGGAGCTGAGTGCGCTGTTGGCGTTGCAGGGGAGCGCGCTCAGATACGTCCAGATGGCCAGGAGCTGCCTGTCGGTCATGTTCCCGAATTTCGGCCACGGCATCACTTGTAGCAGACTGCCGTCAACGAAATTGTAGGGCGTCGCAGTGTAGCAGTTCGTAGTCACCGTGGAGCTACAGTTGAGGTGCAGATGATCGAAATCCGTACCCATGCGAAGAATCGTCTTGAACGTGTTGAAGTCGTTGCCGCCCTCGGGGTTGCCGGTGTGATCCGGAGTCAGGTTGCGCGAATAAATGTCCGGTCCTAAGCCCGGCCCAAAAGCGCTGCTATCGAAGACGCCGCTGCTCTTTCCGGCGCCGACAGGTCCGAAATTCGCGCCGCCGTTCAGATAATAGAGTTGATTGTACTTCACCGGGTAGTTGAAACCCGGAAGAAAGTACGGATTGTTGCCGGTCGTGGCCGTGGACTTGTACTCGAGTGCGGGATTCGAGCCATGACAGCCGTTGCAATCGCCCTGTGCATTGACGATAAAGCTGCCCAAACCGACCAAGTCCGGATCTTTGCCGTTCATATAGACGGTGAGTCCGGTGTTACGGATGATGCTCAGACCAATTTGCGACAGATCCGAGTCATTGCCGTCCGCGTGTGCCTTCGTGGTGTTGAGAACCAGTCCGCAAACGCTGATCAGGACAGCGGCGGACACAGCCACCGCGGCTTTGCCTACTTGCTCAAGCATTGGTTCGTCCTCCTGTTTTTTGAACTTCAAGCTCCGTCAAGTATACAGACGCTGGCCTCGATTGCAAGCAACTTTTTGGGCAGCTTGTGTCGCCGGAAGCGTACCAGTACTAATGAGAAGTGAGCAGAGTGAGTGGTGCGCCTCCGCCGGCCTCCTTCTTTTCTTCCACGCCATTGATCCCCTGCAGGCCGGGCAGCTCCTATCCCGCCCGGCAGGGTCGGCGCCCAGATCCTCCGCAGAATCGCCCCGAACGCCTCTGGTTCCCAGTCACATCGGAGCGTTGGCCGGACGACTCATGCGCACCGGAGATACGCGACGGGCCAGCGATGCGTCCGGCGCTCCACTAGGTCTTGCTGCTTACCATTGGGTGCTCCGGGAATTCGACGCGGCAGCGGATTGGTTCGGCTCTGGTACGGGAGGGAGCTGCGCTCCACTCCCCGCTGGGCCGGCTGCAGTCCTTCGAAAAAAACCCGCAGAAGGGCCCTACGAGTTCGACAGCTTAAGCGTTTCGTCCTTCGTCCAATCCATTCATGTCGATTCACGTTCATTCATGGCCAAGAAGCAGCCTTCCACAAAAACCGCTCGAATCTTTTTCATACCCCGTTGTGGCCGAAGGCCGTGGGGCATTCCTCCAAAAAACACCAGCAGAAAGGCCCTGCGAATACAACAGTTTAAGCGTTTCGTCCTTCGTCCCATCCATTCATGTCGATTCACGTTCATTCATGGCCAAGAAGCAACCTTCCACAAAAACCGATCGAGTCTTTTTCATACCCCGTTGCGGCCGAAGGCCGTGGGGCATTCCTCCGAAAAACACCAGCAGAAAAGGCCCTGCGAGTACAACAGCTTAAGCGTTTCGTCCTTCGTCCCATCCATTCATGTCGATTCTCGTTCATTCATGGCCAAGAAGCAGCCTTCCACAAAAACCGCTCGAATCTTTTTCATACCCCGTTGTGGCCGAAGGCCGTGGGGCATTCACACCGCAAAACCCAAAATCTCCCCCGCCAATCCAACCACTTCCCCACATCCACCCCAAGCCCATCCAAATCCCCCTGGTACCGATAGTGTGAGGTACGAACCATGTCTTCCAGAAAGAAATCCAAAGCCGCCCGCATCAACGGCGCCAAGTCCAAAGGACCGGTAACGCCCGAGGGCCGAGCCCGCTCCTCCCAAAACGCGCTCCGTCACGGACTGTCCTCCGCGGTAGTGGTGTTACCCCACGAAGACCGCTCCCTCTTCGAGCATCTCCGCGACTCCTACATGGAATCCTTCCAACCGACCGACCAACCCCAGCACGACCTGGTAGAAACCATGGCCGCCGCCCGCTGGCGCCTGAACCGCCTGCAGGAAATCGAGGCCAAGCTGCTGGAAAAGGAAATGGTCCTCCGCGCCAAGGCCATCGCCAAGGAACTCACCGAAATGACCGAGGTAGAAAAGCTGGCCTGGGTCTTCGACAACCTGGCCAACAACGGCAAATCCCTGGCCATGTTAGTCCGCTACGAAGGTAGCCTGAACCGCACTTACGAGCGCGCCTTCAAGCAGTTACAGCAACTCCAGAAGCCGGTAGCACAGCCTCCAGCCCGTGAATCGGCACAAATACAAAACGAACCCAACGAACAGCCCGTTCCCGCCGCACAACCGCAAAACGAACCCACGCCGGAGCCCCAAAACGCCGGTCTTACGCCCCCTCTTCCCCCCAGCCCACCGAGTGAGGAGGCCGCATAAGCAGAAATTCGAGGCGCAACACTCTGGAGCGATGCACGGCGACCGTTTACTACGGCGGAGCCACACTTGCTCCGCGCCCAAAATCTGCGTCGTCTCCGTCAAACGTCAAACACCGATGAAGCGCCGATTGCGGCCGGCAGGTCCGAACACTAGCCAACAGCCGGGTTCGCCGAAATCCCCGAAAAGGAATCAGAGCCGCGGCAATTCAAGCCCAACTGCTCTACGGCTCTGCGTGTCCTGCCACTGGAGCGGACGGCCCAGACACCTGCCTGGTGTGTTCCGTAAACTGGCGCCGGATCGCAAGGTTCTTCTATTTGAAGATGTCCAGGATTTCCTGGGGAAGACGATTGTCCTGCGGCTTGTCCCAGCCTGCCTCGAAATACTTTTCCCAGTTCTTGGCCCACGGCCGGCCGTAGTAGTCGACGAAACGAGGGTCGGTGGCAGTCAATTGCGTCGGCCGGCCGTTGGTGTTCCGAATATTGCTCAAACACTCGATGTAGGTGTACCGGCGATTCGGATCGTCGGGGGTCGCTCGCCGGGCGAAGCGATAGCTGGCGCGCACCGGAGCGACGAAGGCGTCCGGATCGTAGAAGATCGCCTCGTGATCCAGTCCCACGAACTTGCCGCCGGCGTCGTAGGCGGGCTTGAAGGTTTCCACCGTCTCCATCTTGTCGCTGCTTTCGAACATGGAGTGAGTCAGAGTCCAGCCTTGAATATTCGCGGTCCAGGTAACCAGGGTGGTTCCATCCCAGAATCCGATGGTCTCGCCATACCACTGCAGGACCTTCTGCACGTGTTGCTCCTTGCCAACCATCACCTGGCGCAGGAAGTTGTCGGCGATGCCGGATATGAACTGGACATTCCACGTGGTCATCGTGAGTTGAAAATTCCCGGCCTGCGAAGGCTGCGCCCACCAGCGGATGAAACCTTCCGGATAACAGAAGGAGGCGTTCCACTGTGGGGCGTTGGTCACCGCCTCGTGATAGATCAACTGCACCATGCGCTTTTGATACTCCGGCGTGAGTACAGAGAGCACCGTGGGGGCCTGGCTGACTCCCCAGATCCATTCCGCGCCATGATCGGCCTGCGTGTCCCGCTGATAATACCCATCCCAATCGGGCACGGTCGCCTTGGTATAAACCGTGGGACCACCCTTGGCCTTGGCTGCCGCCATCAAAGCCTCGTAGTGTTCCTTGGCTGTCTTGTAGGGGTACGGGCTAAGAATACTCTCGCGCGTAAGATCGTCGCTACAGTTGCCCCAGGACGCCGAAGTGGGCGGATTGTCTCCGATCCGGCGCTGGTTCCACATTTCCGAAAGCAGGCGGGGCGTGTTGCAACGATAGTAGCGCTTGTCCATCCACAGATCTTTGTCTTTGTAGAAGTTTTTCGACGTGAACAAATCTGTAGGCAACGGCTGGACTCCCGGCGGCGGCCCCAGGATCGCCGGCGGAGCGCCTCGCCCCCCTTGCTTTCCCTGCACGGGCGGCTGGCCCTGGGCCAGGACCGTTGTCGATGCGGGTGCGAAGAACATCCAAGTGAACCCGATCAAACCGGCGACTGCGAACAGAACGGCGAACAATCTAGGTCTCATGAGCCTCACTCCTAACGGCTGCAAAACTTCCGCGCGGTCGTCTCATCATACATTGAGGTCACACCGCTTGCGAGGCCGGTGCTCTAACGCGGCCTCATTTAATTACGCCGTCCTCTTTGGCCGCTTCCTGGGCTCTTTTGTCGTTCGGATACCAGTAGTGCAGATGGCAACTCTCGCAGGCTTTGTCGATGCCATCGAGCGCAAGGAGCAGAGCGTCTTTGTCCTTGGCATCAACCGCCTTCATCGCCACGGAGGCCGCGTCCTGGAGCCTCCGCGCGCGGCGGATGAAGTCCGGCCGGCCGGCGTCCAGCAACTTCTGAACTTCCTCTGGCTCATCTTCAACTTGGTGATTTTTCGATCTATCTCTGGGCCGTGCGGCCCTGCGGCCCTCCGTGGTCAAGAGATTCGGCGCTTCTCGCAGAACCACGAGGCGTTGCCGGACCTCGTCCCATTCCGCATCGGTCCGCGGTGCTTTTTCTCGAATGCCGTGCTCGTCCGCGATCAACTGGACCGATTCGAAAACGAATTCCCCACCGGGGTTGACCATGGAGTGCATGATGTCTTTAATCGTGGCGGGTCCGCGGGCCGCCACAACGACACCCATCCAGAGAAGCAGCGAAAGACCAGCCGCGAGTTTCGCTCTGGCCGGCAGCTGCCGGGCGCGATCCAATTCCGCGGCGCCATCGTAAACGGCGCGCCGGAATATGAAATAGTTCGCGGCGATCGGCGCGAGCAGCGTAAGTTTGATCCAGAACCACTCATTGTATGAATATTGCTCGGCCTTGGCGCCAAACAGCAGGGCGCCACAAATCGCGGCGAAGATGAAGCCGAACCGCTTGGGAACGCGAAGCCCGTTCACTACCTCCGACACCGAATAGCTCCGCATCCCGAGACCGAGCAGACGCAGATCGGTCACGACGACCATGCCACCCAAAACAATGAGCGCCACGATATGCAGTGACAAGAGGACCGGATAAGCGTAGGCCGAATTCCGCAGGTAGGAAAAGAGACCCGCTTCCTGTAGCCACTTGAAAAATGAAACAAACATGTCAGGTCAGTCTGAACGTCAGCCAACGAATCCGATGAAGATCCCGCCGAACGGCACCAGCGCCCACAGCCCGAGCGAAATGCACGCGGTGATTGAACCCTCACGCCCGCGGGTACCCGATGCCGCTGCTTTACGAACCATCGTGTAATAAAAGACGATTGCCAGCACGAGAGACGCGACTTTGAAACGAAAGGCGTAGTTGACGAAATACATCTCCGGATCGATGGAAAAAAGCAGGAGTCCGGAAAACACTGCGAGCGAAAGGCCACTCAACGTCCATGGCATCGCTTCCCTCCAGAGTTGCGCGGCGCCCTTCTGGATCAGTCCCACGCCGAGCAGGCGAAGGTTTACAAGCGCGGCGGTTCCAACACCGCAAACAATTCCGGCAATGTGAATACACTCAAGAATTGGGAATGCCAAACTATGTTCATTGAGCGGGTTTTGAATCGGCATCGATGGTGGTGGCCTGCACTCCGAAGTCGGGAAAGGCTGACCCTTTGTCGGCGCTCTGCCAACCGGCTTTTCATTCTGCCATTTCCAAACATCATGCTCAAGTCAGTCCTGCTAACACCAGAGGTGACCGGTGACGTTGTGGCCGCAAAAAAATCGGCCCGAGAGGCCGAAAGGCGCCCAAGTTCCTGTAGAATACGGAGTCGCTGACGTTCATTCGGCTGTTCGTTGCCTCTCGCCCCGCCCGGGTGGCCGAGAATCTGGTCCCCCGCAAACAGCTGGCCCTGTTTCAGGAACGCGAGCTAGGGCCACTCCGGACAACGGCCTCGTATCGCCTCGCGATGGACGCGCTCGCGAAGTTCTTCGCGTGGCGCGACGCGCTGGTGCTCGTGCGACCGGGAACCTTTGTCAAATGGCATCGGGCTGCGCTCAAGATGTTCTGGCGAGGGAAGTCGCACAAGCCAAGCCGTCCGGCGTTACCGAAAAGCAGAGAGAACCGGTCTTCCAGATGGCTCGCGAAGACCCAACGCGGGGTGAAGAGAGGATCGCGGATGAGCTATCAACTGAAGCCGGGCATTCGAGTCTCTCCGCGAACCATCCGCAAGCATCTCACGCGTAATCCGCGCGGGAGCTCCAGCCAGGGTTGGACAACCCTTGTGCGGAATCATGCACAGGCCATCGTCGCTTGCGACTTCTACGTTTCGGTGACCTCTTCGTTCCGCGTCCTCGTGGCGGATTCTGCCCTGCAACGTCACTGAGCACCCCACTGCAGAGTGGACGATCCAGCAGTTTCGCGAGTTTCTGGCGTACGATCATCCCTACCGGTGCGCGATCCACGACTGCGATACGATGCTCTTTCACAAATGGTGCGCAACCGAGCGTGGAACATACCGTACCTCGCTCTATTCACCACGTGCAGTCTGGTTCACCAAGTCTGGTTCACTAAGTGCGAAGAGCCATTCCCTGCGATCCATTCCCTGCGATAATGATCGGAGCAGCATTTCCGCAAGGGAGCCCTCTGATGCGCAGGATCAAACCGTCTTTTCTCCACTGCCTGTTTGCGGCGATTATGAACTGTAGGTGCTCGACATTGGTATTCGTGATCGGCTTGGCTGGGGCAGCATTCGCACCCGGCGCCGGGGCTCAACCCAGATCCGCGTACCAACAATCGGAGTATCGAGGGCAAGAGATCGGTAAGCTCACCGGCGATGTCTATTACGCTCGCATGGACGACTATGTTTCGGCGTTCATGGTAACGCCCGCGGGCATCATTCTGGTCGAACCGATCGGGACGGAATTTGCGACCTGGCTGAAGGCGGAGTTAGCACGCCGCTTCAATGTCCCGGTGAAGTACGTGATTTACAGTCATTCCCACTGGGATCACGCGTCGGGGGGAGCCGTGTACGCGGATACGGCGATCTTCATCGGCCAGCAAAACCTGCTCAAGAACATTGCCATGCCCCCGGCCAATACACCGCTTCCCCAGAACGTGCGCTCGCAGGATAGCAATGGCAACGGCCAAATCGAACTACAGGAGGCCCAAGGCAACCTGAAGGCGCTGTTCAGCCTGTACGATGCCAACAAGGACGGGGCCCTGAGCGGCGCGGAAGTGGTTCGGGGACCGATTGAGAATGTGCGCGCCCCGGATCTGACGTATACAGATCGAATGGAAATCAATCTTGGGGGCAAGCATGTGGAGTTGATCGCAAGGCCGACCTCTCATGCCGACGACAATACCCTGGTCAGGTTCGTCGATGGTACGAACGTCTTGTTTGCATCCGACTGGATCACCGTGCACCGGCTGCCTTTCGGCGCGATTCAACTGGAAGAGATCGACATGGTCAAGGCTGTGGAAGCCATGGACTTTGAACATTTCGTCTGCAGTCACGGGAAGTTGGGGAAGAAAGCGGACGTCACTCTCAACATTCGCTACCGTGAAGAGCTTAGGGACGCGGTTGCCAAGGCGATTTCCGCCGGTCAGACTTTAGAGCAGGCACAAGCAAGCGTCCTGATGGAAAACTACAGGGACTGGGAATTCTATCAACAGCAACGTGCCCTCAACGTGGCCGGCACATATCGATCGCTCACAAGTAAGCGCTAGGAATTGCGAAGCCGGCTCGATATTGGAAGGCGCCCCGCCCGACTGCGTACCCTCAGACTCGGCGTCACACGACATCGATATGTCGGGGACTTGGATGGCATCGCGACGCTACGCCCCTATTCCACGATCTTCATTACGAACGCGTCCCCAGGGTTGAAATAGGCGCCGGCGATGATGTGCCCCGGGTTGCTCGGGTCGACCGCGATGGCGCTTACCACCGGAAGCGTGAGGCCGGTGGGCACCCAGTTTGCGCCGCCGTTGGTGCTTTTGTACAAGCCGCCGCTGTCCAGGCCGGCGTACAGCGTCGAAGACGTGACCGGGTCGATGGCGAAAGTCGAAACCCAGAAGCCCTGCCGCACCTGCAAGCCGGCATCGATCTCGGACCAGTTCGCGCCGCCGTTCGTGCTGCGGAAGATGCCGTCGCGGCCCGCGGCGTAGATGACCGAGTGGTTGAACGGGTCCAGGGCCAGAACCTTGGCGGCCGGTCCTCCGGCGTTGGGGAAGCCGTTATTCATGGCGGTCCAGTGGGCGCCACCGTCGATGCTCTTGAACACGCCGTCCGAGGCCGCTGAAGCATACAGCGTTTGCGAATTCTGAGGATCGAAGACCACAGTAAACACCGAATAGAAGGTGCCCGACTGGGTCCAGTTGGCTCCGCCGTCGGTGCTCTGCATAAGGCCGCCGTCGGTGGCGGCGAAAATCGTTGAAGACGATTGTGGGGAGACGGCCAGCGCATTCACCATGGACAAGGCGCCGATCCGGGACCAACTCTGGCCGTCATCGGTACTCTTATATACACCGAAGTCAGAGCCAGCGCCCGTGCCCGCGTAGAGCGTGGTGGATGTAAGCGGGGCTAGAGCGATGGAGAGTATGGTGGGCACGGGCGGGGGCGGGTGCAGATTCAGCTTGCTGAAAGTGGCGCCGCCATCGGTGCTGCGGTAACGGGCGCGGATTCCGCTAACGCGATCGCGTGGCTTCCCGTTCAGGTGGATCGGTTTGGTGGGAGGCGTCCGCCAGAACGGTGTCGGATCATTCGTTCAGAATTCTCAGTGCTGCTGGTCCGCCTTTTGCTGCTCGGCTAGAATCGCTTTGAACATGGCTTCTTGCAGGCCGGCTTCGAGGCGGCAACCGGAGGGGTCGATGAAAGGATTCGGCGCGCCGGGTTTGAGTTTGGCGTACTTCTCCGTCATGCCGTATTCGGAGGGGTGGTCGCCGAGCGGGACGTCGCAGGGCAACGTACGGACGACTGCGAAGGAGTGGTTGAATTCATCGATCACGGGGGGCGTCAGCACCGTGGGCGAGCGCAGGCTGGAGTAGAAGACGACCTGGTAACTCTTGCCTGCGTCGGCTACGGGCATGGTCCAGGTGGTTGCGCCGCGCGTGTGGCCAGCTGTGAGATGCGCAGTGAGTGTTGCGTCGCCGAGCGTAACCGTGTCGCCGTCGTGGATGGTGCGGTCTACAGGGTGCTCTTTGCCCCCGGGTTTTATGGCTTTGAGAGCGGGGACGTCCTCGGCCATCGAAACGACTTGAGCACCGGTGAGTTCCTTCACGAGTGCGTCGCCCTCCATGTGATCGGCGTGAGCGTGGTTGCCCAGGAGGATTTTGGTGTCGGCGAATTTGAAGCCGAGGCTTTCGATTGATTTCTGGATGGTCCGAACGTTGCGCTCGTAGGTGCTGTCGATGAGGATGTTGCCCTGCGGCGTGACGATGAGGAACGCGCTCAGGGTTTTGGTGCCGACGTAGTAAACGTTGCCGACGATTTTGTGGGGCGGGAAGGCCGTGGTCTGGTCTTCAGGCGTGCCCATGTTGCGGGCGAGGATGGAGCGGGGCGTGAAGGTCTTTCCCTGGGCGGTGACCGAGGGATGGTCCGGGGCGTTTTGGGCCAAGGCTGCCGCCCCGGCTAGAAACACGAATAGCTTCTGCATAAATGTCTCCAGGTTTCGACGAAAAACTATTGTAACGCCGGGCGGGCGGTTGCCCTGCGCGACGTCACTTCCGTTCCTTGGGAAAGAGCTGCCGGCAAACGTTGGGCTTCCGCAAAGTTGGGGCCGGCGGACCTGATCGTTTTCAGGATGCGCTTTGCCTCAGCTTTCTGGCCTGCCATGGCGTAAGCGTGACCTAGGGGTAGCTCGCGGGAAGGCCGGGGTCGAGGCGCAGACTGGTTTTCAACGCCAAAACGATCGCCTCGGGTTCGCCTGCTAGCAGATCGAACTTGCCGACGTTCAACTGCTCAGGTCCGTCGTCGTCCTGGATCGCCGTATGTTGCCGGTACTCCTTCTTCGCGCGTTCCAGCCGCTGGCCGTCTTCTCCGGATACCGTGTGGGGGCGTCGCGCTGTCGAAGTCGGTAGTGGTCAAGTTTGAACAAACTTGACCAACACGTCGAACTCCGAGGAAAGCATTTTCTCATTGAAGGATGAGCCTGAAGGATAGGCAAGCTGGCGGGGCTCCTTTCTGCGATTTTGGCGAGCGGGGATGGGGTCCAGGGGAAGGGGGCGGCGGG